>Ga0070733_10000458_pt1 | contig 33324 bp, 17 predicted proteins | sample Coa_R1_9_FD_66450 | JGI IMG/M metagenome (GOLD analysis project Ga0070733, IMG submission 66450) | Surface soil microbial communities from Centralia Pennsylvania, which are recovering from an underground coalmine fire - Coalmine... | ecosystem: Environmental > Terrestrial > Soil > Unclassified ...
CGCCTCTCCGCGGACGAGCGGCAGCGGATCCTGGTCGAGTGGAACCGCACCGGCGCGGACTATCCTCGCGAGAAATGCATTTTCGAGCTGGTTGAAGAACAGGTTCGGCGCACGCCGGACGCCACGGCCGTCGAGCATCACGACCAGGCGCTCAGCTACCGTGAATTCAACCGGCGCGCTAATCAGCTGGCGCATCATCTGCGCAAACACGGAGTCGGGCCGGACACGCCGGTGGGCGTGAGCCTGGCACCCTCCTTCAGCCTCACCGTCGCCCTTTTGGCTGTGCTGAAGGCGGGCGGCGCCTGCCTGCCGCTCGATCCTGCGTATCCCAAGGACCGGCTCGAGTACATGGCCCACGATGCGCGTATTAGCCTGCTGCTGACGGAAGACGCAATCGCCGACAACTTGAGCGCGGATCTGGCCGGCACCGGAACGAAAATTATCCGCCTCGATTCGGGCTGGAAAGAAATCGCAAGCGAGAGCGGCGAGAATCTTGAACGGAATGTCGCGCCGGAAAATCTTGCGTACCTGATCTACACCTCCGGCTCAACCGGAAAGCCGAAAGGAGTGATGCTGCCGCATCGCGGCCTGGTGAACTATATCATGGCGGCCATCCGGCTTTACGGACTGACTGCGTCCGACCGCCAGCTGCAGTTTTCTTCCATCAGCTTCGACATCGCGATTGAAGAAATGTTTCCCACCTGGGCGGCGGGCGCGACCCTGGTGCTGCGCTCGCGTGATTTCTCGCTCGCCGGATCCGATTTCCTGGCCTGGGCCCGGCGCCAACGCCTGACCTTCATCACCGTGGCCACCGCCTACTGGCACGAACTGGTGCACGAGTTGAAGGAATCCGGAACGGCGCTGCCGGAAACGCTGCGCCTGGTCGTGGTGGGAGGAGAAAAAGCGCAGCTCCAGGCGCTCGAAGCCTGGCGCAAGATTGCAGGCGGCCGCGTTCGCTGGATCAATACCTACGGCCCCACCGAGGCCAGCGTCATTGCGACCTCCTACGAGCCTCCGATCTCGGGACCGCTGCCGGAACCGCTGCCCATCGGCCGCCCGATTACGAATGCCAAGATCTACATCCTCGACGAGAATCTGGAGCCGGTGGCGCCGGGAGAAGAAGGCGAGCTGCACATCGGCGGCCCGGGGCTGGCGCGCGGATATCTGAATGCGCCGGAGGCTACGGCGGCGAAATTCATCGCCGATCCCTTCAGCCTGGAGCCGGGCGCACGCCTGTACAAGACCGGGGACCTGGCGAGCTATCGTCCGAACGGCGAGATCGAGTTTCGCGGGCGCCGCGATTTTCAGGTCAAGATTCGCGGCTTCCGGGTCGAGCCCGGAGAAATCGAGACCGCTCTCGGCCGCGACCCATCGGTACGCGAAGCGGTGGTACTGCTCGACGAAGATTCGGCCGCCGGCAAGCGTCTGCTGGCCTATGTGGTACCGGCCTCGGGTGCGCAGCCGACGGCAGCCGGCCTGCGCCACCATCTCAAAGGACTGCTTCCCGACTACATGGTTCCGGGGGGATTCGTCTTCGTGCGCGAGTTGCCGCTGACGCCGAACGGCAAGGTGGACCGGCGCGCGCTGCTCGCCATCCGGCCTGACGACACGGCGGACGAAAACTACATAGCTCCGTCCGATGAGATCCAGAAAAAGCTGGCCTCGATCTGGGAAGAGCTGCTGGGAAGGCGTCCAATTGGCCGGGGCGAGAATTTCTTCGAGCTGGGCGGACACTCACTCATCGCGGTCCGGATGATCCGGCGCATCGAGCAGGCGTTTGACCGCAAGCTGCCGCTGGCGGTGCTTCTGGAAGCGCCGACCATCGAGCAGTTGGCTGCGATCCTGAAAGAGAAAACTTGGAAGCCGAGTTTTGCGCTGGCCGTGCCCATCCAGCCGCTGGGCGCGCGGCCGGTATTTTTTTGCGTGCATGGACTGGGTGGCGGAGTGCTCCGCTTTCAGGATCTGGCGCGGCACATGGCTCCGGATCAGCCCTTCTACGGCATCCAGCCGGTGGGCTTCAATGGCAACGGCGAAAACAACTACACCAACGAAAGCGAGGGCAACGGTGAAAACGGAGCCGGCCAGCCCTTTTTGCGCACGGTCGAAGAAATGGCGGCGCGCTACATCCTCGAAATGCGCAACGTGCAGCCTGAGGGCCCGTACTACATCGGCGGATACTCTTTCGGCGGGCTGGTCGCGTTCGAGATGGCGCGCCAACTGGAAGCGGGCGGCGAGGAAGTTGGTTTCCTGGGATTGCTCGACACCTATCCCGGAAAGCCGAAGTCGAACGCGGTTCTGTTGAGCACGCTGTTGCGCATGCCGCGCGCGCAGCAGATCGCCTATGTTTCGAGCAAGCTTACCAAGTACGGCCGCGGATTCCGCCGGCGCTGGGACGCGTTGTTTCTGCCGAAGACGATCAAGCAGATTCGCAGCATCCTGGCGGAAGCGGAAATGGCCTATCAGCCGAAAAATTATTCCGGCTCGGCGGTGTGGATTCGGGCCAGCGAACGAGCTCTGCGCGGCGCCGACAATCCGGAAGACGACTGGTCGCGCTGGGTGCGCGGAGGAGTGCGCTTCGTTGAGATCGAAGGCGATCACGGCAGCATCATGAAAGAGCCGACCGTCGCAGTCTTCGCGCAGCGCCTGCGGGAGTGCCTCGCCGAGGCGCAGGCGAAATACGAACGTCGCGCCCGGGAAGAAGCGGCGGTCGAAGTCTAGGGCGGGCTCAAAACAGGCCCAAAACGCGCTCGAGAAATCCGGCAGAAACTGGGGCCTCATCCCCGGTGCAGCATCCTCGGGTACATCATTCCAAAGGCGGGTTGGGCTTGGCAGAGAGCGGCACACAACAGATGAAGACGGCGATCGAAAACGAGACTGCGTCACAGCAGCCTGGTCCCGGAGGGCCGGCGCCGAAGACGCTTGTCCGGAAACTGATCCCATGGGCGGCCAAGGGCGGCCTGGCGATTGCCGATTACGGCATGATCTCGGGGTCGAACTTTCTGCTGGGCGTGCTTCTGGCACGCTGGCTTTCCCCGGAGCATTACGGCGCTTACGCTCTGGCCTTCAGCATTTACGTGCTGGTCGCCTTCCTGTATCAGGCGCTGCTGCTCGAGCCGTTGTCGGTTTTTTCCGGTACCACGTACCACGACAATCTTCGCGGCTACCTGATCACGGCCACGCGGCTGCACTGGCTGATTTCCGCCGTGGTCGGGCTTCTCCTGGGCCTGACCGGCGCCGCAGCCTGGATCTTCTGGCACTCGCCGGTGCTCGGAGTGGCCTTTGCCGGCCTGACCATCGCGACGCCGTTTATCCTGGTGCACGCCATGGCGCGGCGCAGTTTTTATCTGCGCATGTCGCCGGCGCCCGCGGCTTTCGCCTCGTTCTTCTACTGCATTCTCGTGACCGGTGGCGTCTTCGCCTTTTACTCCGCGGGCTGGCTGACGGTGTTCACGGCGTACCTGCTGATGGGGCTGGCGGCGCTGGTGAGCGGCATCATCATGCTGTTCCAGTTGAACGCCAAGCTGCCCCATGCGACTGGGCATCCGGCGTTTCGCGAAGTCTGGGGCAAGCACTGGGAATACGGCAAGTGGGCGCTCGGAACCTGCGTGGTCGGCTGGATTCCGAACTATGTGTACATTCCGCTGGTCAGCGGTTTTTCCGGCATTGCCGCCGCCGGAGAACTGCGCGCGCTGATGAATTTTTCCGCGCCTCTACTGCAGACCTTTGCCGCGCTCTCCATGCTGTTCCTGCCCTATGCGGCGCGCAGCCAGGAAAAGAAGCCGAACCGCAGGGACGTAACCGCGCTGATGTGGCGGCTGACGATCCTGTTCGTCATCGGCGGCGCGGCCTACTGGGCTCTGATGATCCCATTCCGCCTGCGGCTCTTTCAGCTCGTCTACGCCGGAAAGTACGTGGAATGCTCGTCGCTGATTCCGCTGTTCGCGCTCGAGACCATGATGTGGAGCGCGGCGCTGGGGCCGGCCATCCTGCTGCGCGCGATGGAATCTCCGCGCTCACTATTCTTTGCCAACGCCGCCGCCAGCCTGATCGCCTTCGTCATGGGCATCCCGGCAACCCGCTACTTCGGACTGCAGGGCGTGGTCTGGAGCATGATCATCGCCAATATGGTTTACATGATTGTGGCGTTCATTCTCATGTTTCAGAAGCTGGCCAATTTGCATCCCGGGGCAGTCGAGTTTGTGCCGCCCATGCCGGCCGATGAAGCCGGCTACTAGAAGTTGATCCCGGAAATCCTTTCCTAGAAATCGTTTTCAGTCAAAATGTCTGCGACTCACGCCAACCGCCCGGTCATCGTCACCACCAGCTGGGATGACGGCGATGTGTGGAATCTCAAGCTCGCCGACCTGCTCGCTCGTCGCGGGCTGCCGGCAACGCTTTACGCCACGACGGGAGCGTTAGGGCAGGGTACGACGATGTCGGCGGCGCAATTGCGTTCGCTCGACGAAGCTGGATTCGAAATCGGCGCGCACACCGTGTCGCACCCTGTGCTTTCTGACCTGCACGGCGAAGAGCTGGCGCGCGAAGTGACCGACTGCAAGCGCACTCTCGAAGACATTCTTGGACGGGAAGTCGCGTCGTTTGCTTATCCCAAAGGCCGTGGCAACCGCGAAGTCGCGCGGGCTCTCGCCGCCGCCGGATACCGCCACGCGCGCGGCCTGCGCATGCTGTCGCTGAGCACCGACTTTCCGGCCTTTGACATGCCCTTCACGGTGCAAGCCTATCCGCATCCCTGGAGCCGCTTTGCGCGCAATCTGCTGAAGCGCGGAGAAGTCTGGACTTTGATCGAATCCACGCCCCGCATCGTGACCTCGCGCAGCTGGGTCGAACTCGGCAAAGCCATGTTTGACCGCGCCCTGCGCGAAGGCGGTGCTTGGCACTTGGTCGGGCATTCCTGGGAAACCGAACGCGTCGGCGGATGGGACGAGCTCACCGAGATGCTCGACTATGTGGCCGGCCGCGACGGTGTCCGCTACCTGACCAACGGCGAGTTGGCCCAGTTCGCTCTATCCGGGAAAGATTCGTTTGCGCCCCAAGCCCAGGCCTCGCTCCACGGCAACTAGCCAGTTGACGATCAGAGATTGCCTTCAAGTAACACTTTAATATTCATGTCCAGCACATTGCTCAAAGGACGACAACGGCAGCAGATGCTCGAAGCGTATCTGCAGGACCGTGCGGCGTCTCCGGGCGAGCAACCGCGGCGCGGCGAGAAGCGCGCTCCGGGGACGGTGGTCCCGCTCACACGGGCGGAGAAGCAGCTCTGGCTGCACGCGCAACTGGCTCCGGACACCCCGTTGTATAACGAGCCGCTCACCATCCGCCGTGCCGGTCCCGTGGATGTCGCGGCGCTGGAGCGGAGCTTCACCGAGATTGTCCGGCGTCACGAAGCCTGGCGCACCGCGTTTCCAGCCATTGAAGGCGAGCCCATGCAGGTGATCGAGGCGCCGTTCGAGGTTCGTCTGCCGGTGTCGGACCTCCGCAATCTGCCGCCCGGGGCCCGCGAACAAGAAGCCCGGCGGTTGGCAACGGAGGATGCGCAGGAGCCCTTCGACCTGGCTCGCGGTCCGCTGTTTCGTGCCCGGCTGATTCGCATCGACGAGGAAGACTACCGGCTCTTCTCGGTGTTTCATCATCTGATCTTTGACGGCTTCTCCGGATATCGCGTATTTCTTCCCGAACTCGCGGCCCTCTACGAGGCGTTTTCGCGCGCCGCGCTGTCGCCCCTGCCGGAACTGGATTTCCAACTCGCGGATTACGCCGTGTGGCAGCAAGAGTCGCCGGAATCGTCCGCTGAACACTCCCTGACCGGGGCCGCAGGTGGTGAAACCGAAAAAGACCGAATCGACTACTGGAAGCGTCAGCTCGCTGGAGTGCCGGCCGCACTCGATCTTGCAATCGTCGAAAGCCGCTCGGGGCCGCAGAGCTTTGCCGGGGCCATGCACTCGGTTCAACTCGACGCCGCTCTCAGCGAGCAGGTGCGAGCGCTGAGCCGCACCTCCGGGCTGACCATGTACATGACGCTGCTGGCGGCGTTCGAGGCGCTGCTGTTCCGCTACAGCGGGCAGGAAGACTTCGTGGTCGGCAGCAACAGCGCGGGGCGCAATTTTCCGGGCACGGAAAAGCTGCTCGGCTATTTCCTGAACACGATTCCTTTGCGCGCCGATTTCTCGGGAGATCCCAGTTTCATGCAATTGGCCGAGCGCGTGCGTCGCACCACGCTCGACGCGCTGGCGCACGACGAGATCGCGCTCGATCAACTGGTGGCCGAACTGAAGCCGCCGCGGAACGGCAGCCGCAATCCGCTTTTCCAGGTGCTCTTCGCGCTCGAACCGCCGCGCACGCCTGCGCTTCCGGGATGGGATCTGACTTCCATCGAAGTCGAAACCGGCTCGAGCAAGTTCGAGCTGTGCCTGGTGCTCGACGACCGTCCGGACGGACTGCTCTGCCGCTTTATTTATCGCACCGCGCTTTTTGACCCGTCCGCGATCGAGCGCATGGCCGGACACTGGCAGACGCTGCTGGCTGCGATCGCGGAAAATCCGGGGCGCAAGATCAGCCAGTTGCCGATGCTGACCGTGCCCGAACGGCAACAACTGCTGGTCGAGTGGAACCCCACCGAGGCGCCCGAAGCGCGCGCCAGAGTCGAGGAATTGTTTGCCGCGCAAGCGCGCCGGACTCCCGATGCGCCAGCACTCGAGTGTGGGCCGGATCGGCTGAGTTACGCGGAATTGAACCGGCGCGCCGATCGCCTCGCCGGGGTCCTCATCGCCATGGGCGTGGGGCCGAATCAGCCGGTCGCGCTCTGCCTCGAACGGTCGCCGGAAATGATCGTCGGCATCCTCGGAGTTCTGAAGGCGGGCGGATGCTATGTGGCCCTCGACCCGGCAACCCCCCGGGAACGTCTCGAATTTCTCATCGCCGACAGCGGCGCGCGGGTTCTGCTTACGCAATCAGGTCTCGGACTGAAGAGCCTTTCGCGACTGGCGCGAATCGTTCCGCTCGATCAAGACTTTCCGGCTGCTGAGGGAAGCCAAGAGTCACGGGATCGTTCTCTCGACGATCTTGCCTACATCCTTTACACCTCAGGCTCGACCGGGGCGCCCAAGGGCGTTGAAGTCACGCATGCCAATCTGGCGCACTCGAATCAGGCCCGCCTGGACTACTATCAGGATCCGGTCGGGAAGTTCCTGCTGCTGTCGTCGTATTCCTTCGACAGTTCGGTGGCGGGAATTTTCCATACCTTGACCAGCGGAGGCACACTCGTCCTGCCTCCCGCCACGGCGCGTCTGGAATGGGAAACGCTTTCCCGGTTGGCGGCCGCGCACCGCATCTCCCACCTGCTGACCTTCCCGAGCCTCTATGCCGAACTGATCGATCGTGCTCCGGCCGCGTCTCTGGCGTCGCTGCGGACGGTGATCGTGGCCGGCGAAGCTTGCCCACGGGATTTGATCGAGCGCCACTACCGCGTTCTGCCGCAGGCGTCGCTCTACAACGAATACGGTCCCACCGAAGCCACGGTGTGGACCACGGTCTATGCCTGCGAGCCCGGACAGGATGAGGCTGCGGTGCCGATTGGGCGTCCGATCGCCAATGCCCAGTGCTACGTGCTCGACCAGCACGGCGAAGCTGTGCCCATTGGAATTCCCGGCGAACTCTACATAGGCGGCGACGGCGTCACGCGCGGCTACCGCAATCGTCCGGACCTCACGGCGGCTGCATTCGTGCCGAACCCATTTGCGCCGGATCGGTCGGCGCGGCTCTATCGCACGGGCGACCGCGTCCGGTATCGGGCGGACGGAAATCTCGAATTTCTCGGACGCGCCGATCAGCAGGTGAAACTGCATGGCCTGCGCATCGAACTGGGCGAGGTCGAGGCGTTGCTCGGACAGCACCCTGACGTGCGCGAAGCGGTTGTCGTCCTCGAACCCGATGCGGGTCATGGGTCAGAAGGCGGGTTGTCGCTGCATGCTTACGTTGTGACCCGCGAGCAGAATCACACTTCGGCGGGAGAGCTGCGTAGTTTCCTGCGGGGCCGGCTGCCGCAGTCCATGATCCCTTCAGCGTTTTATCTGCGCACGGCGTTGCCGCGCACTCCGAACGGCAAGGTGGATCGCGCCCGGTTGAGCACAGACCGGTTGAGCGCTGAGGAGTTGAGCGCGGAGAATTCGCAGGTCGCGGCGGCGGCCACAAGCGCTTCCACGCCGGCGAATCCGACCGAGCGCCGGCTGCTCGAAATCTGGCAGCGAGTGTTCCGTAACGACGCGATCGGTGCGAGTGACGACTTCTTCGCCCTCGGTGGGCATTCGCTTCTCGCGGCCGAACTGCTGGCCGGCATCGAAAAGGAATTCAGCCGCGCCTTTTCGCTGGCCTTTGTGTTTCAGGCGCCCACGGTCGAGCAGATGGCGGAATCGCTCGAGCGCGCGGGACAGAGTCTACGCGAGCGCGCCATTATTCCGATCCATATCCCGGGTCCGGGTAGAAGCGCCAATCCGCCGCTTTTCTGGATCCGCGGTGGGCCTCGCTTTCGCCTGCTGGCGCAGAAGCTCGGGCCCAATCAGCCGTTTCTCGGCCTGGATCTGCCGCACTGGGATGGCAGCCAGCTTCCCGTTCCTTATCGTTTTGAAGACATTGCGGCCCTGCTGGTGCGGGCGCTTCAGGAAGAACAGCCTCGTGGTCCCTATTTCCTGGCCGGACTCTGCGTGAATGCCGTTCTCGCCTATGAGATAGCGCGGCAACTTCGTGCCAAGGGCGAAGAGGTCGGGATGCTGGCCCTGCTCGACGGTCACAACCAGGCTTACTACAAGAATCCGTTGACCGATGGCCGCTACTCCGGGCGCATCAAGTATCACTTGGCGAACCTTTTGCAAATGGGGGCGCGGCAGAAGGGCGACTATATCGCCGATCGCATGGATGAGGCCCGGCGCAAGATCGAGCGCATGGTGTGGCAGCTGACTTCCGACCGCCGCGACGGATCGGTGCGTAACACGGACAACATCGTGCACCCGGCCTTCCACCGCTACGATCCTCAACCCTATCCCGGCAAGATGCTGCTGCTGCAGTCGAGCGACTGGCCCGAAGGGCCTTATTTCGATTTCCGCCTGGGCTGGGAACATACGGTGGAGGGCATCGAGTTTCACTGGATTCCCGGCGACCATCCTTCGATGTTCACCGAGCCGAACGTGAACCTGGTCGCCGAACATCTGCGCGCGAGTCTTGAAATTGGCCGACCCAAGGGAGGCATAACTGGCGCGGCGCGTCAATAGAGTCTTTCGTCTCTAGGAAACATGGCTACTTGCAGGAAAATGCAGGTTTGATACGATTTGTGCACGCAAGCCACTTCGTGGCGTCCCCCCCCAAAGAGAGAGTTCCCCAGTGGTTCTGAGTGGAGTCCGCAGAATTTTGCATAGGTTTTCAGCCGGCAGACCCTGAGGCCGTTTTTCCCCCCAAAGACAGCCGAGATGTTTAGTGTCAGCGCCAGTCGAGAATCTATCGGCGGCCATCGTTTCATTTGTGACGAGAGCCCGCAGCCGTCAGCGGGTGGCGGAAACAGCGTTCGCGGGCCGCGGGAAACTTAATTCCTGGGACTCAGAGGGCGAAGCTGTAGCAGGGCTGAGGTTTTCGAGAATTCAGGCAACACTCCCAAGGTTATGCGGCCTGGCGCGCTCAATGTCAGTAGCGAGGAGCGCCCGGCGCAGAAAGGCGACGAGCCATGTCTCTCTCCCGGGCAAGATCGCGTTTCCGGTTTTTTGTGATTTGGGGATCTATCACGACCGGCGCCTGCCTTCTGCCGGAAAACTGTCTCGGGCAGTGGCAGGCCTCCGAGTCCGCCCCGGAGCGGGCCGTCATGCCGGCGGTGAAGCATGACGTCTCGTTGCCGCTCTGGCAACTGGCGGCGATGTCGTCTCATGGCGGCGACGCCAGCGATGCTTCGAAAGAAGCCGACGTAGAAGAAGACGGACGGCAGGCCAGGCCGATGACACCATTGAGCGCCGAGCCGGCCGTCGATCCGATGGCGCAAATCGAAGCCTCAGGCGCCCTGGTGGCAGTACCCGGACTTAATTTCGACGGTGTTCCGGGCACGAACTATAAGGCTCCGGACACGAACGGAGCGGTGGGCGCGACACAGTATGTGCAGTGGGTGAATCTGCGCTACTCGGTATACAACAAAACGAGCGGAGCGAAGGTGCTGGGTCCAACAGACGGCAGTAACTTCTGGGCGGGTTTTGGCGGGGACTGCCAGACCCAGAATCAGGGCGACGTGATCGCGCAGTATGACAAGGCGGCGGGGCGCTGGGTGATGACCCATCGCGCGGGCCCGACCAGCGGTCCGTACCTGGAATGCGTGGCGGTCAGCGTGACCTCCGACGCCACCGGAAGTTATTACCGCTACGCCTTCGTCAATCCGTTCAACGACTTTTTCACGGATTACCCGAAGCTCGCGAGTTGGCCCGACGGGTACTACTTCTCAACCGATCTGCAGGATGCAAGCAACCACTTCAAGTTTCAGCAGAGTATGGTGTGTGCGTTTCAACGCAGCCAGATGCTTCTCGGCAAGGCAGCCAGCGAGCAGTGCTTCCTGGTGCCGAAGACCACGATCTACAGCCTGCTTCCGTCCGATGTGGACGGCAGCACGGCTCCGCCGGCCGGTTCGCCGAGCTATTTCATCAATCTGGACAATGCCAACAATTCGCTGGATTTCTGGCGCTTCCATGTGAACTGGACAACCCCAAGCGACTCGACTTTTACCGGCCCGACGCTGATCAACCTGCCGCTATTCACCGAAGCCTGCCACGGCGGGCAGTGCATTCCGCAGCCGAATACGACTGAAGTGGTGGATTCGCTGGGTGACCGCGTGATGTACCGGCTGTCATACCGGAATTTCGGAAGCTACGAGTCGCTGCTGGTCACGCACTCGGTGAACGTGGGGGCGAGCGTGGGCATTCGCTGGTATGAGATCCGGCATCCGGAGGGTAATCCGCCGGTGGGACATCAGGCGGGAACTTACGCCCCGGACAGCAATTTCCGCTGGATGCCCAGCATCGCACAAGACAAAGTGGGCGACATCGCCGTGGGTTACAGCGTTTCGAGCAGCTCGATGTATCCCTCGATCCGCTACACCGGGCGCGTGCCCACCGATCCGCTGGGCACGATGGAATCAGAAGCGACGGTAATAAACGGGAGCGGTTCGGAACTCCCGCCCGACTGGCGCTGGGGCGATTACACCGCCATGACGATTGATCCGTCGGATGACTGCACGTTCTGGTACACCAACGAGTATTACAGCGTCAGTTCCGTGCAAAGCTGGCGCACACGAATCACTTCATTCAAATTTCCGGGCTGCAATTAGAGTTTCGTTCGGGAAGCCGCAGGGCTTCTCGCCGAAAGGGGAAGAATCAACTCATGCCGTTGCTGCGCAAACTTCGTCACGCCGTAGCCAAGACCGCGGTGCGGACGCCGCTGGTCTGGGTGCGCCATCAGTCGCTCAAGGCGAGCGATGTGTTTTTTGCCTCTTATCCGCGGTCGGGCAGCACCTGGCTGCGCTTCCTGCTGTTCGATTCGCTGGTCGGCGAGCCTTCCGGATTTAACACGGTCAATCACGCCATTCCTGACGTGAAGCTGCACAAGGACGGTCTGACGTTGCTTCCGGGCGGCGGCCGCCTGATCAAGACGCATGAAGTCTACCATCCGGAATACCAGCGCGCGGTTTATCTGGTGCGCGATCCCCGCGATGTGGCCCTTTCCGAGTTTGCTTACCAGACGGCTCTCGGTCTGGTCGCCGACGATCTGGATGCGTACTTGCCAAAGTTCCTCAAGCAGGGCGTCAATCCCTTTGCCTCCTGGCGCGAACACGTGGATTCCTGGCTGCGCGCTCCGCTCAGTCCTGAACAGCTCTTGATCGTGCGGTTCGAGGATCTGCGAGCCGACGCCTTTTCATCTCTGGTGCAGATCGTCGAGTTTCTCGGGCTGACTTCCGATGAGCAGAAAATTCGCGCCGCCATCGCCAACAACACCGTCGAGAAGATGAAGGCGAAGGAAAAAGAGGCGCCGCAACGGGCCTCGAAGAAAGGGCAGTTCATCCGTAGTGGTTCCTCCGGAGGCTGGCGCAAGAACCTGACGCCGGCGCAGGCTGCGCTGTTCGCGCAATTTGCCGCCGAAGCCATGGAACGCCTCGGTTACGCGACGGAAGTGACGCGCGCTGAGACTGTTACTGCCTGAGAGCGCTCTCTCAACTTTGTTCGACGAGCCGTCAAAAACAATCTCCCGAAAAGACTCTAGGAACCGGACCCGAACCATGGCGAACGACACGACCTGCACCGCCGATACGACGCAACTCGACACCCCCAAGAGCCCAGACAAGACCAACGCCACCTTCCGGGTGCTGGGCGTGCGGGTGGACGCAGTGCAGATTCCCGGCGCGATCCAGATTCTCGAGAACTGGATTGCTGGTCGGGCTGGTTCTCACTATGTGGCGGTGACCGGGATGCATGGCGTTTCCGAATCGGTTTCCGACCCGGGATTCCGCGCGGCGCTGGATGCGGCCTCCCTGGTGGTCTGCGACGGGATGCCGCTGGTCTGGCTGGGACGCCTGCATGGGCACGATCACCTGCGGCGGCGCGTCTATGGTCCCGAGTTGATGGAAGCCTTCTGCCGTACCACCGGCGCCCGTTATCGCCATTATTTCTATGGCGGAGCCGAAGGCATCCCGGAGCATCTGGCGCAGGTCATGCAGGAGAAATATGGCATTCAGGTGGCCGGCTGCTACTCGCCCCCTTTCAGGCCATTGACGGAGGAAGAGGACTGCGAGATCGTGGAAATCATCGAATCCTCCCGCCCCGATGTCCTGTGGATCGGACTGAGCACCCCCAAGCAGGAACGCTGGATGTATGAGCACCGCGGCAAGCTGACGGTGCCGGCCGTGCTGGGCGTGGGAGCGGCGTTCGATCTGAATACCGGTCGTCTGAATCAGGCGCCGCGCTGGATGCGCGAGAACGGTTTGGAGTGGCTGTTCCGCTTGTGGACCGAGCCCAAGCGGCTGTGGCGGCGTTATCTGGTCAACGGACCGCGGTTTGTCTGGAACGTTGGTCTGGAACTGATCAACGTGCGCAAGTTCAACTGAGGCGGGAACGAAAACTGAACGGATTTGTTTTGCAGATTTTTGGGGAAACAGAAGTCACTAATTCAGGGCCAAAGGACAAAAAACACAATGGGTACTCAAAAACGCGTGTTGGTTACGGGTGCGGGTGGTTTCATCGGCCATCATCTGGTTCGCCGCCTCAAGGCGGATGGATGCTGGGTGCGAGGAGCAGATATAAAAAAGCCGGAATATGAGACCAGCCCGGCGGACGAATTCGAAGTCCTCGACCTGCGCGAATTCGACAAGTGCCTGCTGGCCACGCGCGGCGGCATTGACGAGATCTATAACCTGGCTGCCGACATGGGCGGAATTGGCTACATCACGGCCTATCACGCCGCCATCAGCCGCCACAATATCCTGATCAACGCCCATATGCTCGAAGCCGCGCGCAAGAACGCGGTGAAGCGCTTCCTGTTTTCCTCCTCGGCCTGCGTCTACGCCCAGGGCAAACAGAAGGACGCCAACGTCGAGCCTCTGCGCGAAGAAGACGCTTATCCGGCTGATCCCGAGCCGGGTTACGGCTGGGAGAAGCTCTTCGCCGAAGAACTCTGCCGCTATTACAAGCATGACTACGGTTTTGAAACCCGCATCGTGCGCTTTCACAACGTGTACGGCCCGCTCGGAACCTACGACGGCGGCAAGGAAAAGGCTCCGGCCGCAATGTGCCGCAAAGTTGCGCTGGCCAAGGATGGCGGCGAAGTCGAACTCTGGGGTGACGGCGAGCAGACGCGCTCGTTCATGTATGTGGACGACTGCGTCGAAGGCCTGAAGCGCATCATGGCCTCCGATTACGCCGAAGCCCTGAATCTGGGCACGCCCGAACTGGTGACCATCAACCAGCTGGTGCAGATGGTGGCTGAGATCGCCGGCAAGAAGATCAGGGTTCGCCACAATCTCTCCGGGCCACAGGGCGTCCGCGGACGCAACAGCGAGAACAGCCGCACCCGCCGCGTTCTGGGATGGGAACCCTCCATTCCCCTGCGCCAGGGTCTGGCCGTCACCTACAAGTGGATCGCTTCGGAGCTCAAGACAACCAAATCCAGCGAACCCGTCCCGGCGGGCGACTAACCGTCGCCCGAGTTTTTCTTTGCTCTGAACTCCCCCACTTCAGAAGAGAGTCCATGCCCATAGTCCAGATAAATCAGGTCGAGCAGAATCAGGTCCAGGAAAAGCAGAATCACAACGGATCCGGCCGCAAGAGTTCGCGGCGGGGTCCGCTGTTTGTGGTTGGGATGTGGCGGTCGGGAACTTCACTTTCGTACGCCCTGTTGAATCAGCACTCCGAAATTGCTCTCTTATACGAAGGCGATCTGCCGCTGCTCTGGCCGCTGTTTCTCGGCGGCAAAGGCAGGCGGGACTGGCCGGAGCGCTGGGAATTCTGGAATTCCGGCGCCAGCCGCCATCAGATTGACATTGAGAGCCTGCCGCGGGATGCGGCTTCGGTGCGTGAAGCCTGCGACGCGGTCTGGGACCGCTACGGTTCGGCTTCGATCCACGGGTGCAAGTCGCCGAATTATTACGACATGCTGCCCAGCCTGGCCGAACAGTTTCCCGGCGCGCGCTTTCTGATCATCTGGCGCAATCCCGCGGACGTGCTCCGCAGCGTGGTCCGGGCGTCACAGGGAGATTCCTTCTTCGCCAAGCGCGGCATGGTGCTGCGCGCGCTGCGCGGCTGCCATGAAATGAAGCTGGGCCACGACTGGCTGGTGGCGCATGGTGTTCCGGTACACACCGTGCAGTACGAAGCTCTGGTGAAGGACGCGGCCGGCGTGATGCAGGAAGTCTGTGCCTTCCTCGACATAAAGTTTGATCCCCGCATGGCCAGTCTCGAAGATGCCGACCGTTCTGCCATCTATGAGGGTGGTCACCACGAGAAGGTTAAGACCGAACGCATCGCCGCGGCCAGGCCCAAGCGCGAAACGTTGCCCGCGGATGTGCTGGGCAAGGTCGAGCGCTACTTAAGCTACTGGCATTCCGAATATGACGGCCAGTGGCCGGCCACGCCATTGCCCTCGGGCAAGGCGCCGCCGGCGTGGTTTGCCCTCGAGCGCCTCTGGGACAGCATAGCCTACCGCACGCTGCGGATTTTCGACTGGATGGTGGTATTCCTTTATTGCTTCGCTCCTATCGGTCTGCTGCGCGGCTACCGCTCCTGGCGGGGGCGCAAGCCCGAAACCGGAACGCCGGCCAAGGCCGGGACCGCGGAAGAAGACAAATCACCGGCTCCCGTGCTGGTTCCTGCCGGCCGCGAGCGTAAGCCGCTGCCCAGTCATCCGGTGGTTCTCGATCAGAGCCGCGAAGTGACGCAGGGGCAAGGCACTGGTGTTTCGCGTTAGACTGATGGACTCAATCCGGCCAGCAGAAATCCAAGTAACTAACGTCCAGGGAATCGAAGTCCAGGCATGAGCGGTACGATTTTTCAACCCGCCGCGAAAGCATCCGGTTCGCTGCGCCGCAGCGGGCCGAAGCTCCTGGTATACCTGGGATTTCTGGGCCTCGTGCTGATCGGGCTCTTTCTGGCGATGGTAAGCCGGGGGCTCACCGACCGCTTCGGGCCCGCCGGGGCGCTGGCGCTGATCCTGGGCGTGCCCCTGTTTCTCGCCTTTGGCTTTGCCACCTTCCGGCATTGCATCGCACAGTTCCACGAGTTTCGCAAGCATCTGACGTGGTGGCACTGGTTGTGGCTGATCATGACGGCCAGCAACTTTGTGTTCCGCACCCGCGACATCGAAACCGTCAGCGAAAATCCTCTGGATGCGGCTGCGATCTATCGCGTATCGCTGGTTGGGCTGACTGCATTCATTCTGCTGCTGCGCCTGGTGCTGCGCCGTCCGGCCTGGCTGAGTTCGCTGTTCCGCGGGCTGGTTGGAATCGTCACCGTTTTCGCGCTCACCTGCGTCCTCTCCACCATCTGGTCGGTGAAGCCGCCGTGGACGTTCTACAAGTCCATGGAGTACCTGGTGGATATTTCTCTGCTGGCGATCATCCTGGCTTCGGCGACGACGATCGAGTCTTACGACTCGCTGCTCGACTGGACGTGGGTGATCTGCGGGGCCCTGGTCACGATTGCCTGGATTGAAGCCCCGATCTGGCCCGAGGACGCGCTGGAAGGATCCGGCGGCTACATGGGAGGCCCGCTCCAGTATCGTTTATCCGGCGTCTATCCCGGCCTTGGGTTCAACATGCTGGGAACGTACGGGGCAATCATCGGCACGATTGCGGTTTGCCGGTTGCTGCCGATTGCCGGCAAGAAATTCGACAAGCTCTGGTATTCGGCGGTGCTTCTGCTCGGCATGATGACCATGGTCTTCGCGCAGACGCGCTCGGCCATTGGCGGATTCGTAGTCGGAGTGCTGCTCGTCTTCATCTTCACCAAGCGAGTAAAGTTCGGCCTCATGCTGGGCGCGGTCAGCGCCGTGGTCGTGGCCATTTCGGGATTGGGCAGCAAGGTCGGAGACTTCCTTGCCCGCGGCCAGAGCGCCGATCAGTTGGCCTCGCTGTCCGGACGGGTGGAGTGGTGGAGCGCCGCCTGGGAAGCGTTCAAGCTGAAGCCGCTGACCGGGTACGGCGCATTCGCTTCCGGCATGTCGGTGTTCCCGAAGCTGGGCGTAAAGGAAATTACGCCGCTGCACAGCGACTACATCGAAGTGCTGGTGGGCATCGGAATCTGGGGCCCGCTGCTGATTCTCGCCGGCTTGATCGGCACCTGGTGGGTGCTGCTGCGGTTCTACCGCCGTCTGCCGGCGGGCTCTCTCGAACGGCAGACCCTGGTCGAGGCGATTGCGGTGCTGGGCGTGTTGACCGTCCGCAGCACCGTGATGGGCGTGATTATGTCGCAGCCGCCGATCCAGTATTTTGCGATTCTCGGGTACGCCGAATATCTGCGCCGCCGCTATGTTCGAGGCCAGGCGCCGGTGCGCGAGGCTGCTATGTCGGCCGCGGCCAGTGGCGCTTCCCAGCGTCTCTCCCTCGTATAAACACCGCTCGTCTCCGTCACAAACATTCATGCTTGTCTATCTCGTTTGCTGGACTCTGCTGGCTGGATCGGGAATGGCTGTGGGCAGCGCGCTGCTTGCCCTGGCCGAGCCGTCCTGTTTTTCCTGGCGCGGAGACCGCGCTATTGCGGCGACCTGGCTGGGGTTGCTGACCATCGCCGCGACTTTGCTGGGATTGTCGGTGCTGGTTCCGCTGTCGCCGGCAGTCGGTGCCGCCGTGATCGTGGTTTTCGGCGCACTCGCCCTCTCGCGGAAGGCAGCGCGCGAGAATTTCCGCAACCTTGCTTTCCATGCCAGCCCGGCGGTCGTGCTCGGGCTGCTTCTGCTGGCCGCGGCGGCGGCCTGGAATGCGACGCGCTTCGTCGAGGCATATGACACCGGGCTCTATCACTATCCGCTGGCCCGCTGGCTGGCCGCCTACGGGACCGTACGCGGCCTGGCGCTGATTCACTTCCGCTTCGGCTTCTCGTCTTCGTGGTTCGCGCTGGCTGCTCCGTTTGACGCTGGCGCGCTTCAGGGGCGCATGGCGACGATGCTTGGCGGTCTGGCTTCGTTCCTGTGCCTGGCCCATCTCGCCATGGTGGCCGCGCGCATTGTGCAGCGAAAAGCGCAGCCCTCGGACTGGTTTCTCGCCGGCGGATACGCTTTTATTCTTTCCGTCTGTTTCAGCTGGGCGTTTGAAGTGTCGCTTTCGCCCGACCTGCCGGTGTGGATTCTGACGCTTCTGGTGGGCTGGCTGATGACCGTGAGCGCCGGCAATGAAGCCTCCGGAATGTCGTCATCGCGCGTAAGTCCGCTGGCCGTCCTGCTGATGGCGCTTTGTACGCTCACGCTCAAGCCGAGCGCCGCTCCCATCGTCGCCGTGGCCGGAATCTTTTTCTTGTTCACCTCGCGCCAGAGTTGGCCGGTCCGGTTGGCGCAGGCAGCAGCGGCTTGTGTGCTGGCGGTTCCGATCGTCGCCGCGAACCTGACCACTTCGGGTTGCCCGGTCTATCCGAGCCCTGCTCTATGTATGGACGTGCCATGGGGAGTCGGAAAGACTGCGGCGCGCGAGATCGCCAACGATATTGGAGACTGGGGCCGCTGGCGCGACGCCGCTACTGCAGCCGTGCAGCCCTCAGGCAACTGGCTCTCCGCCTGGATTACGCAGCCGGATAAGCTGGCGCTGTTATTGCTTTGCGGCATCTGCCTGCTCGGATTTCTCGCCGCACGCGGATGGCGCGCGGGGCGTGGAGTTCTATTTGCCCTCGGGCTCGCGGTCGTCGGCGTGGCCTTTCTGTTCGCCAATGCGCCGAATCCGCGCTTTGGCGTCGGATACTTCGCGCTGTTCCCGGCTCTGCTTCTCGCCGCCGTGGGGCCGAAGCTGGTCAGCGCTACAGAGCAGCGCGCCGGCAGCGACGCATCCTGGCGCCGGGCGCTGGCGTGCGGACTGGTCGGTCTGGCGGTCATGGTTACCGCGTACGGCACCTGGCGGCAGCAGCGGCTGCTGCGCGACCTCGACAATGCCGAAAATATCCCGCTTACCGCCGATGCGACTCTGGCTCGGCGGCTGCTGTTGCCGCCCGCTCTGGCCAGTTCTCCCGGCGATCCGGTGATTACGCGCAACCGCAAGCTGAGCCGCGTAGGCCGGCTCGAACTGGTCACCGATACCAGCAACGGCGTGGATTATCTTTCCCCGAAAGATCGGGATCAATGCTGGGGAGCGGCGCTGCCCTGCGTTCCCGTTCAACCGGAGGGCAACATTAGCCTGCGCGTGCCCGCGGAAGGTTTACGATCTGGATTTGTGCATTCGAACAAACTGGGTGACGTTTCAAGGAGATAAACAAACACTATGTCCGATGGCAAGAACATGAAATCCGCATATGAAATGGTCGAAGCGGAACTGCAACAGCGCGATGTCGTGCGTTCCATCGCGCGGTCCGGCCGGCGTCACCCCCCGGGGCTGGATAATCCGAAAATTTCCGTCGTAATTCCGGTTTATAACGAGAAGAATACGATTGAGGAAATCCTGCGCCGCGTGCTCGATGCCACCGTGCGCCGGGAGATCATCATTGTGGACGACTTCTCGACCGACGGCACTCGCCAGATGCTCGAGGAAATGGCTGCAGCCAAGGCTCGCGGCGACTACGAAATCCTGGCGCGGGATGGCGGCCTGCCCATCGAAGTCGGTGACCTCTGCATTTATTTCCAGGCCCAGAACTGCGGCAAGGGCGCGGCCCTGAAGCGCGGTTTTGCCGAAGCCACCGGTGACATCGTTCTGGTCCAGGATGCCGATCTCGAATACGACCCGCTCGACTACCGTCAGCTTCTGGAGCCGATTCTAGACGGGCGCGCGGACGTGGTCTTCGGATCGCGCTTCCTGAGCGGGCCGCAGCGGGTGCACTACTTCTGGCACTACGTGGGCAACCGGTTTCTTACCCTGCTCTCCGACATCTTTACCAACCTTAACCTCACCGACATGGAAACCTGCTACAAGGTCTTCCGCCGCGAGGTTCTCCAGGGAATCACTCTGCGCTCGCAGCGCTTTGGATTCGAGCCCGAGATCACCGCGAAAGTCGCCAAGAAGAAATGGCGGGTCTACGAAGTGCCCATCAGCTACGCCGGGCGCTCTTACGAGGAAGGGAAGAAGATTACCTGGAAAGACGGATTTCAGGCCCTGTGGTGCATCGTTCGTTACTGGGCTGCCGACTAAGACAGCCGGGTTGATTGCGATACACTGAACCCAGGAATTCCTGAAAACTGACCAGGTATTAAAACGATGTGGGATAACCTGAAGGCCGACTTTCGCGCGGCGGAAGAAGACCGCAAACTGGAAAGCGGATGGCTGCGCGTCCTGTTGCGGGTCGAGACGCCGGCCATCATCTGCTACCGGTTCTCCCACTGGGTCACGCAATGCCGCATTCCCGTGGTGCGGCAGATCTGCCAGATTTTTTCGATCGTCCTTCAGCGACTGGTGCAGGCGTTCGTGGGGGTGTACATCTCGCCCGACGCCGACATCGGTCCCGGCTTGCTGATTCATACTCCGTTCGGCATCGTGGTCGGTCCCACCAAGATCGGAGCTGCTTGCACCATCCAGAGCGGCGTGGTGATCACGGCCGCGACGCGCAGCATCGGGGACAACGTATATTTCGGTCCGGGCGCGAAAGTCATCGGCGACGCCAAAATCGGCAATAACGTGGTGATCGTTGCCAACAGCGTCATCCTGACCGACGTGCCGGACAACACCACCGTGATGGGCGTTCCGGCCCGCATCAAGCTTCCCGGCGGCCGTCCGAAGCGCTTCAAATGGCAAGTCGAGAAGGACGCCCAGCAGCCGGTGAATGGCAAAGAGCCGGTGAAAACGAAGGTTTAGGCCCAATTATTCTGCAAGGAGAATTCATTCATGGCAGTTGATCAATCCACCGTCCACAATCAGATACGCGAATTTGTGCAGGAACTGGCGAGCGGCAAGGGTATCGCCAGCTTCACCGATCAGGAAGCTCTGCTCGACAGCGGCATCCTGGACTCGCTCAGCATTTTCCGGCTGGTGGCGTTTCTTGAAGACACATTCCGCGTCAAGATCGGCGATCAGGAAATCACTGCCGAGAACCTGAAGAACGTGGACACTATCGAACAGCTGGTTCTGTCCAAGCAGGCCAAGTAATGCGGCATTTGTCTCCACGGCGGATCACCACAGTTGCGTGCTGCTTTCTCGCTGCTTTTGTCCTGGCGGGATCGCTGGCTGCGCAGGCGCCGGGCGCGAAGACTGCCGGATCTTACGGCAAGTGCACCCAGGAATTGCCGGGAGTGGATTTTCCCGGCTCGCCGCACGGGCTCTTCGTGTTGCTGTTCCCAGGCGCGCGTGTGAATGCCAAAGCCACGGCCAGCCTGCTGCACGTTCCTGAGTTGTGCGGAGCCGATGTCTACGTTCAGTGGAAACGGGTAGACCGCGGACCGGATGCGAATCCACGCTACGATTGGTCCTCTGTAGACGAGCAGATGGCGCCCTGGGTGAAGGCAGGGAAGCAGATCAATCTGATTGTGTGGGCGACGGGCTACGGGGCACGGGCCAATAACACCCCCGACTATGTTTTCAGCAAGGTTCCATCGGTGGATTGCCCGAGCTTCGGGCACACGCCGGTCTTCTGGGATCCCGGCTTCATCGAGAGTTACCAGGCCTTCATGAGCGCGGTGCTGGCGCAGTACGGCACCAATTCCTCGATTGGCTATATCCGCTTCGGCCTGGGCGCCGGTGGCGAGATCTATCCGGCATGCATGTATGCCCTCATGGATCATGGCTTTTCCAAGGCCACCTGGCGCAAGTATCTTTTCGGCATGCTCGATTATGAGAAATCGCTGAACTCGCCGAAACAACTAGCCGTCGGGTTGAATGCATTCGGCAATCCTCCTGACCTCGCGTTTACAGCGGAAATTGCCGAACACGCCGTCCAGGATGGCATCGCCATCGGCAATCAGGGGCTCACCTCCGAAGACGTGCATAATGACGCTGCGGGACGCCCGTGCATGGCGGACTGGTGCCGAATTTTCCGCAAATATCAGGGGAAGACCCCGCTCGTGCTGCAGACCGGCGGCGCCAGCCATCCTGACGGCACTCCGCCACAGGGATCGGTGACCGAGATGCTGCCTTTTGCGCTCAGCCAGCATGTGCAGATTTTTGAATTTTACGTGGACGATTTTCTGGTCGCCTACGATCCGTCGTATCCCGACTACGCCCGCTATCACGACGAATATCAGAAGGCGTACGCGGCGGCCGCCAAGGTTTTAGGCGGCAACTGATTCAAGCCCCAGGTCCCCCCGTTTCATCCGTTCGTAGAGCCCAGGGTTCACAACCCAAAATTTCCGCAAGGCCAAAGTCAGTGTAGTTAGTGCGCCAAAGTGTGCCGCGGTGCGCCTTAGCGTGGCCGTCAAAATCCGAGAGTGGGTTTCGGCGCCACGACATTCTGAAGGCGATTTCGCCACTCCAGTACCAGCAACAAATAAGAAACAAGACCGCGAAAAGCGCGTCACAAGTTCAAACCAAAGTTCCGCAACGTTTTTTGGGGAGGAAAGTTATGGACCGGTTCTGCAAGTGGGCAACCGCCATTGCCATAGTGTGCGGCTTTCTGGGAGGGAACTTGCTTGCCCAGAAGAAACAAGACATCACCCAGATTCAGCATATCGTTTTCATTGTTAAAGAGAATCGCAGCTTTGACAACTACTTCGGCACATTTCCAGGAGCCGATGGCGCGACCACCGGAGTCCTCTCGACCGGCCAGGTCATTCCGCTATTCCATCAGCCTGATTCGGTTCCCAACGATTACTGCCACGACTGGAAGTGTCTGATCGAGGACATGGACTTCAACAAGATGGACCGCTTTGACGCCGATCCGAGCTGTCAGATCAACACCGGATTGACGTGCATGTCACAGCTGCAGCAGTCCGATATACCGAACTACTTCACCTACGCCAGCACATTTACTCTGGCCGATCACATGTTCTCCTCGATCACGGCCAGCAGCTTTCCAAACCACCTGTACACGATTGCGGCGACGTCGGGCGGCGTCATCACTCAGGCGCACCTGCCCGGAAACTTCGGCAAGCACGAAGTCGGCTGCATGGCGGATCAGGAAGCGACTGCCCAGAGCATCGACGACGAAGGCGACGTCTACAACCAGTATCCGTGCTATGACTTCCAGACGCTGGGCGATCTGCTCGATGCGGCAGGCGTTACCTGGACCACATACAGCCCCTCAGGAACGATCTTCAACGCCTACAACGCGATCAACCACATTTTTAACAATCCGACGATCTGGTCTGAACACTACAAACAGGACACGCAGTTCGCGAAGGATGCGGCCGCCGGCAATCTGCCCGCAGTGAGCTGGCTGGTAACCAACAACGGGTCTGAACACCCCATCTTTAGTTCGTGCTTCGGTGAAAACTGGACGGTCACTCAGATCAACGCCATCATGAACGGCCCGGATTGGCCGACCACCGCGATCTTTCTGGCCTGGGATGATGACGGCGGCTTCTACGATCACGTTGCGCCTCCGAAAGAAGACATGTTCGGCCTGGGACCGCGCGTGCCGCTGCTGATCATCTCGCCCTACGCGAAACTCGGCTATATTTCTCACACGCAATACGAGGCGTCATCGGTCCTGCGCTTTATCGAGGAACGCTTCAGCCTGCCGTCCCTGAATGGCCGCGACGCCATCGCAAACGATTTGCAGGATTCCTTCGACTTTACTCAAACTCCGGCCCCGCCCCTCATTCTGAAGACGCACTCGTGCCCGTACGTGCAAAGCTCACAGAATTTCCTGCCGCAACAGGTGGGCACGACCAGTCCGCAGTATATGTTCACGTTTGTTAACACGGCGGAAACTGGCCTGAAGATTTCCAACATCACCACCAGTGGAGATTTCACCCAAACCAACAGCTGCACAACCAACAATCTCGGCGTTGCCGGGGCCTACTGCCAGTTCTTTGTGAAGTTCACTCCGACCGCTGCTGGAACCCGAAGCGGATCGATCGTGATCAGTGACAACGCTCCTGGAGGCGGCCAGACCATCGCCCTCACGGGGATTGGCACCAATCTGGTGCTTTCGTCCACGGCCTTGCAACTCGGAAGGCAAGTGACGATGACCTCCGGCTCGCCAGTGAAATTGACCCTCAAGAACACCGGCACCGGTTCCATCACCATCAACAGCCTGGTGGCCACCGCCCCGTTCTCGGAAACAGATAACTGCGTGGGAACCTTAAACGCGGGAAATTCATGTCAGGCCAACGTGGTGTTCAACCCGCAGCTGGTGGGCACGAACTTCGGAACGCTGACCATTACCGATAGTGACCCGTCCAGCCCCCGAGTCGTGACGCTGACCGGCGTGGGCACCACACTGGTGGCTTCTCCGACCTCACTCACGTTTGCTAATCAACCTTTGCAGTCGTCAAGCGCACCCCAGACGATCACGATCACCAATCAGAGCGGTGGAACCATTGCCCTCGAACCGGTGACGATCACGGGAGTGCAGGATTTCGGCGAGTTCTCGCAGACCAATACCTGCGGCACTTCGCTCGCACCAGCCGGGACTTGCCAGATTGACGTGACGTTTTCTCCGATCCACCTCGGCGCGACTACTTATCCGCTGGCGATGTTGAGCTTTGGCTCACCCGACAGCCCGATTGCAGTGCCGTTGTCCGGTTCAGGCGTCGCTGCCGTTGCCAATCCAGTGCCGGCGCTCTTCGCGCCTTCGGCGCCCATGGCGGTCGCACCCGGCGGGAAGACGTTTAACCTCGGACTCCATGGTTACGGTTTTGTCCCGGGATCGGTCGTCAACTGGAACGGAAAAGCCCTGACCACGAAGGTCGGCAACAGTCGCAGCATCACCGCGATTGTGCCGAATACTGATATCGCGACAGCAACCACGGGGAAGGTGACTGTCACCAGTCCCGCTCCGGGCGGAGGCGCTTCCAATACGCTCCTCGTGCCGGTGACCACCAGCTTTACGCCCTCGCTTACGGCGCAGGACTGGCCGGTTACGGGCGACGCCACCGCGATAGCCACCGCTGACTTCAATGGTGACGGCAAAACTGACATCGCTATGATCAGCGCGGGAAGCAACACTCTAACCATCCTGCTGGGGAACGGAGATGGCACATTCACCACGGGCGCGACCTACAACACCGGGAATAGCCCCGCGGCCATTACAGTCGCTGACTTCAACAAGGACGGCATTCCTGACCTGGCGGTGGCCAACAGCGCCGACAGCACGGTCACAATTTTCCTTGGCGACGGCACCGGCAACTTCAACCCGGTCTCCACGCTGATTAATACCGTGGATCCGGTGGCGATCGTGGCAGCAGACTTCAACCACGACGGCTTTCCGGATTTCGTAGTGGCCAACTACATGATCAACACCGTCTCAGTATTCCTGGGCCGCGGCGACGGCACATTCCTGGCCACGTCCACGCCGGCATTAATCGTAGACGGCCCCAGCGCGCTGGCCGTCTCGAACTTCACATCTACCGGTTTCGCCGACATCGCAATCGTCAATTCCAAGGGCACAACGATTTCGATTCTCCCTGGAAACGGCGATGGCACGTTCAAGAAGGCGGCGAGCCTCAGCCTGGCAAGCGCTCCGGCCTGGATTGGAGCGGCGGACTTCAACGGCGACGGCAAAATGGATCTTGCCGTGGTCAGCAAGGCCGCCAGCACGGTGACGATCTACCTGGGCAACGGCAATGACACCTTCACGCTGGGTTCAGTCAACGCGACCGGCGCCGGCGCAGACTCGGTGGATATTGGCGACGTCAACGGTGACGGCATCCTCGACCTGGTCACGGCGAACTCGACCGCCAACAGCGTGTCGGTCCTGCTGGGTACAGGCGGAGGCGCGTTCCAGAAGCACCACGACTACACCACGAACCTTGGTCCGCAGTCGGTGGTGATCGGCAGCTTCAATCAGAACGGAAAGCTCGACGTGGCGGTCGCTGATTCCGGCGCCAGCGACGTCACGGTGCTGACTCAATAAGAACGCGGTGGTTCCTCCCAACCGGGGGAAACGCCGGTCTTACCCACGTGTCGGACCGATGTATCTGGGCGGGATAAGTCCCTCAGGACATCGCTCACGGCTCAACCCGTCGCAATTTCGCGAGCAACGAGCAAAGAAAGAGGCCGCTGAGAATTCAGCGGCCTCTTTTACTTTCCGGCGTCTTCTCAGACCTTACTGCACGAAGAGCGAAATGGTCACTGTGCGCGTAATGTTGCCCACGGTGCCCAGGATTGTGATGGGATAAGTTCCTCTCGGCGTCGCGGAGCCAGTGGTCAACGTGAGCACTGCATTCCCGGAAACCGGGATCGGCGCCGTGCTCAGGCTGGCTTTAAGACCGGGGACAGCAGAGATTCCATCCACGCTGAGGGCGACGTTGCCCGAGATGCCGCCCAGGCCGAAGGTCTGCACGTCAATCGTCGCCTGGCCGCCCGTTGCCGCGACCCCGTTATAGCTGCTGCTGGTGATCCAGAAATCCTGCACCTGTGAAGCAATGTTGCAGGCCGCGGGCTCGGAAGTTGACGTCCAGTTGGACGACTTGTCCTGCCCAGTTGCCGCCTGCCAGCCGGCGAGCGTCACTTTGCTGCCGGCCTTCGGAGACGGCACCACAAAACCATCGCTGGTCGAGCCGTTCCAGAAGGTATTGCTGTTCGACTTCACGGTCGAGACAAACGCATTCCAGTCGGCTCCGCCCAGATAGCTGTCCGAGAAGACCGACGCGGTCGGGCCGCTGAATGTGTTGCCCGAGGCGGTGAAGTTCTGGGTGATCAGGTTGTAGGTCTGACCGGTTTCCCAATTGGAAATCTCAATGCCGCCCTGATTGCCGACCACCACGAATTGATCCGACAAGCTGCCGTAAAGCGTAGTGCCCGACAGCGTGATCCCCTCGGAGTTACGCACCGCAATGCCTCCGCGATGGGTTATGCCGAGCAGGTTGGCATAGCACAGATAGCTGTTCGCTACCGTGATCGGTCCCTGAGTCTTTTCGATTTGCATATCGTTGACCAAGTTCATGGCCGAGACCGATCCGGTGTAGTTGATGTTCTCGTTATCGGTGTCCCAGAAGACCCCATTCGCCAGGTTGTAGTTCGAAGTGATGTTCTTGTAAGTACTGTCGTGATCGAGCATCCACTTGGCGCCGCCGCGATCCCAAACATAGAACGCGCTTTGCGCGCCGCGCCAATTGTTGTACTGAGTCACGTTGTTCTGCCAGAGCGTGTTCTTGACTTCATGCGATCCGAAGCCTACTTGCCCGTTGAACTCGGCGACGCTGTTCTGCACGGTAAAATTCTGCGCCGTGTTCACGTAGATTCCCATCGCGTTGTTCCAGACAAACGTATCGGTGTCGAAGAGCAGGTTGGTTGCCCGCTCTCCCACTGACACTGCGCCCGTGAGCGGGCAACTGTTGGCGTACTGGAACGTCAGTCCGCGAACCGCGAGGTTGGACTGGCCAAAGATGTTCCAGATCGTCGGACGCACCGCGGTCTCCACCGTGGCGGTCGCCACATCGGTGCCGGCCGGCGGATTCATATACACCATCGACTGATTTGTATTTACGTAGAACGTGCCCGGCAACAGGGAAGTCATGGCCAGCACCTGGGTGAGCGGCGTGCCGTTTACGATCAGCATCTCCTTATGCAGCATGATCTCCTGCTGCGAAGGTGCGCCCTGTTCCGGCTGGCAGACGCCGAAATTGTAAGGCCAGGCAGTTTCGTAGACGGTGGAGCTGCCCTTGTAGGGGTTCCAGCCCGTGAGCAGATCCGCGCCGGACACGATGGCCGTGCCGTTGGTGGCAGCCTGAAACGTCATCGGGGCATTCGTGCTCTTGCGGTTCTGCTGGATCAGCACGGCCTCGCGATAAGTCCCCGGATTGATGACGACCTTGCTTCCGACGCCGGCCGCATTGTTGGCCATCGCCAGCTTCACTCCGGCTTCAATGGTCCGTAGCGGATCTGTCTTGGAGCCGTTATTGTTGTCGTTCCCGTTGGTTGCGTCTACGTAGATGGTCGCGGTTTCCGCGCCTTCGTTGACGTTGGATTGACCTCGGACAGGTATTGAAAACAACAGGGTGAGAGTTACGAGCAAACAGGCAAAGCTGGCACGAGGAGCAGAAAGCATAGGGGGAAGGCCTCGTATTCGATTTTTTTAACCTGCTCCCCGGCTGGCGGGGGCAGGTTTTGACGAACCGCTTTGTGGTTCGCTCACCGGAATGTACTGGCGGGGAAGGGGGTGACGTAGATGCCACAAGGACATTACGGAAGTGGTCTGACCGGACACAGCACCTTCAGCTATCGGTACACGACCGACGTGCGATCGCTTCCACGCGCCTCGGGCTGAGTCGCAGGCAGCGGATGCGGCGCGGAAACGAAGTGCCGTAAGCCTCAGAAAAGCAAGGACGTTTGTGGCGAGAACGGGAGGCGCCCGAGCCCTGCGGATGCGGGAGTTCGCTGGTCCAGGCTATCGATCGGTCGGTCGCGGGACGCTAGTTTTGCCTTGAAGAAGCCATGTTCCCGTAGCGGGAAAATGCGTTCCATTCGCGGAATCGCAACCGCGGCCTGACGCGAAGCCGCTGCGGCGAAATGTTTCTTCGCCGCAGAAAGGGTGGAGTGAGAGTGTGCCGTTCTTCCGAGGCCGCTATTGACCGGTGCCGGAAAGGTTCACGGTCTGCGACGGCGAACCGTACGCATTGTCGTTAATCGTAATCGAGCCGCTGACCGGTCCAACGGCAGTCGGGCGGTATGTGATGCTGAACGTGCATTTCGAGTTCGGTCCAATCACGTTCTTTCCGCAGGTCGTGTTGCGCAGGTGGAACGGCGCCGTGACCGGTTCGCTCGTGATGTAGAGATCGTCCAGACCGGTATTGGTCAGGGTGAAGGTCAGCGCCGCGCTGGTGGTGTTGACGTTCTGTGCCGGGAAATTCAGAGAAGTAGTGGAGAGCGAGGCGCCCGGCGTGAGCAGCACTTCGCGGACGCGGTTATTGCCATCGTCAGCGATGTAGAGATGCCCGGCGCCGTCGACCGCGAGGCCGGAGTTGTTGATATCGGCCAGCGTTGAAAGACCTCCGTCGCCTGAAAAGCCATAAAACTTAGGATCGGTGGCTGGGCCCGCGATCGGCGTTACCATCTGCGAAACCGCATCTACCCTGAGAATGACGGAGTAGAAATCGCTTCCGCTGACATAGAGATTCCCGTGGGGATCGACAGCGAGATAGTGCGGCGTGCCATAGGCGCAAGATCCGGCAGGAACGTTGACGGGGCCAAAAGTCGGCGTGCCTTTGAAGGCGTAAGCCACAATGTTGCCCGTCGCCGCCACGACTTCGCGGATGCGATTGTCAGCGGTATCAGCGATGAAGATGTTGCCGTGTGAATCCACAGCTACGCCAAAAGGTGAGTTCAACAAGGCAGAGGTGGCGGGTCCGTTGTCCCCACAGTTGCCGGGCAGCGGAGTGGTACAGGGCGAGCCACTGGTGCCGGCGACATTGGCGATATCTCCCGGGCCAATGGTCACTCCCGCCACGACCAGATTGGTGGTCGTGCTCATGTTGATGACGCGGATGGTGTGGGTCCCAGCGTCCGCCGCATAAACGTTGCCCGCGCTGTCCAGCGCGATGGATGCCAGATTCGCAAAGGTCGCCGAGGTGGCGGGTCCGCCGTCACCGCAGGGAAGCACGCTGCACGGGGACTGCGCTTTGCCGGCGATGGTCTGGATCGTTCCCGTCACCGGGTTGTACTGGCGAATGACCAGGTTCCCGGCGTCGGAAACATACACGTTGTTCAGCCCGTCCACGGCAATGGCGGTCGGGAAGTTGATTTCCGCCGACAGCGCCTCTCCGTAATCTCCGCTGAATCCGGCGATGTCGGTTCCGATAATTGTATTGACGGTGCCGTAAGATCCCGGCGGACTGCTGGGAGTCACTTCGCGCACACGGTTGTTATAGGTGTCCGCGATATAGAGGTCGCCGGAAGAGTCGAGGGCGACGCCCCGGCTCCCGCCCAGAACGGCCGCGGTTGCTGTCGAGCCGTCGAAGCCGTTTCCTCCGCCAGCCACCGAATTGATCGTGCTCCCCGCCTGAAAGACGCGAATTCGCTGGTTGCCGGTGTCGCCGACGATCACGTTACCCAGGCTGTCCACGGTGACGCCGTGAGCGTGATTCAACTCCGCCGAAGTGGCCGCGCCACCGTCGCCGCTGAAGCCCGGCACGCCTGTGCCCGCCACCGTCGTAATGATCTGCGTGGTCGCGTTCACCTCGCGAATCAGATTGGTGGGCGCGTCCACGATGAACAGATCGCCGGCTGAATCGAGCGATATTTGCCAGGTGTTGCTCAGATTGGCGGAAAGCGCGGGACCGTTGTCGCCGCATCCGGCGGCAGGATTGCAGGGATTGCCCGTCCCGGCATACGCATTGATCACGCCTGTGCTATTTACCACGCGGATACGGCGATCGCCTGAATCGGAAATATAAATATTGCCAAAGCTGTCCACGGCCACACCCTGCGGGTTGTTCAACTGCGCTGCCAGCGCCGCCGCCCCATCCCCGCAACTGCCGCTGGAGGATGAAGTACAGTTTGCGCCATTGCCGGCCACCGTCTGAATTTGTCCCGGAGCAATGCTCACGCCGGCGATCATGATCGTGGCGGTGCCCGTGTTGACGACGCGAATGCGGTTGTCTCCGGTGTCGGCGATGTAGACGTTGCCGGTGCTGTCGGTGGCCACACCGATGGGATAGTTCAATTCAGCCCCGGCGGCCGCGGCGCCGTCCCCGCAGGCGGTAGTCGGATCCTGGCAAAGCTTGGTATTGCCGGCGAGGGTCGAGATCGTCCCCTTGCTGTTCACTTTGCGGATCATGTAGTTCACCGTGTCCGCGATGAAAACGTCGCCCTTGTTATCCACGGCGACGCCTTGAGGCGCATCCAGACTGGCCTGACTCGCAACCTTGCCGTTCAGGCTTTCGGAGTGTTCCGTGGGATAGCCGAGACCGGCGAAAACGGTGAAGTTCCCCGAAGTGTCAATCTTGAATACGTTATGCGCGCTGGGTACGGCGACGTAGATGTTGCCCGCTGCGTCCTTGGCCACTCCGCTCGGTCCGGCGAGATCCGCGTTGGAAGCCGAGGTGTTCCACGAGGCTCCGCCAGCCACCGTATAAATCGTGTTCTGGGCGTTGGCGATCAACCCGCTTCCCCACACGAGGAGAAGAGAGAAAACTGCGCTGGATGCGCGTCCGGTAGAAAGCTTGGAGCGGTCCTGGAGACTCATTGGTTTGCTTACCTCGTGGTGTGGGGTCGAATCGGGGGATCGTCAACAGCTACCCTGGGGGAAAATATCGCCAACCGCACTGCCCAACTAGCGGGGAAGTTACTGTGACAAAAAGTCTAACTGCGTTCCTCAGGGTCCGCAATCCCCACCTTTGTGCTGGAGAACAAAGACTCTAGCCGGGGGCTAACCGTCCTGACTTTAGACTTTCGACATTAGGAGTAGGCCCGGGAAACAAAACGTTGACCAGGGTTGGCTACATAGCTAGTTAATCTGAGCCGCGGCGGCGGTGAGCACGGCCGGATATCCTGCCGAATTGCAGGCGGCATAAGTATTCTCGCCGCTCCAGGTCGCGTCGTACGTGCACATCCAGTCGTCAAAATAAAGCTCCAGAATGCCGGTTCCGTGGCTGGTGGCGAAGGTGAGCAGATTGGGTGGGCCCGCGAGCGATCCCATCTGAGTTTGATTGGTGGGGTCGCTGTCGGAGAGCGTCTGCTGCTGGGTTGAGACCTGGCTCTGATATTTCGGAAAGTTGGCGCACCAGTCGCCGCCATAGCAAGGCTTGCCTTCCGAATAGTTGATGGGATCATTCTTCTCGAGGCCCTGGTTGCCGATACCCACACCGGCCGCGGCAGCATTGGCGGCGGTCGTATCAATTGTGCCTTGATCCTCGGGAGCATAAATGATCGGGCTGAGCGTCAAGATGAGCGCTTTGGGGCTGTTCTGCGACTGCTCGAACTGCAGCATGTTCTGCAGATAGGCGATCCAGTTGGCTGAGACCTGCGACCAGCCGGAAGTCCCGGGGTTTGGCCACGGAGCCGGCGTCGTGGTGAAGCCGAATTCCGTCATCTGCGCCTCGCAGGCAGTCGGATTCGGATCGAATGAGGACAGACCATTGGTCGGTTCTGACTGCCCTCCGATGCCCATGCCGAAGCGCATATAAGCGACGCTGCTGTTGGACCCGTAATGCGCGATCGCTTGCGCGATCGTGGTCTGCCATGCCTTGATGAAATTCGGCCGCCATTCGATGGGCAGCACGCCAGAAGTGCAAACCGACCCGTCCGCCGATCCATACACCGGATTGCCCACTGCTCCGATATTCAGCACTGGCGCAACGTCTGCCCCAGAGCTGATCGCATAGATAGTCTGCGAAGAGGGATCCTGGCATCCGGAAGTGTTGTGATCGCAGACGGTGTAAATGCCGGGATTAGTCGAAGTGCTGTCCAGGGCCGTGCCCGTATTCGTGATCTGAATCTCCAGCCCGGCGGCAGCACTGATTCCGCCGGGGAAGAATCCCATCGGAGCCGAAGTTTGTACCTGGATAATGCCGCTGGTCCGCGAGACGCTGCTAATGGGAACTGGCGTCATATACCACGACGGAGTCACGTTGTTGGAACCGCCAAATCCCGTGGGCTCGAAAACGAAACTCACAAGCTTTCCGGCAGCGACCCAATCCTGCATGCGCCCGTCGGACATGGTGAAGTCGAAGGTTCCGTTGCTCGGGTTGATCGCACTCCAGTTAATCGAAAAAATGGCGCCTTTGATGTAGGGTTCGCCCGCGCCAGCCTGCGCGCAACCGTATCCGGAAGGGGCATTATTTCCAGTGCAGATTAAGGTCGGTACCAGATGTCCGGAATAGCAATTGGAAGGATATGGCGAAGAACATTCTCCGTCGTTTGTGGGCGGATTCAGAATGAACATTCCCTGACTGATGGGATTCTTCTTCTGCGTGGTCGTCCCTGTGCCGGACTCGGACTGCACCGCTGGCGAATTCGTGGCATTGCTGGCGAAGGAAATGTCCTCCGAAGCCAGTCCCGAAGCGGTGGGCTTGAAAGTCAGCGTGAAGGGCGCGCTCTGACCGGCGGGAATGGTGATCGGAAACGTGATTCCGCTCAGAGAATACGGAGCCGAAACCGACGGCGCAGAACTGATCGTGACACTGGCGCCGCTGGCCATCAAGGATCCGCTCTTGCTGAGGCTGCTGCCTACCGTCACGTTGCCGAAACTGAAGGACGACGGAGAAACGCTGAGTTGTGCCTGCGGAGGCGGCGGAGTGCTGCTGCCGATGCCGGAAACGGCAACGCTCAGACTGGTATTTGAGGCGTTCGACGAAATCGTAAGATTGCCGCTTGAACTGCTGGCGCTCGACGGAGAGAAAGTTGCGCCGAGCGAGACGCTTTGGCCTCCCGCAACAGTGGCGGGCAGGTTGAGTCCCCCAACACTGAAGAGTCCGCTCGACGAGCTGATCTGGCTGATCACGATCGAGGAGGTGCCGGTGTTGGTCAGAGTCACGGAGTTCGTTTGCTGACCGCCGACCTTGACGTAACCGAAGTTGACCGAATTGGGGTTGGCTTGCAATCCGCCCACGACCGTGACAGAAGCGGATTGATTGCCCGAGCTC
>Ga0070733_10000459_pt1 | contig 33319 bp, 38 predicted proteins | sample Coa_R1_9_FD_66450 | JGI IMG/M metagenome (GOLD analysis project Ga0070733, IMG submission 66450) | Surface soil microbial communities from Centralia Pennsylvania, which are recovering from an underground coalmine fire - Coalmine... | ecosystem: Environmental > Terrestrial > Soil > Unclassified ...
ATTCGCGGCTGAACTTCTGCCGAACCGGCCTCTTCCGGGGTCGTTTAGTAGCCATTGGACACATCCTTTCCCCTGGGTTAGGGGCTTATCTTTGTGTCCACGAAACCGGGTCAAGTCCACACGCTTGATTTGAACCCGGGGCTCTTGCTAATAATATTTATTCTCCTGGGCATCGCGGTCGGAATCGTTGTTCACTTCGCGTTCGTGCCGGTGGGTAAGTGGCTTTCCTCCCACAAATACCTGCGCGAGCATAGCGAGACGGCTAACCATTTTATCGGGGTCGTGGGCGTAATTTATGCCGTTCTCGTTGCATTCGTTGTCGTTACTGCCTGGCAGGCACGCGACCACGCCGAAGAAATTAGCATCCAAGAGCGACACAACGTTGACGATCTCTTTCATCTTGATGACGCTTACCGTGACCCCAAAGACACTGCATACCTGGACCGAAATGCCGAGAGCGTTAGACGGATGTTGCGAGCTTATACAACCAAGATGCAGATCGAATGGTACCAAATGCAGGAGAACGTGCCCCTCTGTTTAGACACTGCGACCACTGGCCCGGCGTGCGAATTCAACGGTAAGATCACGGTGTCGAAGCGCGCGAATGACCTCGCTCATTGCATTCGAGAGCGCACTTTCGCGTTGCCCCCGACGAAAACACAGGCACAGGTCATCTATAGACAGGTCATCTATCAAGAGGGCATTCGACTCGCTCAAAATTTCTCGGAGAATCGAGCAGAGCGCCGGCATCATTATATGGAAGCTACGTTGCAACCCATATTGTGGGAGTCGTTTTTCTGGGGCGCGTTAATCTTGGTCGGCATGACATATTTCGTTGGGGGGCAGGACCAGAGAAGCCACCTCAGCAGAACGGCCGCGCTTTTTGCTATGATCGGTTTGCTGGTTGCATTGGCGTTTGTTTTCGACCATCCGTTCGTGGGTTCGATGCACATCAACGACGTTGACAAGTGGAATGCGCTGCAGGTGCACTTTGACGCTGATTTGAATAGCGACAAGGTACTGAAGGGCACTGCCTTACCTGCGATGTGTTCGGACTAAACGAGAGATAGTCGCTTCTTCCACACCGGTATCGGAGCTTCTCCGCCGGCAGCTCAGGCCGCGGAGCCGAGCCGTTCCAAGCTGCGGTACCCAATTGCTTCGGCTACGTTCTCGGGGGCGATCGCCTCGTGGCCCGCGAGGTCGGCGATGGTGCGGGCGACGCGGGTGATTCGATCGAGGGCCCGCGCGGAAAACTGTCGCTTCGCGCTGGCACGCGCCAGCAGCCGCATCGCAGGTTCGTTCAACTCGCAGTAGCGGCGCAGCGCATTTCCGGGGATTTCCGCGTTGCAGGTCAAGGCGGCTCCGGCCAGCCGGTTCCCCTGAATCTCACGCGCGGCGACGACGCGCCGGCGAATGCTCGCAGAGCGCTCGCCGCCGTCGTAGCGGACCATGTCGTCGAAGGGTACGCGCGCCACGTCGATCTGCAGGTCGATTCGGTCGAGCAGCGGGCCGGAGAGCTTGCTGACGTATTTGGCGACCATCGCATCGTCGCAGCGGCACTCCGCGTTGCGGGTGCCGCGATAACCGCAGGGACAGGGATTCATGGAGGCGACGAGTTGAAAGCGGGCCGGATATGTAAACGTTCCGGCAGCCCGCGCAATCGTTACCGTTCCCTCTTCCAACGGCTGCCGCATCACTTCGATCGCGCTGCGCGTGAACTCCGGCAGCTCGTCGAGAAAGAGCACGCCGTGATGCGCCAGGGATATCTCTCCGGGTTTGACGAGAGCGCCGCCGCCGACCAATGCGGTTTGGCTGATCGTATGATGCGGGAAGCGAAACGGCCGCGCTCGGACGATCCCGGCTCGCCCTACGAGCATTCCGGCAACGCTATAGATTTTCGTGACCTCGAGCGCTTCATGCAGCGACATCGGCGGAAGAATCGACGGCAGCCTCCGCGCCAGCATCGTTTTTCCACATCCCGGCGGACCGACGAGCAGGAGATTGTGGCCGCCGGCCGCCGCGATTTCCAGCGCGCGCTTGGCGGCGAGCTGTCCGCGCACGTCGACGAGGTCGCCATGAACCGCTTCGTCGTTTGCCTCGAGGACCGGAGGAGCCGTGCGCCGGCGCCATTTCGCGCCGTGACCCAGCAACACCGCGACGGCCGAACGCAACGAGTCGGTAGCGTAAAGCTCGATGCCGGCCACCAGCGCGGCTTCGTCGGCATTGCAAGCCGGAACGATCAGTTTTGAAAAGCCGGCATTGCGCGCGCCGAGCACCATTGGAAGAATGCCGCTGACGGGCTGCAGCCTGCCGTCGAGCGTGAGCTCGCCCAGCGCGATAAACTCTTGCAATGCGGCCCGGCCGACTTGTTCGTCCATTCCGAGCAGCGCCAGCGCGATTGCAAGATCGAAGGACGGGCCGGCCTTGCGAACGTCGGCCGGCGAGAGATTGACCAGCAATCGGCCCGCCGGATAGGAAAATCCCGAGTTGAGGATGGCGGCCCGCACGCGCTCTCGCGCCTCGCCCAGCGCGCGATCGGGGAGGCCGATAATGAGAAAGCCGGGCGTCCCGGGCGCGCTGTCGGCTTCGACGCGCACGACATAGCCCTCGATGCCGAGCATCGCGGCTGAAAAGGCGAGCGAGAGCACGTGCGTCATCTGCGCGCGACAACCCCGGCGTCTAGGGGTCGCGCCCTGTGGTCAAGAATGCGCCAAGCCGTGAATGCCGAGACGGTAAACGCATGGGCGTCAGTGGCGAGTGCGCTGGGTCAGGTCGGGACGTTCGTGGTGGTTGGCGGAAGCGTCATCGCTGCGCTCATTCAGCTGCGGCACATGCGCGGCGGCAATCAGTTGCAGGCGTTGCTCTCGCTCGAGCACGACTTTCGCGGTCCCGAAATGCAGGCCGCGCTTTCCTACGTGCAAGAGCACCTGCCCGAGCGATTGGAAGATCCGGCCTACCGCCGCGACCTCGACCAGCTCGGATTCATCGATCCGAAAGTGCATCCGGAGATGGTCGCCTGCAACTGGCTCAATGAAATGGGCACTTTGGTCAAGCGAGATCTCGTTTCGGAAGACACGTTTATGGATCTTTTTGGGCGGTTAATCGTCCATTGCTGGAAGCACCTATCCCCGGCCATCGCGATCATGCGGCGTAAACGCGGACAAGCCCAGTACCACGACTTCGAGTACCTGGCGGTTCTGGCCGCAGAGTGGCTCAAACGAAATCCGCAGGGGACCGCGCCGCGGCCTTTCGCGCGCGCGGAGATCACCGATCCGTGGCTGGCGGCCGATGCGGCGCTGGCCGTCGAGCGCAAGGAAAACTAAGCCGCCGTTAAGCCGATGCGGGGAATCGGGCCATAAAGTACGAGGAAACCCCCGCAAAAACTGGCCTTTTCCACAGATTGCACAAGACCAATGTCACAGGCTGTGGACAATATCCAAACAGGCCGGGCGTAGCGGGGCGTTCAAAGGACCGGCGTTACCGGTCCGATACTGCAAGGGAGAAATCGATTGAAAAGAGCGCTCGCTCGGATTGCGGCTACGCTCGCCGCGCTTGCCTCGCTGGGGGCCTGTTCCCACGGCACTTCCCAGACGGCGGCGTCGGCGGAGCCCGGCTCCTCCACGACGCCGCAGAAGACGATCGGCGTTTCCATCCAGAACCGTGAGGCGCAGTTTTACCAGGATATGGAGTCCGGCATGCGCGCCGAGGCGGCGAAAGCGGGCTATAACCTCATCGTCGTCGACGCCAGCCGCGATAACGCGCGCCAGCAGAGCCAAGTCGAAGACTTCATCTCCAAGCGCGTCGATGCCATCGTCCTGACGCCGTTCGACTCGGCGGCGATCGGCAGCGCGATTGCCGAGGCGAACTCCGCGAACATTCCCGTCTTCACGGCGGATATCGCGAGCACGAGCAGTCAAGGACACGTCGTGGCGCACATTGCCAGCGACAACGTCCGGGGAGGTTTTGAAGCCGGCAAACTGATTTGCACCGCGGTTGGCAAGAGCGGAGCGATCGCAATCGTCGACGAGCCCGAAGTCTCCAGTGTTCAAGAACGCGTGACCGGCTTCAAAAAAGCAATCGCGCAGCTCTGCCCGGGCGTTACGATCGTTGCCGACGTCGATTCGGGCGGAACGCGCGACAAGGCGAGCAGCGATACCGGCGACATTCTTCAGGCGCATCGCGATCTCAAAGGCATCTTCGGAATCAACGACGATTCGGCGCTGGGCGCGCTTGCCGCCGTTCGCGCCGCCGGATTAACCGGAAAGGTTGCAATCGTTGGTTACGATGCATCGCCGGAGGCGCGCCGCGCGATTGCGGCCGGCGAAATGTACGGCGATGCCATTCAGTATCCTGTCAAAATCGGTTCGACGACGATCGACGTCATTCACGATTATTTTGCCGGGAAGAAGCCGCCGGCGTTCGTCAAGACTCCCGTCGGCACGTTTACGAAGTCCTCATAACGTGCCGGCGCCGCTGCTCGAGATGCGCGGCATCGGGAAGAGCTTTCCCGGGGTTCGAGCGCTCTCCGACGTCTCGCTGACGCTCGCGGCCGGCGAAGTGCTGGTCTTGGTTGGTGAAAACGGCGCCGGAAAATCCACGCTGATGAAAATTCTGGCCGGCGCCCTCCGCGCCGACAGCGGGCAGATATTAATCGACGGTTCACCGGTGGAAATCGACTCGCCTCAACGGGCGCAGCATTTGGGCATCGGCATGATCTACCAAGAGTTTACGCTGGTGCCGCAGTTGACCGCCGTAGCGAACGTCACGCTCGGGGCCGAGCCGACGCGCGGCGGCTTGATCGATTCGAGATCGGCCGTGCAGCGAGCGATGCACGTCTTCGACGAGCTTGGGCTGCGCGTGCCGCTCGACGTGCCCGTCGCCAAACTTTCGGTTGGGCAACAGCAACTCGTCGAGATCGCCAAGGTTTTGGCGAGATCCGCCCGGATCATCGTCATGGACGAGCCCACGGCGGCGCTGGCCGACCGGGAGATCGAGGGGCTCTTTGCCATCGTTGCGAGACTGCGAAGCGCGGGAGCCGGCATCATCTACATCTCTCATCGGATGGAGGAGCTTTCACGAATCGCCGACCGCATTGCGGTGATGCGCGACGGAAGCATCGTGGAAACTCGTCCCGCCAAGGATTTTCCCGGCGAGAAAATTATTCGCGCCATGGTTGGGCGCAAGCTCGACTCGCACTTTCCAAAACTGCCTCCCGAAGCGAAGGACGCCACCATACGACTGCAAGTGGAAGGCCTCACGCGTACGCCGGCCTTTGAAAACGTCTCGTTTGGCGTGCGCGCCGGTGAGATCGTCGGTTTGGCGGGGCTAATCGGTGCCGGGAGGACGGAGATTTTGCGGACCATCGCCGGGGCCGACGTACCGGATCGGGGCGAGGTTCGCATCGACGAGCGACGCTTGCGGCCCGGCGACATCGCCGGCGCCATTGCGGCGGGCGTCGCGTTCATTACCGAGGACCGCAAAGCGCAGGGGTTGGTACTTGGGATGAGCGTTCGCGAGAACGTCTCGCTCGCGCATCTAGCCGACTTCGTCGATCGGGATATGCTGATCGACGTCGCGTGCGAGCGCGATGCCGCGACGCGGATGATTGCGGAGCTGCAGATCCGGACGCCGAGCACCGAGCAGCTGGTACGAAATCTCTCGGGCGGAACGCAGCAGAAAGTCGTGCTCGCCAAGTGGCTGCTGGGCAACGCCGGCGTCTTTCTCTTCGACGAGCCTACGCGCGGAATCGACATCGGAGCGAAGACCGAAATCTACAAACTCATGGTCGAGCTGCTCGCCCGCGGCGCGGCGATCGTCATCGTGTCGAGCGATCTTCCGGAAGTCTTGGGGATGGCCCATCGCGTCCTCGTCGTTCGCGAGGGCCGAATCGCGGCCGAGTTCCTTCGCGACGACGCGACCCCCGAAAACGTGATCGCCGTGGCTACGGGAGCGGCGGCGTGACGCAACGCGACCGCGGGTGGTACTGGCTGCGCATCGCAGCGGCGCTGGGGTTCTTGATCGCGATGATTGCGATCGTCGACGCCGCATCGCACGGTTCGTTCCTCGAGCCGAGCAACATCGTGCGCGTACTGCGTCAGATCACATACAACTGCGTGCTGGGCATCGGCCAAACGTTCGTCATCATCACCTCCGGCATCGATCTCTCGGTGGGGTCGCTGGTGGCGTTGACGGGTGTCGTCGCGGCGCTCTTCGCCAACTCGGTGCATTTGAGCGGCTTTCCACTGATCGCCGCGACCCTGCTCGTGGCCGTAGCGGTCGGCTGCGCGGCCGGCTGGGTCAACGCGTTGCCGGTCGTCAAGCTCAATCTGCCGCCGTTCATAACGACGCTGGCGATGCTCGAGATGGCGCTTGGAGCCTCATTCATTCTGTCGCACGGGCGGCCGGTCGCACTCCAAAGCTCGGACTTCGAGAATACCGGAATCGGCGCGTTCATGGGCGGGGTCACGAATGCGCTGCATCTGCCCAGCATTCCCGTCCCGGTCGTTTGGATGCTCGTCGTTATCGTCGCGGCCTCGGTGCTTTTGAACCGGACGCGCTTCGGGCGCTACGTCTTCGCCATCGGCGGCAACGAAGAGGCGGCGCGCCTGGCCGGGATCAACGTCGCGCGCGTCAAGACGATCGTCTATATGATCAGCGGCGGTTGCGCAGCAATCGTGGGCTTCTTATACATGGCGCTCTTCTCGTCGGGTTCGCCGCAGACGGGAACCGGCGACGAGCTGCTGGAGTCGATTGCCGCCGTCGTGGTGGGCGGCACGAGCCTCATGGGAGGGCGCGGCAGCATCATCGGCACGTTCTTCGGGGCGCTCCTCATCGGCGTGCTCTACAACGCGATGAACCTGCTCAACGTCGATTCATACTTGCAGAAAGTCTTGCTCGGCGCGGTGATCCTGCTCGCCGTCGTTTTGGACGAGCTTCGGAAACGCTACTTGGCAAGGTAGCCGGTCCGGCCCGCCGGAATCGACCGGCCGCGACGCGAACAGGAGGCTCATCATGAGTGAACCAAACGAACGCTTTCGATTGAACCGCGCCGCGTTTGTCACCGGCACGTTGGTCACGATGAGCATGGGGCTTCCGCTGCGGGCCGCGAGCGCTCCGGCATCGGCGGCGAAGGTCTCGCCCGAGCAGCTGCTGGGGAGACTGATGGCCGGAAATCGGCGTTTTCTCAACAACGATTTTCCGCCGCTCACCAAAATTGCCGAGAAGCGTGAGATGCTCACGGAGCACCAGGAGCCCTATGCGGTAATTCTGAGTTGTGCCGACTCGCGCGTCGTGCCTAACTTTGTCTTCGTGCAGGGCGTGGGCGACCTGTTCGTTACGCGCGTCGCGGGCAACTATCCCGACGACTTGGTGACCGGCTCGATCGAGTACGCCATCGAGCACTTGGGGTCGCGGCTCGTCATGGTGCTCGGTCACGAGAACTGCGGCGCCGTCGAAGCGGTGTACAAGGCCATCCAGAAGAATTCGCCGCTGCCGTCGCATCTTTCGAGGATCGAAGCGCTGATCCGGCCCGGCATCGAAGACGTCGTGCGGGCGCGCGGCACGGTCCATCAGGCCGTCGAGGCGAACGTGCGCGCGGCCGTGGCGCGGCTCAAATCGAGCCCGCCGGTGATCGAGGAGGAGTCCGCCGCCGGGCGCGTGCTCGTCGTCGGCGCGATCTATCGCCTCGACACGGGCGAGGTCGTGCCGGTCACCTAAGCTCCCCCCGAACTAGTTACGATTCTGAAAGATCGAGGCCGTTGATGCGGCCTGACGAGTCGAGCGTAAACGTCGCAAGCACGTTGCCTCGCGCGAAGCGCAGGAGGTATTTGTAGACCCGGGCCTTCGGCGACCCACTCTCTCCCTTGAAGACGATGGCTTGCAGCTCTCCCAGGCCTTGAATATCCGATGCCAGCCCTTTGAGGACCGGCTCCGAATACTGTTTTGAAAGCGCGGGCGTCAGTTGCGATCGATCGATCCGGCCTTGCAGTATCGATTCGAGAATCTTCTTGAATCGTTCGGTCAGCGCCTGATTTTCGCCGGCTGCAGGCTCGTCGTACGCAAGCGCGACAAACGAAGGCCTCCGGTAGGCCGCAGCGCAGCGGCTCAGATCGACAGTCGCAGCGGAAGGGGCTCGGACGAATGCCACGATGGCTGCGTCCACGCAGGGCGGCAAGTCGCTATCGTGCGATGCACCCGGAACGAGCATCACCTGCCCGTGCGGCAAGTACGCGAGCGCTTCGCGGGCGTACTCCGGCGGCGTAGCGGGGTCGTCGCTCCCCGAAATCATCAGGATCGGCGCGTCGCTGCGGACCGGGTCCACGAAGGCCGCCGGCACCGGATCGACGTTCCAGAGCTTGCACGCACGCTGCTGCGCTCGCACGCGAGCGTCGCCTTCGAACGTGCCGGCGCCGTCTCGCACAGCATCCGCTTCGGTAATGAACGGAATGTCCTCCACACACGTAACCGAAAGATTGAGCCCGTCGGCCTGAATGTTCGAGAAGAAGAGCGACATCTGGCCGACCATCTCGCCGAGCGGCGTATAATCGCCGCGATACGCGCGCTCGATCACGACGGGAATATACGCGGCCCCCGGCGGGAAGTACATCGCGTGGCGGATCGTCTCGACAAAGACCTCCTTGGTGAGCTGCACGCTCTGCGAGCGGTGTGTCACGGAGTTTCGCACCGCAAGCGTGACGGGGCCGGAATCGAAACGCTGCACGACCGCCGCAAAGTGTTCGGCGAAGTGCGGAAAGTGCGCCGAACAAGTTGGATCGTTGCGGCAAGCCGTCTCGAGATGATCGATCGCCGTTTGCGCGCCGCGGGCCATCGGCAGCGGTATGATGTAGAAGTGCGGGGGCGCCACGCCTTCGAGGACGATGCTTTCGACGCTGCCGGGATGGCGGCGAGCGTAGTCCAAGTAGAATCGCGTACCGTACGATCCGCCGAACAACACGAGTTTCGGATAGCCCAGGGCGGCCCGCACGTCGTCTAAGTCGTCGGACGCCGCGCTGGTGGAGTACAGGCTGAGATTCGCCTGCGCCGCGAGGCGGTCGTGGCAAGAGCGAACGATCGTATCGGGCCATAGCTGGCGGAAATAGAGTTCCGGGTGACCCGCAGCCGCGAAGTTGCACTGCTGCGGAGCCGACTCTCCCGTACCGCGATTGTCGACGAGCAGCAAATCATAGCGCTCGTGAAGCGTTGCAAATGCCCCGGTCGTCGCGTCGGCAAAATCGGCCGCGATTGCCGTCGCAGAGGCGCCGGGGCCGCCGGGATTAAAAGCGATCGCGCGATGCGTTCGGTGCTTGGCCTCGATGACGATGAAGTGAATGTCGATCGTGCGTCCTGCGCCGGCCGCGCGATTTTCGAAGACCGTGAGCGTTCCGCAGATGGCCGCCGCGCGAGTCTGGGCGATCCGGCACGGCGCCGTCTTGAGCGGTGCCGTGCTCGCCGAGAGTGGAAAGCAATTTAGCAGCAAGAACCCGAGGAAGGCCGCACCCCATAGACTCCGTCGAAGGGTTAGAACGGGAAGTCTGATTGCGTTAACCCGACGTTGGTCTTCAGGTCGGTGACGTTTTCGTCGAGGACGATCTGCGAGCCGGAGTACATGATCTGGCGTACCGGCCAGTGCGTCTCTTTCGACAAGTAGAGAATTTGATCGGAGACGCCGGCGTTGGAGGCCGGGTCGGCGACCTTCAGCTCGAGGCGATCGGTGTCGACGCCTTGGACTTTTCCGCCGTCGACTTGCGTCAGTTTGCCGGGAATCGTTCCGTAATTATCGACGATGCGCTGCAGCAGGCCGTCGGGGATCGTGACGCCGCGCAGCGAAACGGCGCGGGGATCGTGCACGCTGATCTTCAGGTGGATTCCGGAAAGAAAGCCGCCTTGATGGCCGCTGACCTGATCGCCGCCGGTCCAAACGCCGCCCGAACCCTTGCCGTCGCCATCGAGGATCAGCGTCTTGACGAAATGCGGTTTCATGAACTCGTACTGGTAGACGCGATCCTGGGTCGCCGTGCCTTTCGCCTCGTGAACGTGCAAGACGCACGTGTAGTCGTTGATCCCGGCAAACGCTTTGTCGAACGCGGTAATTGCGGGCGCCTCGTTCGCGGCACGCGCCGCGATACAGCTCACGCCGACCAGCACGGCGAAAAACGGCAACGAACGTTTTAAATTCACGGGTCTCTCCTCGAACTTTAAGATTCTTGCTACGTTGACTGAACGCTCTCGTCGATCAGCAGCGTACCGTGCTTGCCTTCGACGCCGATCAGCACATCGCATTTTGCATCGGCTGCGATCTCTTCGATCACGCGGCCGAGCGGTGCGCCGCTATATTTGCCTTCGCGATACGAGCCCAATATGATCAAATTCGCCTTTTCCCGTTTGGCGACGTCGAGAACCGCTTGTTTGGTCGAACGCGCCTTGATGGTCTCGGTGCGGATCGCGACGTTGTTCTTGTTCGCGATCGTTTCGGCGGCGCCGAGCGCGTCGAGGGCCGCTCGCTCCTCGAGCGTCATTTCGGCATCGGGCGGCAGCGTGTACGGCACCTCGATCACGTAGAGCGCGAGCAGTTCGGAGCGCTCTCCTCGCGCCAGCTTCGCGGCGAGCGCCATTACGTGGGCCGAGTCGATCTCCGGCGAAAAGGCGACGATCAAGCTGCCGACGATTCGTTCCAGGTTGCGCTCGGCGGCCGCGGCAATGCGCATGACGTAGGACTCGGGCGGATGGAGCATCCACCAGAGCGTCGCTCCGACGAGGCCGGCGATCAGCAGCGCGATCAGCGCTCCGGCGAGCGTGACGTGTACTTCGCTGGAGACCGAGATCACATCATTCCACGCACGCGCGCGATGAGTGAGAGGCGATGAACGCCCAGCGCAATCATCGCCGCGCCCAGCACGATCCCCGGAAGAACGGCAAAGCCGCCCGCGGGCAGCGCTTGGGCCATGCGCACGAGAATCACGAGCCCGCAGAGCACCATCGCGACGGCCAGCAGCGCGCGAAAGAAGAGCATCGCTTAGGTGCCTTGCCCCGCTCGCCGCGCATCGCTGGCCTTGACGTTGGCAACGTACTCATCCATCAACTCGAGCTCTCCGGCTCGACGGAGAATCTCCGTTTGGGCGTTGCGCCAGTCGCGCGGTTGCGAGCGCAGAACCGGCAGACGCCGGTATCGGCGATAGGCGAGATAGAAGAGCAGTCCCAACAGCAGCCAGCTCGGCCCGAAGATGCGCCCGAGCGGGTGCGTGAAGAGCGTAAACATCAGGATCGAGAAAATGCCGATGAAACCGACGACGGCAATCAGGGGAAACTCGACGCGCTCTCCGCGAAAGCGCATCGGTACGTTCAGCGGAATCCTAAACTTACGAGGACTGAGCGGGTCGGTCAGGCGCAGTCCGATCAAGCCGAGAAAGACGAACGAATAACTGGTAGCCGCGCCGAATGCGTAGAGGTCCGCTAGGAAGTCGAGGCCATTCTCGCCGTGAAAGAAGCGCGTGTAGAGTGAAGAGACCGCCGGAAAGAGCGCGGGCGCGGCGGCAAAGATCAACTCCACGACGGCAATAGCCGAGAAGAAGACGATCGAGATTACCGGCGTACGGAACTTCCGGTCAACGCGTGCAAAGAGTGAGGGCAACAGATTGCTGGTGCTCATTGCGTAGGCGATCCGGGAACTTCCAAATACGCCCGAGTTCGAAGATATGAGCAGCAAGACGGCGCCCAGCACGGGGACGTAGAGCGCGGCAAAAGCGCCATAATATGGAACCTGGGCCGCCAGCAGCGCGACCGCCTTGCCTTGATTGTCGGGGTTGTTCGGAAAGATCTGCCAAAACTGCTGCGGGTGGCCGGCGGCATCGGTGATCGGGTGCCACGGATGCAAACCCAAGGCAAGGTTCGAGTAGGCCAGCGCAAAGATCAAAATCGTAAGAATCAAGGAGACCGACGTGCGTGGAATGATCGAAGCGGGGCGTTGGGTCTCTTGTGCGGCCTGCGAGATCGACTCGAGACCGACGAACGAGATGATCGCAAGCGAGGTTCCCAGCATCAGATCGTAGGAGGACGGCCAGTGCATCTGCATCGTGTGAACGAGCAGCTGCGGGCGAAACGCGAAGAGGAAGCCAAAGCACAGGATGCAGGTTTCGCTGATCACGTCGAGCGCCGACACTACGCCGTTGAACGTCGTGCTCTCGCGCACGCCGATCACGTTCAAAAGGCAGAGCCCGACGACCAGCCCGAGCACGACGCCGAAGTGCAGCCAGGGGTGAACGGAGTTTACCAGCGATGGCACGAGCTGGCTGGTATAGTCGACGGAGGTCCACGCAAAGAGCGTTACGTCGATGGTGAAGTCGAGCAGCACCGCCCATCCGGCGACGAAGCCGAAGATGTCGCCGAGACCGCGCATGACGAAATACTGACCGCCGCCGGCCACCGGATAGGTGGCTGCGAGCTCGGTGTAAGCCAGTCCGATGCAGACGTATACGACGCCGGCGAACAGGAAGGCGACGTTCGAAGCTCCGGCCGCCCAGGCCAGCACCAGACCCAAGCCGACGAAGATGTCGGCGCCGACGTCGGAATAGCCCCAAGAAAAGGAGCCCCAGGGCGTAACGCTGCGTCGCAGTTCCGGTTCGGCGGTTTTGGACCCGGCAGCCACTAAAAGGCGTTTCGATGCAGGCTCAAGAGTTGTCCGTCCAGCGTAACGACGTCGAACCGAATCTTTGCCGACGGCGCGACGATCTGCGCGTAGTCCGCGGCGATGCGCCGGAGCGTGGCGCGTTTTCGCGCGTCCACGGCTTGCAATGCCGGACCGAACTTCCTGGAATCACGGCGCTTTACTTCGACGATTACGAGCGTCGGCCCGTCGAGGCAAACGGCGTCGATTTCTCCGCCGGGAAGGCGCACGTTGCGGGCCAGGACCCGGTAACCGCAAGCGGCAAGATAGTTGCTCGCCCGGTCCTCCCCCTGTCGTCCCTTTTCGCCGTTATTCTTCAAGCCAGCTTGGGTCCAGCGAGAGCTGCGCGTCGCGAACGCGCGCCCAGTTTGCGCGGTGGTGAATGCTGGGGCCGTGCACTCGCAGCGCCTCCAAATGATGGGGCGTCGCATACCCCTTATGCAGCGCATATCCGTAGCGGGCGTCAACCGCGTCTAGCTCGACCATCAAGGCGTCGCGATGTACTTTGGCGATAATCGACGCGGCCGCCACCAGCGCGCAGCGCGCGTCGCCGTGAATCAGCGGTTCTTGCGGTCCGGTAAACGACCGGATGCGAACGGCGTCGGTAATCAGGTACTCGGGCGCGGCCGCCAGCGATGCGATGGCACGTTCCATCGCCAGCACGCTGGCCCAATAGATGTTGAGCCGGTCGATCTCGGCGACGCAGGCGCTCCCGATGGCCCAAGCTACGGCTCGCAGCTTGACGATCTCCGCGATCTCGGCTCTCAATTCCGCCCGCACCAGCTTAGAGTCGTTGAGGCCTCGGATGAACAGCGGTTGCGTGGCGACCACGCAGGCTGCGACGACCGGCCCGGCCAGCGGGCCGCGTCCCACCTCGTCGATGCCGCCGACGAGCCGAAAACCTTTCGCGCGGGCCGCCTCCTCGAAGCGGTGCAAGCGATGCAGGCGCCGCCGCTCGCGTTCGTACGCGGTTTTTACCTTACGCTGCTTCGGTGTCATCGGGAGCCTCCAATGAGATGCGCCCGAAGGCGCCTTCGTTGAACGCGCGGATATACGAATGCGCCGCGTTGTGATAATCGACTTCGCCGCCGCGCCGCACGAAACCGCGCGCTGCCGCGAACGCCTGCAGGTCCGGTACCGCCGTCCGGGGGGTACGAGCGAGCAGCCAGCGATGAAAGGCGGCTGCCACCTCCTGGGCGTCGTAGCGCTCGGCCGGGACCGCGCCGCAGATCGCCAGTTTCCACTGCGCGCCAGCGCTGGGAATTCGTGTCGGCAAGATCCCGGGCGTATCCATCAGCTCGACGTTTGCCGCGAGACGAAACCACGAAACGTGTTTGGTGACGCCCGCACGAGCTTCCGTTTTGGCAGCGGCTCTTCGCAGGAGCGCGTTGACGATGGAGGACTTGCCGGAGTTGGGAATTCCGACGATCATGGCGCGCGCGATCCCGGTGGTCTTCGCTCCACGCGAGCGGTGGATGGCGGCAGCGATCCGCGCGACACTGCGGGCATTTCGCCCGTCCACCGCAACGGCGGCCCAGCCGTGCTGCGACAAGTAATGCACCCAACGCTGCGTCGTGGCCGGATCGGCGAGATCGTTGCGGTCGAGCGCGACCAGGCGCGTGCGCGCGCCGGCCAGCTCGTCGAGCAGCGGATTTCGCCCGCTTCGCGCGATGCGGGCGTCGACCACCTCGACGACGATATCGATCGAGCGCAAGTACTCGCGAATTCGCCGCATGGCCTTGGCCATGTGACCGGGATACCAATGAACCGGACGCTCCAACTTCGAATTCATAGTTCCCCGCACGTTCTCAATCGAGTCAAAGCGCACCCAGCATGTTCGGAGGCCAAACGCCGGCGACGGCCCGGCCGATCAAACGGTCGTCGCTCACCGGGCCGAAGGCGCGAGAATCCTCGCTGGTGGCGCGGTTGTCTCCCAAAACGTAGACCGAGAACGGCGGGACGACAACTCCGGGGAGGCTGCGATCGTCGGGGTCTTGCACGTAGGGTTCGTCTTGTTTCGCGCCGTTGACGTAAACCCGCCCGCGATCGATGCGAATGCGGTCTCCCGGCAGCCCAATCACGCGCTTGATGAAGACCTCGCGCGCGTCGCCTTCGTGGCGAAAGGCCACGACCTCGCCACGCCGCGGCGCACCGAAGCGAAACGCGAACGTGTTGATCAAAACGTATTCGCCGGAGTGGATCAGCGGCTCCATCGAGCGGCCCGAGACCTGCGGCAGGCGCATGAAGAAAGCCGCGATGAGAAGGGAGAGCACGGCGAGCTGCAACATCAGGCTCGCGACCGAGCGCCATCGCAAGAAGCGGCCCACGCGCCCGACTTCGCGCCGCGCGCTAGAGAATCTTGGCTTGCGAGGGCGGCCAGAAGATCAGAAACGCTCGTCCGGTAAAGCCGGCCGGCGCGCCGCTGCGTTGCCCCGTTGCAAAACGTCCGCCATCCTGCGCGAAGCCCCAAATATGGGAGTCTTCGGAATCGTTGCGATTATCGCCGAGCATGATGTAGCAGTGCGGCGGAATTCGATCCGGCGCGCTCCACGACGACTTCGGCGGCACGTTCCCCGCGTTTGGATCGATGCGCTCCCAGCCGGTGCCGTAGTTGACGTAGACCCCGTAGTCTCGGACCTGGAGATTATACGACGGCTTTTCCGCTACGTACGGCTCGTGCAGCGGCGCGCCATTGATGTAGACCGTGCCGTCGGCGATGCGCAGTCGATCGCCCGGACGGCCGATCACGCGCTTGATGAAGTCGTCGGGAGTCGGGACGGGCGGCGGAAAAACGACCACGTCCCCTTCGCTCGGGCGATGAAAGCGGTATTCGAACTTGTCGACGAGGAGAACGTCGTGAATCTGCAAGGTCGGCAGCATCGAGCCGGACGGGATGTAATACGTGCGCGCGACGAACGTGATGAGAACCCACGCGGCAAGCCCGGCTATGATGAACGGATCGAGGAACTCCCGGGCGATGGCGGTGCTGCGCCCGGACGAGCCGGCGACCACGGGCCGAAGCGAAAGGACCACCCGCGCGGCCGCGATGACCGCGACGATTACAAGGAGCTCGTACGGCGTCATTGCGGTTTATTTCTCCAAGACTTGCAGCCGGTTGAGCGGCCAGATGATCGCGAAGGCGCGGCCCGTAAAGCCGGCGCGGAGCTTGCGTCCCCTCAGCGGTCCGGCGGCGAAATCGCCGTGCGCTTGCGCGAATCCCCAGACGTGCGAATCGTCGGAATAGTTTCGATTATCGCCGAGGACGAAATAAAAGCCGGCGGGAATGCGGTCGGGCGCCTGCCATGACGCGCGCGGCGGAACGTTTGCGGCTCGCGGATCGAGCGGACGTCCGTCGACGTAGATGGCGTAGTCTCGAATCGTGAGGTTGTAGTTGGGCGTTTGGTTTTCGTACGGCTCCCGCAGCGCGTCGCCGTTCCGGTAGACGACGCCGTCACGGATCGCAATCGTATCGCCAGGCACGCCGATCACGCGTTTGACGAAATCGCTGCCGCCCGAATCCACCGGTGGTTGAAAGACGGCGATGTCACCATCGTTGGGCCGGTGGAGGCGATAGGCGATTTCGTTGACCAGGAGCACGTCGCGGACTTGCAGCGTCGGCACCATCGAAACCGACGGAATGTAGAACGTGCGGATGACGAACGTTATCAAAAAGAGCGCGACGAGGCCCGCGACGATGAGCGCGTCCAGCACTTCCCGCGCGACCGTTTTTGCCGATAGCGCAAACCGAGCAATCGTTAAGAGGCCGAGAAGCCCTACGAGCTGCAGCGGTGTCAGAGCGGCGGGTCAGGTTCCTTTGGCTTTCTTTTCCTTGATTCGAGCCGCTTTGCCGACCTTTTCGCTGAGGTAATAGAGCCGGCTGCGCGAAACGACGCCGCGCTTTCCGACCTCGATCCGCTCGACGCGCGGGCTGTGGAGGAGAAATGTTTTCTCCACGCCGACGCCGTGGGCGATGCGGCGGACCGTGATGGACTCGTCCGAGCTGCCGCCCTTGCGGACGATCACGACGCCCTCGAACATTTGCGTCCGTTCCTTGCCGCCTTCGGTGACTTTGGAAAAGACTTTTACGGTGTCGCCCGGCCGGAATTGCGGAACGCCGTCCTTGATCTGATCTCGTTTGAGTGCGTCAATTACGTTCATAATCTGTCATCCTGATACTTCGACTTCGCCCAGCAGGGGCTGGCCGAAGGATTGGGCGGCGCAAGGAATAGCCGGGCGCGGAGCCCGGCAGAACCACCGTATCCTATCACGGGCTTTCCCGCGGAGGCAAGGCGTCATCGAGCAGGTCGCGGCGGCGGCCGGCCGTGCGCAGGCGGGACTGCTCGCGCCTCCACTGCGCGATCTTGGCGTGATCGCCCGAAAGCAGGACCGCTGGGACGTCCACGCCGCGGAAGGTAGCCGGTCGCGTGAAACTGGGATAGTCGAGCATTCCCGCCGAGAACGACTCCTGCTCCAGCGAGCCCGCGGCAATCGTGCCCTCGAGCAAACGAATCGTCGCGTCCATGAAGGCCAGGGCCGGAATCTCGCCGCCCGTCAGGACGAAGTCGCCGAGCGAGTACTCCTGCACCGGATAGATGGCGGCAAGGCGATCGTCGATGCCCTCGTAGTGGCCGCAGACCAGGATCAAGCGATCGAGCCGTGCGAGGCGCTCGGCGGCGCGCTGGTCGAACCGCTCGCCGCTGGGGCTCGGAACGACGATGAGCCGGCGCTCGCCGGGCGGCCCGGCAGCCGCGATGGTATCGAGGACTCGCGCGATCGGCTCGATGCGCAGCACCATTCCGGCTCCCCCGCCGAAGGGCGCGTCGTCGGCGCGTTCGCCGTCCTGGAGGTGATCGAGAAGATGGTGGTAGCGGACCCTCGCGATTCCCCCCTCGACGGCGCGTCCGACGATCGACAGGCCGACGAACGGCGCAAAGACTTCGGGAAAGAGCGTGATGACGTCGATCTCGAACATGAGCCCGGAGTGTTCCGTGACCGGGAGGAATTTGCTTGCGCGCTCGAGGCGCTCGATCGCCGCGATTTCGCGCGCGCGCAGAACGAGCTCGATTCGCTGCTCGAGCGCGAGTCGCCCCGCGGAGCGGAGCGCGCCTTTCTTCTCAATAAGCGAGGCGTGGCTCGCATCGGGCTCGCGCTGCACGATCTCGCCAGGGCCGACTTCGATGCGGCTCTGGAGGCGCAGGCGCATTATGCGCCGGCGCTGACCAACCTGGGGAATTTGCTGCTCGAAAGCGGCCGGTTAGAAGACGCGATCGATCATTACCAGCGCGCGATCGCCAGCGACGGCGAGTACGCCATCGCCTACCTCAATTTGGGCGTCGCGTATAAGCGGGCCGGGCGCATCGCCGAAGCAGTGCGAGCGCTACGCCAGGCGCAAAGGCTGGAACAGCGCTCGGGCACTACCGGTCGACGTTATTTGCGGCCGTTTCGGGCGCGGTGATCCCTTCGAGATACTGGAAGAGCTGCGGCAGCGTGATCTTCTCGAGCGCGGTCCGTTCGTGGATCGTTTCGGCGTCCTCTCCCTCGTCGCGAAGATAACACCGCGTCTCAACGCCGTCGCGGCTGCTCGCAAAGGAAACGCCGAAGCCGCGGCCCGGAACCTCGTCGTAGATCCGCATCGTCTCGGGATCGAGAATCTCGATCGAGTGCGCCGAGTTGTTTGCGTCGAAGATCAAGATTTTTAAGTACTCGAAATGCGTGACTTCGACCAGGCCGACCACGAAAACGTTCTTGGCTGAGAAGAACTCGTGCCCGTGTTTGTTGCGGCTGGCAATTTCGTAGAAGACCCGGTGCGCCACGAACCGGTTTAGGATTTTTCGCAAGGTCGCTAGTGAGGCCAGCGTTTCGGTGCGATTGCCGCGAGTGTAGACGATCTTCACCAGGGGCACTCATGCTTGCACGGCCCCCCAGGCCAGCCCTTCCGCGGCGGCGGAAGTCCCGCGCCGCTGGGGAAGCTATTGCTCGCCGATGCTATCCGTACCCGACGTCCTGGTGGTCTCCGTACTGGCGCTCCTGCTCTTTGGGCCCGACAGGCTCCCAAAGGTCATGCGCCAAGCCGGACGCCTGATGCGGGACTTGCAAAACACGTCCCACTCGTTCATTGCTGAAATGGAACGGGCCGCCGACACGACCGATGTGCCGCCCCCGCCGCCGCCGGTTCCCGAGCCGCTCTCCCTGAACTTGAAAGCCGACACCCAAATGGCGGAAGCTTCGGAAAAGGAAGCCTAGGGGGCTCTAGATGTTGAAGTTGCGCCGCAGGTCGGTTATGCGCTCCTGAACCATCGAGCGCACCTGAGAGTGAAGCCGTTCCCGCTGTTCCTCGGGAAGGCGCCGGTAGATCAGATAGCCGGCCGCTGAGAGCAGCCCCCCAAGAATGCCGGCGAGTACGACCTTCCCGGCTTCGCCGGCCTCGTCGCCATCGCTCGAATGCTTCTCGCCGAAAGCGCTTTGGTACCCGTTTCCGGGGCTTGCTGAACTCGACCACGGCTGGTCGGACGGGGTGGTTCGAAAACTTTCAGACATCCTGCGGCCTCCTTTGACCTGTCGAGCTACTTACCCGTGACCCGTCGAGTTTGTTACCCGAGTTCTCAGACTCTCTCGTGTGCCAGGCTGACGTGCTCCGGGAAACGACGGGCGACCTGCGTGATCGCAAGTTCGGCGGTCATTAGAATCGCTTGGATGCTTTCAACGTCGCGGCGGCTGGCGTCGAGCATCACGTCGAACTCGCCCGCCTCCTGGAATGCGGTGAGGTCTCCACCGGCATAGTGTTCGAGCCCGAGTCGCGCCGCCTGAAGAATGCCCGAAACCGCAGCGCACACGATGTCCTGGCCGTGTGCGGCAAAATCGACATGACCGTAAGCGGAAATCCCGGCGAACCGATTGTGCTCGTCGCGATAGAAAGTGACCTCGAGCACGGGGCCTCTTTGGCTACGCCGCTAGGGCAGCGTAATCTTGGTAATTTTGACTTCGGCGAAGGGTTGGCGGTGGCCGTTGAGTTTGCGGACGCGCTTCTTCGACTTATAGCGGAAGACCAAAATCTTCTTGTCCTTGGCTTGGCGCACCACGGTTCCGGTGACCGAAGCGCCGCTCAGCGTCGGACTGCCGATGGCGACGTTATCGTCGTTTGCGGCGAGCACGACGCGATCGAAGGTAACGTCGGAACCGACCTCGCTGGAAACCAGATCGCAGCGGATGACGTCGCCCTCGGCGACTCGGTATTGCTTGCCGTCGGCCTCAATGATCGCGTACATAACCTCGGTACGATACCAGCCGCGAGCCTCGCCGTCAACGAAGCCGCATGCTCTCCGAAGGGTTGACGGCGGTCGTGCGGTGTGATAAACATAGAATAATCTAAAAAATAGACTACTCTGGAGGCCCACTATGTACTCGGTAATTCGGAAGGATGCGCCCTGCGCCGGCAAGCTGTTCTTGGTCTGGGGAGCTTTTGGCTTGGGGCTGGCGGCGGTCTGGGACGTGGCCCACGGAAATCCCGTCGCCGACGCGGCCATTTGGGCGGTCGGCCTGGTTGCCGCAGCCGGGCTGCTCCTGGGGATGCGGGAGCTATGAGCGTGGAACCCCTCGACGCCGCCGCGGCACAAGAACATCTCGAAATGGTCAATCGCATCCTGGCTGAGTCGCAGCAGCGGCTCTGCTCGGGCGGCGAGCATTTCGTGGTATGGGGCATCGGGTCGGCCTACATCACGGTGCTCTTCCAACTGGTGCACGGCGGATTGCTTCCGCCCGCTGCGGCGTGGTCGGTTCCGATCGTCATCGCCGCCTGCGCCGTGTTCTCGATCGTTCGCGGCAGGCAAACCCGCCGAGTGCTGCAGCGCAGCTCCTTGTTGCAGCGCGAATTCTTCAACGTGCTCTGGTTGACGCTCGGCTTGGCCTTCGTCGTCGACGTCGCCGTCTTCAACATTTTCCCGGGTTTGGCGTCCGCGGCAATCTGGAGCGTCGCAGAGGCGATCGTGCTGCTCTATATCGGCATGCATGGCAACCGCCGCGCGCAGATCGCCGGCGTGCTCGTCATCGTTTCGCTGGTCGTCGCAAACTTCGCGTCGCCCGGGATTGCCGGTTACGTTTTGGGGGCCGGCATGCTGGTTGGCTATGCCGGATTCGGCGCGAGCGAGCTGCTCGCGCGCGAGTAGCCGGATTCAATGGACGAGCTGTTGCTCTCGAAAGTGCGCCTCGGCGTGGTCGCCGAGCTTCTCAACTATGACTGGGTTACTTTCTCCGAGCTCGTACGGTCGCTGGACACGACCAACGGCAATCTCGGCGCGCACATCGTCAAGCTCGTCGAGGCGGGCTACGTTGACGAAGAAAAGAGCTTCGTGAATCGCCGGCCGCTGACGCGCTATCGGCTCACGCCGCGTGGACGTGCAGCATTCGCAGACCACGTGGCGCAGTTGCAGTCGCTCCTGAAGGCTGCGCCATGATCCTCGCGTTTGAAGACGTCGTCAAATCCTATGGCGAGGTTCGTGCGCTCGACGGGCTTTCGTTCGCGGTGGGGCGTAATGAGATCGTCGCGCTGCTCGGTCCCAACGGCGCGGGGAAGACCACGGCGCTCGAGATTGCGCTGGGCCTGCGTAGTTGCGATTTCGGGACCGTGCGCCTCTTCGGCGAGTCGTCGCGCAGCATCGCCGCGCGCCGCCGCCTCGGCGTGACGCCGCAGGAGAGCGGTTTTCCCGATATGCTGACCGTCGCCGAGATCGTCGTGTTCGTCGCGCAGCATTATCCCGCGCCGGCGCCGATCGCGCAGACGCTGAGCGCCTTCGGGTTGGAAGCGATGAAGAAGCGCCGCGCCGGAACGCTCTCCGGCGGCGAGTCGCGGCGGCTGGCGCTTACGCTAGCGTTTATCGCGAATCCGGAGTTTTTCGTTCTCGACGAGCCGACGACCGGATTAGACGTGCAGTCGAGGCGGCGCTTGTGGGAAGTCGTGCGCGAGGCGTCCGGCGACCGTTCGATTCTCTTCACCACGCACTATCTCGAGGAAGCGCAGGCAAACGCAACGCGCATCCTGGTGGTCGATCACGGGCGGCTGCTTTTCGACGGCGACGCCCAGACCTTGCGCGAACGCGTGGGCGCACGCCGCGTAACGTATCTCGGGCAGCACGGCCCGGTCGTCGCAATGCCCGGCGACACCGACGCCTACGTTCGCGCGCTGGTGAACTCCGGCGCGCCGTTTTCCAACTTGGAGATATCGAAGCCGTCGCTTGAAGAAGCGTTTCTCTTGCTCACGAAAGGCCCGGCATGAACGCGTTCTTGCTCGTGCGAGCCCACACGAAGGTCCAGTTTCTCGATCTGATACGTTGGCCCGGCTACGTCGTTCCAACGGTAGTCTTTCCGGCAATGTTTTATTCGATCTTCGATCTGCCGGCCGCGAGAACGCACCCACAGAATGCCGATACCTTGGCCCTCGCCTTTATTGCTTGGGCGGTCATCGGCGTCACACTCTATCAGTTCGGCGTCGGCATCGCGCAGGAGCGGGGCCGCCCATGGGAGCGTTACGTGCGCACGCTGCCGGCCTCGGTGTGGGTGCGCTTCGGCGGGCGCATTGCGACGGCGCTCCTCTTTGGAGTGATTACCGCAGCCGTCGTCGCCCTGGTTGCACGCGCCTTTACCCCGATCGATCTCACGGTTGCGCAGTGGCTGCGCGTGCTGGTCTATGCGATTGCCGGCGGTATCCCATTCGTGCTTATCGGAATAACCATCGGCTATTGGGTCTCGGCGCGCGCCTCGGTGCCGACGGCGACGGCCGTCAATCTTTTGCTGGCTTATGCGGGCGGCTTATGGATGCCCCCGCTGTATCTCCCGAGCTTCGTGGCGACGATCTCGCCCTATCTCCCGACGCGACAGTTCGGCGATCTCCTGTGGAGCGTCGTGGGGCAGGGCAACGCGTTGCGCGCGGTCATGGGACTGGTCCTGTATAGTGCGATCTTTGGGCTGCTCGCCGCCGTGGGATACCGCCGCGACGAACGCAAGCGATATGCGTAGGATTTATTCCATGACCCGAGCGCAGCGCTCCTAGCCGTTTAGGAACAAAAAAACCAGGAGTAGCAAGTAGGCGGGAAATGAGAATGCAAAACCCAAGAACAGGCCATCCTTGATGCCAACCTCTCGCCGGACAACTCGGCGGATCGCGAGAATATTTAACAACGCCGCAACGAGAACATAGAACCAAAACGTGGCGACAAAAACGCGTTGCCTGCTGGGAATGTTCCAGGAATAGTACCCGAGCTGCGTGTGCGTGCCGAGAAAGGCTCCAACGTAGTAGTTGAACGCCGATCCGCAAAGAAACCCTATAATGAAGGCGGCAAGGACTACGCCTACGGAGCGAGGTTGCGGGGCGTTGTGACCCATGTAACCCTTCGTCCTTCGCTCAGGACGACACGGACAAAGAATGCGCTGCCCGCAGGCCTTCGTCGAAGGCGCGAACGGCGTTGAGCTCGGCGGCATCTTTAGCGCCGCCGACCACGCGATACGGAACGCCAAGTTTTGCAATCGGCGCCAACAACGAATCGTTGGGTTCTTGCCCCGCGGCGATCACGACTGTATCAGCTCCGATCAAACGTGCCGTGCCCTCTGCGTCGCGAATGCGAATGCCGCCCGGCACGATGGCTTCGTAGCTGACGTTCGGTAGCGTCACAACGCCGGCTGCGCGTAAGGCGGCGATCACGGTCCAGCGCGTCGTTTTGCCGATGCCCTTGCCGATGGTCGCACCGCGGCGCATGAGCGCAACCTCTTTTCTTCCGGTCACGAGCAACGCGCCGTCGCCCGGCGCGGCTAGTCCCTGCTCGTAAAGAAACCGCGTCGCTTCATCGACGTTCGCTTCGCCAAAGCTCAAGTAGTGCGCGACGTCGACGCCAATTCCGCCGGCACCCACGATGACGACGTGCTCGCCGACCCCCGGATCGCCGAGCAGCAGCTCGGCGTAGGTGAGCACGTGAGGAAGCTCGCTTCCAATCAAGAATGGTCGCCGCGGCAGCACGCCCGTTGCCAGCACGATCCCGTCGAAACCCCGCAACGCCGCAGCGTCGGTGCATCGGCTGCGCAGCCGCACGACGACGCCGAGCCGAGCCAGCTCGTTGGTAAAATAGCGGATCGTTTCGTGAAAGTCACTTTTGCCCGGAATGCGGCGCGCCATGCGGAATTGACCGCCTAGCTCGTCCTCTGCTTCAAAGAGTTCGACTGCGTGTCCGAGCGCGGCGAACGCGCGCGCGCTCTCCATTCCAGCGGGCCCGCCGCCGACCACGGCAAAGCGGCGACGTGACGCTCTGGGTTGCGCCTCCTCGTGGAACTCGAGCTCGCGGGCCGCACGCGGGTTGACCATGCACGAGACCGGCGCGTCGACCAACGACCGGTCGATGCAGGCCTGATTGCACGCAATGCAGGTGTTGACCAATTCCGCCTCGTTGCGGGTCGCCTTGGCGACGATGTTCGCGTCGGAGAGAAAGGGACGCGCCATCGAAATAAAATCGACGCTTCCGGCTGCGAGGACGGACTCGGCGCCGGCGAGCGAGTTGATGCGATTGCTTGCGATGACCGGCAGTTCGCCAACGGCAGCTTTGACCGCGCCGGCAAACCGAACCCAAACGCCGCTGGGAACGACTTGCTGCACCGTCGGAATCGAGGACTCGTGCCAGCCGATGCCGACGTTGAGCGCGTCGACCCCGTCGCCGGCCAGCGCTCGCGCGAACGTGAGGGCCTCATCGGCCGTCGTCGAGTCCTTCATCAGATCGGCGCCGGAGATGCGAAAGATCACGGGAAACTCGGCGCCGGCAAGCGCGCGGATCTCGCGCAACACCGCGCGAGGAAGGCGCATACGCCGTTCGAGATCGCCGCCCCAGGCGTCCTCACGCCGGTTCGTCAGCGGCGAAAGAAACTGGTTGAGCAGATAGCCTTCGGAAGCCATCACCTCGACCGCATCAAAACCCAGATCGCACGCGCGGGCCGCACCGCGAGCGAAATCACCGATCGTATCTAGAATTTCGTCTTCGCGCAGCGCGCGCGGAGGATCGGGCGAAAAGCGCGACGCGATTGCCGACGGCGCGACCGGTTGAATCCCAAACGATGCAAGATACGCGTAGCGTCCGGCGTGGAAAAGCTGCAGCGCAATCCGCCCGCCGGCGGCGTGCACGGCCTCCACGGCTGCCCGCAGCGGCGCGCTCGACTCCGGTTCGTTGATGAAGCTGTAGTTGCGGCCGCCGGCGCCCGCCCGATTGACGCACGAACCCCCGGTGACGATCAATCCCGCTCCGCCGCGTGCGCGCTCCGCGTAGAACGCGGCCAGTGCGGCGCCGTCGGACTCGATCCCCAAATGCATCGAACCCATCACGATGCGATTGGCAAGGCGCAGCGTGCCGATGACTCCGGCTTGCAGGCTGCGTTCGAACAACGGAGTTACAGCGAGAGCGGCGGCGCGGTGTCGGAGTAAAACGGCGGCGCGATGACGCTCAAACCGCCGTCGACGCAAAGCGTTTGACCGGTGATGTACTCCGATTCCGGCGCGAGCAGGAAGGCGATCGTGTCGGCAACTTCTTGAACGGTCCCCATGCGCGCTTTCGGCAGCTTGGCGAGGACGCTTTCAATCGGCGCCATTCCCGGTACGTTCTGATAGAAATAGGCGCACGACTCGGTGTCGATCAAGCCGCCGTTGACGGCGTTGACGTTGATGCCGCGCGGCGCGAACTCGACGGCCATGTAACGCACCCAGGCTTCGATCGCCGCTTTATTCGAGCCGAGATTCGCGTAGGTGGGATAGGCTCGAATGCTGCCGTAGCTCGAGAGCACGGCGATGCGACCGCCTTGGGTCATCAGCTTCACCGCGCGCTGCGCCCCGAGAACGAAGGCTCGGACGTTGAGCGCGTAGGAGCGGTCGAGATTGTGCGCCTTTAAATCCGCCACTTTCTTGAACGAGCTGGCCGCGGCATTGGAGACGAAGTGGTCGAGGCGGCCAAACTCGCTCTCGACGCGATCGAAGAGTCGGTCGATCTGCTCGGGCTCCTCCACGTTGGCTTGAACGGCGATCGCCCGCGTGCCCAGCGCTTCGATCTCACGCACGGCCTGTTCGGCAAGGTCGGCGTTGCGATTGAAGTTGATGACGATCGAGGCGCCTTCGCGCGCCAGCGTGAGCGCAAGCGCGCGCCCAATCCCGCGAGAGCTGCCGGTGATGAGCGCGATCTTATCTTCGAAGCGGCGCCTCACGTGCCGGCTCCTCCGAGCAGCGCGCGAGCGATGACGGTCTTTTGAATTTCGTTGGTTCCTTCTTCAAAGCGTTGAGCTCGCGCGTCGCGATAGACTCGCTCGATGGCGTTTGGCTGCCAGTATCCCGTGCCGCCGTGAATCTGGAGGGCCTTGTCGGTAACGCGCGTCAGCATCTCGACCGCCTGCAGCTTTGACATCGACGAAAGCATCGCCGCCTGCGGGCTGCCCGCTTCCCATTGCGTTGCTGCGTGAAGGACCAGCTGACGCGCCGCCTCGATATCGGTGGCGTTCTCCGCGATCATGAACCGAATTGCTTGTCGCTGCACGAGCCGCTTACCGAACGTCTCGCGTTTGCCGGCGTACTCGATCGCCAACTCCTGCGCTCGTCGCGCGAGGCCGACGCACGTCATCGCAACCGAGATCCGGCTCGGGGTCAAGAATCCGCCGAGCGCGATCTCGAGCCCCTGCCCTTCGTCGCCGAGCCGATTTTCAACCGGCACGGGCGTGCGGTCGAAGGTCAGGCGTCCGTGGTCGGTTCCGCGCACGCCCATCGACTCGTCCATCGGTGTTACGGTTGCTCCGGACGCGTGGCGATCGACGAGCAGCGCGACCGTTCCGTCGGCGCCGCGCGTTCCGGCGAGCCGCGCGAAGAGCAGCCAGTAATCGCAGATCGTTCCAAAGGTGATGAGGTGCTTCTCACCGCTCAAATAGTACGTGTCGCCTTCGCGAACGACGCTGCAGCGAAGATCGGCGCCAGTGCCGGCGGTCGGCTCCGTCAGCGTAAAGGCAATCTTCAGCTCGCCTTTGATCGACGGAATGACGAAGGCTTGGCGCTGTTGCGGCGTCGCAAAGCGGTCCATGGCGCGCCACGTGCCGTTGACGACGTGCACGATCATGCGGATCGACGCGTGCGACATAGAGAAGAGTTCGATCAGGCGCAGGTACTGGGCGAAGGGAATTCCGCGGCCGCCGTACTCCACGGGGGCGGCCAGCGAGAGATAGCCGCGATCGCGAAGCTCGTCCCAAAGGTCGAGCGGGACTCGGCGCTCGCGCTCGATGCGCCGTGCCCACTCCTCGGCGGGTCCGGCAATGTATGCCGCGATCTCGCTTTCGAGGGCCGCAAAAGTCAAGAGACGCTGGCCTTACCGCGTTCGTGCGGCCGCAGCTCTCTCGCCCGCTCGCGCAGCAGATATTTCTGGACCTTCCCCGACGGCGTGCGCGGCAGCTCGGTGACGATCTCCAGTCGTTCGGGCCAGTAGTGTTTGGCGGCCTGGCACGCGTAAAGGTAGTGCTGCATCCGGTCGAAATCGAGCAGCGCACCGGCGCGCAGCACGACGAAGGCGCAGGCGCGTTCGCCCAAGCGCGGATCCGGCATGGCAACGATCGCGATCTCGGCGACGGCCGGATGGTCGCTCAGCAGCTGCTCCACCTCCGCGACGGGAATTTTCTCACCGCCGCGATTGATGACGTCGCGCACCCGCCCGGTGATACGAACGTATCCCGATTCGTCCATCACGCCCAAATCGCCGGTGCGAAACCAGCCGTCGGGCGTAAACGCGGCCGCCGTCCAGTTAGGATGGTCGGCGTAGCCCACGAACATCGTCGGCGACTGGACTTCGAAGTTCCCTTCTTGTCCGGCCGGCAACGCGCGGCCCTCGGAGTCGGTAATGCGCAGCGCAATGCCGCGCAGTGCGCGGCCATCGGTTCCCCACACCTTCGCCGGTTCGTCGGTCGGCGCGGCGAGCGTTCCCAAACACGACTCGGTCGTGCCCCACGCACCGCAGACCGCCGTGCCCAGAATGCGCGTCGCGCGCTCGGCTAAACCGCGCGGCACGGCAGCCCCCGTTGCCACGAAGATGCGCAGCGCAGCCGGAGCGCGTTCACCGGCTTCGACCGCGGCAACGAGGTCCGCTAAGAAGGGCGTTGCGGCTTGCACGAACGTGCCGTCCCAATCGTTGAGCGCGCGCAGCGCGCGCGATGCGTTCCAGACCGGCTGCACGATTTGAGGAACTCCCATCAGCAGCGCAAGCCACATCCCGTAGAGGAATCCGGTTTGATGGGCGAGCGGCGACGGAACGAAGATCCGGTCCTCCGCGCCGAGATCGAGATGCTCGATTTCCATTGCGGCCGCGCGCATCAGCACGTCGTTACGATGCAGCACGCCTTTCGGTTCGCCCGACGTTCCAGAGGTAAAGAGCAACTGCGCGATCGCCTCGGGATCGCTCGGCTGCGCGTCGAGCACTTTTGCGTCGACCGCGATCGTGCGCAACGCGTCTTGGTAGCGCAGCCAGCGCACGGTGTCGTCGTATCCGGGCGTCGGAAGGGCGTAGGCGTTGCGAGCGCCCGCACATACGACCACGTGCTCCAGCTTCAGCGGAAGATCGCCGCTAAAAACGGAGGCCTCTTGCAGAATCGACGCGATCTCACCGGCGTGATTGCGGCCGCGCGCTTCATCGGCGACGAAGAGAACGCGCGCTCGCGAGCGCCGCAGACAGAAGGCGACTTCCCGTTCGCGGAAGATCGGCATCAACGGGCAGCAGACGGCGCCGACGCGGAGCGTCGCGAGGGTGATGACGACGAACTCCAGCGTGTTGGGGAGTTGGTACGCGACACGTTCGCCGGGGCGTACGCCCAGGCTCAAGAGCAGCATCGACGTGCGTTCCACGCGTTCGAGCAACTCTTGCCACGTGAGCGCCAGGTCGCTTCCTTCGCGCGTTTCCACGACGGCAAGGCCGAGCGGAGCTTCGCGCGCGTGGTGTGCGAGAAGCCGGTCGATCGTCATGTGCGCGGCGCGATCGGGTTTTGGCATCGCGGCCGCTCGCGCGCCGGAATGCCGGCCGTTGTGCGGCCCCTCGGAGATCGACATCGGGACGCCAATGCTGCGCATCGCGTCGAGAAAGCGGGGATACGATATCCTATAGGCATTCGGATAGGTCAGCGTGCTCTGCCCCTGCGCTCGGGATGCGGCCACCGCCAACGACATCAGGATGCGGTGATCGTTGAAGGAAGAGAGGTGTGCGCCGTGAAGCTGCGACACGCCGTGCGCGACGAGTCGATCGTCGTGCAGCTCCAAGTGTCCGCCCATGCGATTGAGCTGCAGCATTGCGGCGACGCGATCGGACTCTTTGAGACGCACGTGGGCGATGTTTTCCAATACGGTTTCACCTTTTGCGAACGTGCCCAGCGTCGACAGGATGGGCAGCATGTCGGGAATGTCGCGGCAATCGACTCGAACTCCGCGCAGCTCGATGCCGGCGTGCCGTACGCGGACGGCATGCGCCTGCGCATCATACGCCATCGGGAGCCCCATCTCCCGAACGATCTCCATAAACACGCCCTCGGGATGGTCCGGAAGTTCTCCCGGCAGCGCTTGCAGACCGCGAAAGAGCACGTCGGAGGGGTGAAGGGCCGTCGCGGCGAGCCCGAACGCTGCCGAGCCGATGTCGGGCGGAAGCTGGACCGTCGCCGGGCGCGGCGCCTGCCCCGGTTCGACTTCGAAGCGCCGCCAATCCGGCGCGATCTTCACGTGCAGATCGAAGGCGCGCATCATCTCGGCCGTCAGCGCGATGTACGGGCGCTCGTTCAGCTCGCCTTCGACCTCGATAATCGTCGGTTCTTTCGCAAAGGGGGCCAGCAGAAGCAGCCCTGAAATCCACTGCGACAGCGTCCCGGGAATCACGATCTTTCCGCCTCGCGGCTGACCCGGAAAGACGCTAATCGGCGGACAGCCGTCGTTCGATTCGAAGCGAACGCCCATCTCGGCGAGCGCTTCGAGCAGTGGACCGACGGGACGCCGCTGGAAATACTTTTGCGCCGTGAGCGTGACCGGCGAATCGGCGAGCGATGCCAAGCCGATCATGAAATAGAGCGTCGAACCCGAACTGCCGACCGAGACGACCTTGCGCTTGACGTGGTAGGGGCCGCCGCCAACGAGCAGCGTCCGGCCCTCGACCTCGATTTTCGTCCCGAGCGCGCGCAAGACGTCCATGGTAAACTGCACGTGGCGAGCATCGGAAAGACCGAGAATTCGGCTCGTTCCCGGCGCCAGCGACGCCAGAATGAGCGCTCGATGCGCGTGATACTTCGAGTTCGGAACCTCGACCTCGCCGGTCAACGGTCCGCTCGTTCCTTTAACGAGAAGATTCATCGGCGTCCTACCTCAAGGCGGCTGACGCAAACTTTCCGAGTTAGAATCGGAGCGCCCTGCTCGCGCGTCATCGCGAGATAACGAGCGACGCGTTCTGTCCGCCGAAGCCGAAGGCGTTGACTTGAAAAGCGCCGTAGCGATGCGCGCGCGGACGCTCCATCACCAAGTCAAAACGCGTTGCCGGATCGAGTCGCTGGGTTCCCAGCGTGGGCGGGATGCACTCTTCGTGCATTCCGGCGATACCGGCGATCGCGCACATCGCGCCGGCGCTGGCCATGCTATGCCCGACGTGCCCTTTGATCGAGGTAACGACTGCCGGGCGATCGGCGTACACGGCGTCGATTGCTTTGGCCTCCGCAGCGTCGCCGACGATCGTCCCGGTCGCGTGCGCGTAGACGACCGCGCACTCCGCACCGGCGTCGCCCGCGCGTTCGATTGCGTCTTGCATAGCGCGAACTTCGTAGCGTGCCGACGGGTCGGGTGACGTAATATGATAGGCATCGGCCAGCGAACCATAACCGCGAACGCGCGCCAGCACGCGCGCTCCGCGCTCGCGAGCGCGTTCGATCCGCTCCAAGACCAGGATCGCGGCACCCTCGCCCATCACGAAGCCGTCACGGTCGACGTCGAACGGTCGCGACGCGCGCGTCGCATCGGGGTTGCGCGAGAGCGCGCCGGCGCGAACGAGGCTTTCGTACACCAGCGGACTCAGGAGTGTTTCGCTGCCTCCTACGATTGCGGCGTCGATCTCGCCGCGCTCGATCATGCCCGATGCCAGGCCGATCGCGTCGAGCGATGAAGCGCAGGCCGTGCTGATCGCCAGTTGCGGGCCGTGCAGCTTCCAGTGCATGGCGATCAAAGCGCTCGGCATGTTCGGAATTACCAGCGCCATCAGTTTCGGCGTTACGTTTCGCCCGCCGGATTCGAGCAGACGCGTCTGCGCTTGGGCGACGAGGGGAAAACCGCCCATCGTATTGCCAACGATGACCGCCGTGCGCTCATCCGGCGGATCGAGTTGCGCTTGGGCGAGCGCTTGGGTAGTGGCTGCCACGGCGAACTGCGTAAAGCGGTCGGTGTTGCGCAAGGCGGCCTGGGGGACCGGGCTGCGATCCAAAAAGTCGTCCGCGACCGCCGCCCACAAACCGTCTCCGGAATCCTGCGACCCGGAAGACTTTATGGGAGCGATTCCGCGCTTGCCCTCGAGCAAGTGCCGCCAAAAGACCTCCGTCGCCTCGCCAATTGGCGATACGATCCCCATTCCGGTCACGGCGACGCTCTCCACGGCGGTCTGATTGCGGGAGCGATACGGTAGGCGCCTGCCGGTCACGGCATGAGGGACGCAGCATCCGTCGAAGCGAGAATGGTGGAGCGAGGAGTTAACGTACCGCAGTCGTACCGGCTGGTCCGCCGCGATGCGCGGGCCGAGCGTACGATCGTGCGCCTCAGTAGCGGTGCTACTTTTGGAGGCGACGAGATCGCCATATGTGCCGGACCTTGCGGTGTCGAGTCGCGCGAACAGCTCGATCAGGCCGCGGCGGCCGTGGCTGCCGCGGGGGCGAACGTCCTTCGCGGCGGGGCCTACAAACCGCGCAGCTCGCCGTACTCGTTTCAAGGTCTCGGTGAAGAGGGGCTCAAGATGCTGCGCGAATCCGGCGACCGGCACGGCCTGGGCGTCGTTACCGAGGTGCTCGATCCGCGCGACGTCGAGAAGGTCAGCCGCTACGCCGACATGCTGCAGATCGGCACCCGCAACATGCAGAACTTTCCCTTACTGCGGGAGGTCGGCGCCGCGCGCGTGCCCGTGCTGCTCAAGCGCGGTCTCTCGGCGACGGTGCAAGAGTGGCTGCTGGCCGCCGAATACGTCATGCTCGGCGGCAACGAGAGCGTCGTGTTGTGCGAACGCGGGGTTCGCTCATTCGACCCTGCGACCCGCAATCTGCTCGACATCGCCGTCGTGCCCTTGCTCGAGGGGATGACGCATCTTCCGGTCATCGTCGATCCGTCGCATGCAATGGGAATTGCGCGGCTCGTTCCGCCGACTGCCGTCGCCAGCATCGCCGCCGGGGCCCACGGCCTGCTGATCGAAGTTCATCCCGACCCGGCCAACGCGCTCTCGGACGGCGCCCAATCGTTGGATTGCGAGCAGTTCGCGGAACTGATGCGGCGGCTGGCTCTCGTCGCCGAGTTTGTCGGACGCCGTCTGCCGCAGCGCGTCAAGCCTTCCGCCGCGCGGGCGAACGGTCAGCGCAAGGCCGACGGCGCCGTACGATCGAGCAAGAGCGGCGTAAGGCTCGCGTAGCCCGCGTGCACGGCGCCGATGTCGGTGCCCAGCGTGTCGCGGTCGGTTTCAAAGGGCGACTCCCAGGCGCGGTAATAGCGCGTCGCTCCTCCGCGCTCTTCGCCGATCATTCGTCCGCAGATGCGCTTGCGTCCCAAACGCGTGACGGAGATTCCGCGGATCGATTGCAGCGGGAGGTTGGGAACGTTTAAGTTCCAGTAACACGCTGCGTCTGCGAGCCGTTCGAATTCGTTAGCGACGCATTGGCGCACGATTGCTGCCGCGCTCTCCCAGTACCGCCGGTCAAATGGCAGTTCATGGTCGGATGCCAGCGATACCGCCAGCGCGGGGATTCCCAAGAGACAGGCCTCGACCGCGCCGGCAACGGTCCCCGAATAGTTGACGTCGTCGGCCAGATTCGGACCGTGATTGATGCCGCTGACGACTAGCTCCGGACGCGGCCCCAGCTCCGTGGAGCCGAGGAAGACGCAATCCGCCGGAGTCCCGGAACACGCGTACGCGACAACCTTGGCGGCGTGACGCCGCTCGACCGTAATCGCTTCGTCGGCCGTGATTGCGTGCGAGACGCCGCTTCGATCGCCCGACGGCGCAACGACGACGACCTCGTGCTCGCCGGCCAGCACGTCCACCAGTGCTTCAATACCGGGCGAGTCGATGCCGTCGTCGTTAGTGATCAGTATCCGCAGGCGTTTTATGCCGGAACGAAACGCAGCGCGAGCCCGTCGATGCAATAGCGCAGGTGCGTGGGTGGCGGCCCGTCGTCGAAGATGTGACCCAGATGGCTGCCGCAGCGGCGGCAGTGCACTTCGGTGCGCATCTCCATGAGCGCGTAGTCGTTCTGCGTTTTTGTCGTGTTGGCAGCACGTCCCAGAAGGACGGCCAGCCGTCGCCGCTATCGTATTTTTTCTTCGACGAAAAGATCACTAACTCGCAACCCGCGCACGCATACGTGCCTGGCCGTTTCTCTCCGATTAGCGGGCTGGAAAACGCGGGCTCG
>Ga0070733_10000460_pt1 | contig 33313 bp, 32 predicted proteins | sample Coa_R1_9_FD_66450 | JGI IMG/M metagenome (GOLD analysis project Ga0070733, IMG submission 66450) | Surface soil microbial communities from Centralia Pennsylvania, which are recovering from an underground coalmine fire - Coalmine... | ecosystem: Environmental > Terrestrial > Soil > Unclassified ...
AATATACAACGGTACTCAGCAATGGATGGGAAGTAAAATCCTCCGCACTGGAGGTGGCCTGGAAGGATGTGGAACAGCGCATCCAGGAAGCACACAAAAAGGTGAAAAATAAAGAAGCAAGCCCCATTTTATTTTTTATGGAACTGCGCGTGATGGACATCCCCATTGTGGCCGCGTATACAGGTTTTTGGAAATGGCAGGTCAAAAGGCATTTGAAATATGATGTATTCCAAAAACTCTCCCCGGCAAAGCTCGCTAAGTATGCAGAACTGTTTGAAGTGTCGCAGGAAGAATTAAAAACCATGAAAGTAGATGAAACTTGATTTTAAGCATACGCAGGCGGCCCATTGTGAAAACGGTGTTACAACCAGTCTGCTCCGTCATCACGGAGTAAGTCAGATTACAGAACCTCTTGCTTTTGGAATCGGTTCCGGCCTTTTCTTTATCTATATACCTTTTATGAAAATCAATAACGGTCCGGCGATCGCTTTCCGGACCCAGCCCGGATTGATTTTCAACAGAACCTGCAAGGCGCTGGACATCCCGGTCGCGAGAAAAAAATTCAGATCTAAGGAAGAAGCAGAAAAAATATTGAAGGAATGTCTGGAAGCGGGACAGCCGGTTGGTTGCCAGGTAGGCGTTTATTATCTCACTTATTTCCCGAAGGAATACCGGTTTCATTTCAACGCACACAACATCATCGTTTTTGGAAAGGAGGATGATAACTTTTTGATCAGTGATCCGGTGATGGAGATGGCTACTTCCTTAAGCAGCTATGAATTGGAGAGAGTACGGTTTGCCAAAGGAGCATTTGCACCGAGGGGTCAATTGTATTATCCAAAAGAAAAACGGGAAGTCACGAATGAACAGATTAAGAAAGCCATTAAGACCGGAATAAACCGGAACATTACACTAATGCTCCGGATACCCGGACCTATCGCAGGCATCCGCGGCATTCGTTATATGGCAAAAAAAATAAGCCAGTGGCGCGATAAACTGGGTCCGAAAAAAGCCGGCAGTTATCTGGCGCAACTCGTACGCATGCAGGAGGAAATCGGTACAGGCGGTGGCGGATTCCGTTTTATTTATGCCGCATTTTTGCAGGAAGCCTATGCGTATCATCCGATTCCCGAACTTATTGATATCTCAAAACAATTTACCAAATCGGGCGATATCTGGCGCTCTGCTGCCGTACAGGCTGCGGGTATTTATAAAGGGAGAATTGGCAGCCAGGCAGATTTTAATGTGATGAGTGATTATCTCCTTGCATCGGCAGATATTGAAAAACAGGCTTTTCAGGCACTATCAAAAATAAAGTGGCCGGCATGAGTATCTCTGCCATAAAGATTCAAAACCTGGCATTTCAATATCCCCGGCAGGAAGGTATTTGTTTCAAAAATTTTAATCTTGAGATAGCAGCTGGTGAACGATTTGGATTGTTCGGGCCCAATGGCGCGGGTAAAACGACACTGATGAATCTCATGACGGGCCTCCTGAAGTATTCAGCGGGCAGCATCCGGCTGCTGGATCACGAAATCAACGACCATCCGAAGTCCATCAATACTATATTTGGATTTGTACCGCAGGATTTTTCATTTTATCCTGAGCTAACTGCACGCGAGAACCTGGATTTTTATGGCGCATGGTACAGACTCAGTACAAAACAAATAAAAATCAGGGCAGAAGAATTATTACATGTACTTGGTCTCGAATCCGTGGCTGACCGCATGGTGAAAACTTTTTCAGGAGGTATGAAACGCAGAGTGAATCTGGCCATCGGCGTGATGCACAAACCGCAGGTTTTATTTCTGGATGAACCCACTGTTGGTGTGGACGTACAAACCAGACATGCCATTATTAACTACCTGAAAGAACTAAATGATACCGGCACAACATTGATTTATACTTCACATCAATTGGAAGAAGCTGCTGAGTTGTGTAACAAAATTGCTCTGATAGACAACGGGACGATTATAGCCCACGACAGTCTGGAAGTTTTGTTGGAAAAACACGGACACGAAGGAATGGAGGGGCTCTTTCTGGAACTCACGGGTAAAAGATTCCGGGATTGATATGCATATACTAAGGGCCACGATTATTAAGGACAGCAAAATTCTCCTGCGTGACAGGGTCGGATTGTTCATGATGTTTTTCATGCCCATTCTACTCGTGATCGTGATTACCAGCGTGCAGAACAGTACGTTTGAACTGGTGAATAATAATAAGGTTTCAATGGTTGTATTTAATAACGACAAGGGGCGGATGGGAAGTCAGCTGGTTGATGCGCTTCGAAAAATCGGCTTATTTAAATTACAAATGGCCGATTCCTCCATGTCCGAGCATAATATCATCTCGGTCATGTATGATAAAGATGCACTGGTGACGGTCGTTATCCCCGCGAATTTTACTTCGTTCATTCAGCACAAAGCGGATGAAATTGCGACCCGCGCCCTGAGTGATCCCGATTCACTGCAGTTAAAATCTCCGGTGGATTCCAGTGTAACCGATTCGCTTCGGATGTATTATCATCCGGTGATGCAGGTTTCATTCCGTCAGTCCATTGAAGGTGCATTGCACAGTTCAGTACAGGTGATACAGGGCGAACTGATCGTAAAAAAATTATACTCAGCGGTAAATGAAAAAGAAATCCCAACGGATCTTCAAAAACAGATCCTGTTCTCCGAGTTCCCCATAACAGAAATCCCGGTTTCAAGAACAGGTAGTCGCACGATTCCCAATGCATCCCAGCATAACGTGCCTGCGTGGACGATTTTTGCCATGTTCTTTATTGTTTTATCATTGGGAGGGACGATGGTAAGGGAAAAAAACAGTGGCAGTTTTATCCGGTTAAAAACGATGCCCTCCAGTTATCTGCATGCTTTATATTCAAAACAACTCGTTTATCTGACTGTGACCATCCTGCAGGCTGCTGTGATATTTGCGATCGGAAATAAAATTTTCCCTTATATCGGGTTACCCATACTGCACCTGCCAAAAGATATTGGAGCTTTATTCATTGTTACGGCAGTTACCGGTTATTGTGCCGTTAATTACGCCATCTGTGTGGGGGTATTCGCAAATACGCCGGAGCAGTCAAACGGTTTCGGAGCCATATCAATCATAATTATGGCCGCGTTGGGCGGATTAATCGTACCTTCTTTTGCGATGCCTGCCCATTTGCAAAAACTGTTGCAGATATCTCCCCTGAATTGGGCGCTGGAAGCATATTACGGATTGTTTCTGGAGGGTGGTAAGCTGAGCGACATTTGGATGAATATTCTATCTTTATTAGGAATAACGGTTCTTATTCAGATTTTTACTTTGTACGGATTAAAAAGGAAAAATTTAATTTAAATAGATAATGGAAACAGCGGCATTAAAGCAACAGGTAAAGGAGCAGATCATTCATTTTCTGAATCTGACCACGGTGAAACCGGAGGACATAAAAGATGACGAGCCGTTATTCGGTGAAGGACTTGGACTGGACTCTATCGATTCCATTGAATTGATTGTATTATTATCACGTGAATATGGAATCAATATCCAGGATCCCAAAGAAGGCAGGAAGATCCTGACTGATATTAATACGATGGTTGCCTACATTGAAAAAAACAGAACCAAGTAAATAGCACGATTTGAGCAGGATCATTATCACAGGCATGGGCCTGATCAGTGCGATAGGAGATTCTGTAAAAGAAAACAGGGATTCTCTTCAGTTGGAACGTAGTGGAATTGAACATATTCGATTTTACGAAACAGCCTACGCGGGCCGGCTGCCAACGGCCGAAGTCAAACATTCTACACAAGCACTCAATAAAAAAATTTTCGGAGAAACAAATCCGTCGATTACAAGAACATCTTTACTCGCACTGCATGCAGCCGATGAGGCGATCAGGGACAGCGGCCTTACCGCTGAACAGCTGGCGTCAACAGAAACAGCACTGGTCGGCGCGACAACAGTTGGAGGAATGTGCCTGACCGATGAAATCTATCATGATGCGCTGGCAAAGGATCGTGGCACCCCTTATCTCTCTTCCTATGATTACGCTTCGGTAACGTTGGCCGTCCAGCAACGCTACGGAATGTCGGGAGAAATAAGCACGATCAATACAGCCTGTTCTTCTTCCGCAAATGCTATTTTATTCGGCGCCCGCCTCATCCGGCACGGATATGCGAAGCGTGCTATAGTAGGCGGCGCAGAGAGTCTCGCAAAATTTACCATCAACGGTTTCAATGCGCTCAATATTCTTTCTTCAAAATCCTGCGCGCCCTTTGACCGGGATCGTAATGGGTTAAACCTTGGAGAAGGGGCAGCATTTCTTGTGCTGGAAAAAGAAGAGGACTGCAGGGATAAAAAGAATTATGCATTCCTGGCTGGTTATGGAAATAAGAATGACGCCTATCATCCATCATCCAATTCACCGGAAGGTGATGGCCCCTATTTATCCATGAAAGAGGCATTGCAGAACAGCGGACTCAGAACAGAAGATATCAGTTATATCAATGCGCATGGTACCGGTACTGAAAATAATGATGAAACAGAAAGTCGCGCCATGCTGCGGTTGTTTGAAAAAGTACCACCGTTCTCGTCTACCAAATCATATACAGGACATACCCTGGGTGCGGCCGGCGCGGTGGAAGCCATATATTCAATCCTGAACCTCGTTCATCAGGAAGTATATCCTTCGCTATTATTCAGAAACCCCATTGCCGAAACCGGACTTATTCCGGTTCGGGTATATGCGAAACAGGAGATCAGAAACGTCATGTCGAATTCATTTGGATTTGGTGGCAATTGCAGTACACTGATATTTTCAAAAATCTGATGCATGCCCTATTTTCACCAATCGATTTGCATTTCGCCGCAGGCAAGTTTCCCGGAGACAGATCTCACGCAGATCAGGGAGTCAGGAAATAATTTGCTGAATGTGGTGGAACCCGACTATCCGGGTATTCCGCCGGGTGTGAAAAGAAGGATGGGCAAATCTGTTCGCATGGCGGTAGGTGCGGCGCTTCCCCTGCTCCAGAAATATCCGCAGCCGGATGGTATAATCATTGCCACCGCGAATGGAGGTATGGAGGACTGTATCAAATTTCTGAATCAGATCATTGAATACAACGAAGGACTGCTTACGCCCGGTAGTTTTGTACAAAGCACATCCAATGCAGCAGCGGCACAGATTGCCCTCGTTACAAAAAATCATCAGTATAATATTACCCATGTCCACCGTGGCCTGGCATTTGAAAATGCGCTGATGGATGCCGTAATATCGTTAAAGGAATATCCTGATGCGGCCTACCTGCTGGGATGTACTGATGAAATTTCTGCTTACAATTATAATATTGACAGACTGGCCGGATGGTTCAGGAAGGAGCCGGTATTAAACAGGGATTTATTTACCACTTCAGCCACCGGCAGCATTCCCGGTGAGGGTTCTTTTATGGTTTGGATGAACAACCAACGTGAAAATTCCCTGGCCAGTCTGGATGCTGTGAGAACCATTCATACGGATGATCCCGGCATGGTATTGACGGTTTTGAAAAAATTCCTGTCAGAAAATTTTGCTGCGGATGAAATGCCCGACCTGTTATTACATGGAGAGGATGGCGACAATCGATTGCTTAAATACTATGAAGCGGTGGAGTCGGTTTTTGACAATACAATCCCGGTGGCAAGATTTAAACATTTGTGTGGTGAATACTGTACGGCATCATCCTTTGCCTGCTGGTTATCTGTTCAAATTCTGCAAGACGGCAGGGTGCCGCCAGTGGTTTTAAAGAAAAACTATTCAGGGAAGCCTGTTCATCGTATTCTGATTTATAATAATTACCGGGGTGCGCAGCATGCTTTTATACTTATTTCGGCGGCGTGATCATTTGGTTGACAGTTGACGGTTGACGGATGACGGTAAGTTGAAAGGCGAATAGTTAAAATGCTTACATTTAATTCTTCTTGATGAAAAAAACCGTTAACCGTCAACCGTCAACCAATGATGCACCGCCATTTTCTGATTTCTACTCTTTTCATATTATACCTTTCTTCCTGCAATACAAACCCAGATCCTTACACCGGCTGGAAGGTCGTAAATGGAAATACGGCCGGAAATAAATTTTCATCACTCGCACAGGTTGATACATCGAACGTAACCACACTGAAAGTGGCCTGGATCTATCATACCGGGGACGCCGATACAGCGGCTCATTCCCAGATCCAGTGTAACCCGATTATCATAAACGGAACGCTGTATGGAACTTCACCTAAGCTGAAACTATTTGCACTTGATGCAGCCACCGGAAAAGAAAAATGGCATTACAATCCATTCGACAGCGTGGCAGGTGAAAAGAAAGTCAATTTCAATTTAAATAGTAACCGGGGCGTTGCTTACTGGACCGATAACAAAGAAGACGAAAGAATATTTTATACTGCCGGGCCCATTCTTCGCGCGATCGATGCAAAAACGGGCAGGATCATAGAAGGGTTTGGGAATAAAGGGAAAGTGGATTTGCGTGAAGGATTGGGTGTGGATGGCAAAGATCTTTTTGTTACAGCTACTTCTGCTTCTACAGTGTATAAGGATCTCCTGCTCGTCGGAACGAGGGTGTCTGAAGAGATGGATGCGGCGCCGGGACATATTCGTGCGTATAACGTGAGGACCGGAAAACAGGAATGGATATTTCATACCATTCCTTATCCGGATGAGACGGGTTATGAAACCTGGGAGGATAAAAATGCCTGGAAGATGACCGGCGGCGCAAATAACTGGATGGGTATGATCATCGATCAAAAAACGGGTATCGCTTATATCCCGCTTGGATCGGCCTCCATGGATTTTTACGGAGGCAAAAGAAGAGGTTCGGATCTCTTTGCAGACTGTATGCTGGCGCTGGATGCCAATACCGGAAAACGTATCTGGCATTATCAGTATATCCATCATGATACATGGGACTATGATCCTTCTTCAGCCCCTGTATTACTGACGGTCAGGCATCATGGGGATGAAGTAGCAGCAGTAGCACAAACCACAAAAACAGGTTTTATTTTTTTATTTAACCGGGCAACCGGTGAACCACTATTCCCCATAGTTGAAACTCCGGTAGATACTTCGACAGAACTGGCGGGTGAAAAATTATCGCCCACACAACCGGTTCCGCAGTCACCCGCTCCTTTCGTAAGGCAAAAATTTACGGTGAAGGATATTAACCCTTATCTGTCTGCCGAAGAATATGAAGATGTGAAAGCAAGGCTCATGCAGTATGGTGACGGCCATATGTTCTCTCCCGAGTCTAAAAAAGGGACCATCATTCTGCCTGGTTTCGACGGTGGTGCAGAGTGGGGAGGACCAGCCGTAGATCCGTCGGACGGCACTTTGTTTGTGAATGCCAATGAAATGGCCTGGGTACAACAAATGCGTGATGTGAACAATGCTGCGAAGAATAATGAATCTTATGTGGCGGCAGGGCAGAGGCTATATATTCAACACTGTATGTCCTGCCATGGCGCAGACCGGAAGGGTGGGAGCAATTATCCTTCCATTCTGGATATCAATAAAAAATTAAACAAAGAGCAGCTCACACAATTTATTACGGCCGGAAGAAGGATGATGCCTGCGTTTGCATTTCTGAAACCGGAAGACAAGGAAGCCATTGCAAGTTTTGTACTTGATATCAAAGCGGATCAGAAGAAAATCTATCACCATGTATTGACCGAAGACGAAATATTCAGACAGGTTCCTTATTCCATTGCGGGTTATAATAAATTTCTGACTAAATCAGGTTTACCTGCCATCGCACCACCCTGGGGAACACTTACGGCTATTGATATGAACCGCGGAGATGTGAAATGGAAAATCGTACTTGGCAATAACGATAGTGCTTTTGCCGGCAAGCCCCAAACCGGAACAGAGAACTATGGAGGACCTGTCGTTACCGCCGGAGGATTGCTTTTCATCGCTGCTACGAAAGATGGAAAAATCAGGGCCTTTAATAAAAACACGGGTAAACTTCTATGGGAATCAACATTACCTAATCCCGGTTTTGCCACGCCAGCAACTTACGACGTGAATGGTAAACAATATATCGTGATCGCCTGTGGTGGCGGAAAATTAAAAACTTCTTCGGGAGATAGTTATGTCGCTTATGCATTGCCGTAATTTAAAGCGCAAAGCGTAAAGCATAAAGCGTAAAGCCAGGGCTTAATGCATAAGAATTAAGACAAGGTATTAAGCATGAAGCAGGAAGCAGGAAGCAGGAAGCAGGAAGATCGAAGTAATAACATAAAAAAGCCTTACGCTTTGTGCTTTAAGCTTTAGGCTTAACAAAGGTCCATACCAGCGGCGCTGACAATAACGCTAAAATAGCATACATAACAGCCGGTTTGTTTTCAGCAGAACCGGTTATTGAACCTATCAGCGCCAATACAAAAATAGATGTGGGTGCCAGGAAAAGTAAAAGCAATCCCTTTTTCTCCAGGGGAATCCGGAAGGGTCGCTGATCGCCTGCTGCTTTCTTTCTTAGGCTGATCAGGGCTGCAAATTCGAGTGAAATGCCACCGGTATAAAGACAGATATCCATGACAATCAGGTCTGCCAGCGGTAAAAGGATCAGCAGACTCACGATGCTTGCACATGCAATGATGGAAATATACGGAGTATGATATTTTGGATGAAGCCGCGTAAATATTTTCGGCAACAGACGATCCTTTCCCATAACAGCGGGCACTCTGGACACAGATAACAGAACGGCGCAGAAAATACCCATCATGCTTGCCATTCCGCCAATCGATAAGATGGTACCCAATGATTTTCCACCGATCAGTTCACCGAGATAGGGAATACCTTTTTCCGCAAATACAGGTCCCGGTATACCTGAGTGCAACGCGAGCCATGTAATCGCGATATAAATAATATAGATGCTTGAAAATGCCAGAAAGATGGCTTGGAGATAGGCTTGGATGGGTTTGTCTACCTCACCTGCATAGGTTGTTGCATTGTCCCACCCGATGAAATTCCACATGATCGTGAAAATGGCCATGCCGAGCGAAGTTATTCCTGCATGATGTACAATAGTGAAATCTGCATGAATAAACCCTGTGAAAAATAAAATCAAAAAAGGACACATCACGGCGACTGTGAGGAACATTGCTGTTCTTCCTACCGGAACGATTCCGCGAATATTCAATCCTGCATTTAGCCATATCATCAATAAACAGACTGGTATTTTGTAATGATCTATTTCAGGGAAAAAGGAAGCGTATTCAAGAAAGAAAACCGGATAAATGGCCAGATCTACAAATGTGTAAAGCCAGGTCCACCAGCCCTCAAAAAACGCCCAGTGTAATCCGAGTCCGCGCTTAACCCATTCGTAATAACCACCTTCCACGGGCATCATGCTATTTAATTCGAGTACTACCAGAATCGTTGGGATATCGTACAGCAGCGGTGTGATCATCAGCAGGGGAATGGCATAAGTTCCTGCATATCCGATCAGCGGCTCGATGCCATAAGGTCCACCGGAAACAGTAAAAAAAATTACGGCCGCCAGAGGTATGACTCCAATTTTTCGCATCAGGTTGGGAACTGTACCGGCCTTTGATTTCATTCAGTTAAAATCAACCGAACCTACAACAAAAATCGACTGTGGAACCCTTCAGACAAGGGTTTTTTGGTCGGAATATTTCAGTATATTTGCCGCCCTTAGCACCTGGGGTACAACCATTCCGGGTTACATGGCCCCGTAGCTCAATTGAATAGAGCATTTGACTACGGATCAAAAGGTTTCAGGTTTGAATCCTGACGGGGTCACAGAACATAAAGCACTTAGAAAGTTTCTTCTGGGTGCTTTTTTATTTTGCACATAAATTCGTGTAAAATGAATGATCTACCGGTGATATATAAGTGATAATGAAGTTTGCAGTCAATATTTATCTTCTTGATAATTATGGCCGGCAGGTAATTGGATAAGTTCGATCAGATTCCCTTCAGGGTCTTCTACGTATGCATATCTGGATCCGGGCTGTACGAAGTATAGCTATACATTGAAACCGGTTGTGGATGAAATGATAAAATGGGGAATCTTTCATCGGAAGAAGATTACAGGTGTTTCTTAGCCATTCCTGCAAGCTCCCTTTAAATCGAAATGAAAGTATTTACAAATCTAATGTGCCGGAGGTATAGCAAAATATATAGAATGCTTACCCGGGATAGTATCAAGTACTATTTTTTCCGGCACAATAGCCCCCATTTTAAGATGGAATTTTTCCTCAATATTTTTATACCCGTTTTTCTTTAGAATAGCGGTAATTCGATTTTTAACGGATGTTACTTCAGCATCTGCCCCACCGAAAGCTACAAATTCGACTGAAAGTGTTTTATCAGGGAAATACTTATTCATGTCAGACATTATTTCTTTTTCGGTGATTTTTCGCGGGGCATGGATGTCATACTTTGAACCAGATTTAACCATTTTATTATGGATTGGCTTAGTTGGAGACTTTAACGGCCCTGATATTTTATGCTCTACAGGAGCAGTAACTACTTTAAGTTTCGGGCTGTCTATATAATTATAAACCGGACTGTTATTCGTTTGAATTTTCCCTTTTGATCTGTTGCAAATAATTCCTGTTATAGCTGAGGCAAATAAAAGTCCTCCTGTTATCCAGGCTATCTCAACCCCAACTCTCGATTGTGTCATCGCTTTTGGTTTTTCTAAAACAAAGCTCCAATTAATAATTTATTTTCTATGGTATTTGATAGGCGATCTGGTACGTTTTCGAATGAAATCTTTGAAGAAGAAACAGGAAAAATAAAATATAATCAATGGTATTTTGCTAATTAGAAAGCCGGGGGAACGCCCCGGCTTTTGATTTGAGTTTCAATTCCACATTGATAACCAAAATAGGAATTGCAAAACCAATACCTGAATCTTATATAAATCCTGATTTTGTTTAAGGCAATTATTTGTAAAAAGTGGTTATTAGTTGCGTAAAATAATCTACAGTGCTTAAGAAAATACTGAAATAATGGTAAATCTAAGCACTTTTCTTACAGGTACACTTTTGGATAATGATAAAACAGGCGTAGTTAAATCAACAATTGGATTATCCACCCTATGTGTCACAGCCTTCTGTAACCGGAAGGCTTTTTTTATTCTGTTAGGTTCATATGTTTTTCTCCTCATGATATTCTTCTTCGGTATTGATATCCCAGATATTTTCTTTTGATTGATTGCCCGAGATAATATTATCAACTGCCGCCATAGCAGTCATCATGCTGTGATCGCTGTTGTTATACCGGTGCATTCCGTTACGGCCAATAGGGTAGAAATTCACAATACTATTTAAAAACTGTTTCACCGTTTCAAAATGTGCGTAACTGCCATAATAAGATGGATAGGCTTTTTCGACCTTCAGCACCATAGATTCTTCCACGTCCACCAAACGTATCATACCAATACTTTCCATTTCAGCAATCGCAAATTGAATCAATGTTTCATCTTTCTGCTGCCAGAACGCGTCTCCTTCATTGCAGAAATACTCTACTCCAAGCCAGATTTTATTTACGTCACGAACCATATAGGGGCTCCAGTTATTAAAAATCTGGATGCGGCCCGCTTTTACATTTTTATCCTGTATGTAGATCCAGTTGTCTTTTATATTTTCCATTTTATTCTTATCATCCCGTATGGCGAGTTCCGATACAAGTATCCCAACGATCAGAAAATCCCGGTATTCCAGCCGGTCAGAAATTAATTTTGCTTCAGATGGTATGGATATATTGCTCATTCTATCCAATAGTTCTCTGACGGGCATGGTTGATATGAAATAGTCCCCTGCGATGCTTTCTGCCTCTGAGGTTAAGGTGTTTTTTATTCCGGCTGATATCATCGTATGATGGCCGTCCCCTGTAAAAGATTCCAGTGCCGTATTTAAATGAATTTCGCCGCCCAGCCTGATTATTTCTGCCGCCACCGCTTCCCACATTTGCCCGGGACCATATTTTGGATACAGGAATTGTTCAATGAGGCTTGTACTGGTTCCCTGCTGCGTAATACTTCTGTTAACCCCGAATAAAGAAAGAATAGCATGTTTTATCAACCGGGTAATATTCAAATCTTTTACCCGCTGGGTTCCCCATCCGGATGGAATTTTTTCACAAGGTATGCCCCAGACTTTTTCTGTATAATCTCTAAAAAAAGTCTCGTAGAGTTTTTTACCAAACCGGTTGCGAAAAAACTGAGCCAGATTTTCTTCCGGTTTTACCGGAAACAATTTAGCGCCGAGATATGAAATCCCGATGCCCGCCATTTTAATGAAACCCAGCTTGCGAAAGGTGGACAGGTTTAGTTGCAACGGATAATCAAAAAATTTTCTCTCGAAATAAATTCTTGATTTCCGGGGACGCAGTAACATGGTTTGTTCACCTTTACCAAATTTCCTTACTTCAAAATTTGCGTTCTTATGCTGATATTTAATTTGTATATGATCTTCATGGACCGTTTCATCCATAGGCAGGAATTTCAGCCACCAGTCAATGATTTTTGTCGATTTTGAAAAAAAACGATGGCCACCAATGTCCAGACGATTTCCCTTGTATTCCACCGTTTTTGCCAGACCGCCAACCTGGTTGTCTTTTTCAATAATCACCGGTATAATATCCGTTCTGATTAATAATTCGTAAGCAGCAGTAAGTCCAGCCGGGCCCGCGCCTATAACAATTGCTTTTTTCATTGAATCTACCGGAATTTGGAATCAGGCACAACCATAATATATGCCGACTGATGGCTGATACGGATTTTTAAATAGATTGCAATGATACTTTAATTCTATCCAAACGACGGTTCAAAATAGAAACGCAAATAATGCAGATTTATGGAATCGTATTGTAAGGCATTCATTACTATAAAATTATATAACCGGTATGGCTGAATTAAAAACAAAAAGGACCGGACTTAGTGTTCAGGCTTTTATAAAACAAATTCAAGAAGAACAAAAACAAAAGGATGCCCTTGTCATTCTGGATATTATGGAGAAGGCAACGGGAGCCAAAGGTAAAATGTGGGGAACTGCAATCATCGGTTTTGGTGATCGTGTATTGAAATATGAAGACGGCCGGGTTTTGGACTGGTTCATCATGGGCTTTTCTCCGCGCAAACAAAATTTTGCCTTGTATATTTCAGGTGCAGTTGATCAACAGACTCTCCTTAAAAAATTAGGTAAATATAAAACGGGTAAAGGCTGCCTGTATGTAAATAGACTAAAGGATGTGAGTCTTCCTGTTTTAAAAGAAATAGTTGTAAATGGGCTATCGCCAATCAGATGAATTTGTGCACGACATAAATAACGACACTCATATCCAAGGCTAATAATACAGATAGAATTACAGAATACATTGTCCTTTTCCTCGTAGTCATAACATGAGTTGAATTACTAAACACACAGATTTATAGTTTTTTGCAATTCAAATGCCAGCAGTAATTTTAATAGTTTCCGTCTGCCAGGCTGAGTTTTTCCAGCTTTGGGAATTATGACCTTATACAATCTGGAGTTCTTATCAAAAGGCAGATGTGTTTTTCGAATTTTGGATGATGATTGAAGGTTTTTCATCTTCCGGTGAGCAGGGCCGAGCTGCTATGCGGCCATTTTTATATAGTTAATACCCATTTTATCCCGGAATCTCCACAATAAAAATGGTTATTCAGAGTTTCAAAAAAAAGAGGTGGATAAAAAAGGAGAGATAAAATGCCCTGCTTTGAATACCCTTGTTTATTTTAGCGGCTCAAAGCAGAAATAGCATGCATAGTCCAGAGAATCAGATATGTAATAAATACATAAACGCAACCATATGAAAAACCAAATTCACAAGTCCCTTCTACAGGGAGTTAAGGACCTGCATATTAAAATCCTGCAATCAAATAATCTGCCTGAAATTGGTAATTACTTACAGGAGATATTGGACAAAGTAATACCGGTGCCCGCCGCTTCAAATAAGAAAATAATGACGCCCGATATGAAAGGCCTGAGTAAATCCCGGATCATCCATATGATGAAAAGTGATATTCAAGCCATTGTGGACGGTACGTACAACCGGGCCGAAATTGCAAAATATAAAGCTTCTCTCAGTATCGCCTGGCTGAAAAGATTGTTTACAGAACCGACTGCACAATAAACGATTTCTATTTTTCTGATATCTATTCGGAATCAAAATCATTGGATCTTTCCGCAATAGATTCTGTCTCAAACATCCAGCCTCAGACCTGCCGCCGGACCCCTAATCCCTGAATCTTTAGATCATACTTTACCTGATCATGTTGCCTGTTTCCATACGAAATGGAGTCGATACCATATTCAAAACCGGATCGGATCAGGAATCATTTGGTACAAAAGAATAAAGAAAAACCTGTAAACAAATCTGCTTAGTATCGCGCATGGATGAAAAGTATTTAAATCCCAATAAATACTAACTTAACCTCAAATTGCCATATGAGTCAAAAAGGATTTATCCAGGTGCTGGGCGCGGCCGGAACAGTCACCGGTTCAAAGTATTTAATAGGAGCGAACGGCAAAAAATTCATGGTGGATTGTGGACTGTTCCAGGGTTTGAAAGAATTACGCCTGCTCAACTGGAGTCCCTTGCCGATTGATGCGACAACCGTCGATTTTATTCTGCTAACCCATGGCCATCTGGATCATGTGGGATATCTGCCCAGACTGGTACAGTCCGGGTTTAAGGGAAAGATTTTCGGAACAGCTCCTACCATTGAAATAGCAACCATTGTTCTAAATGATACCGGTAAAATTCAGGAGGAAGAAGCAGCACAGGCCAACCGGTTTAATTATTCAAAGCACGCGCCGGCGAAACCATTATACGACCTTAAAGATGTGGCGTTGACTCTTCCGCTTTTGAACATCATCAATACGGATGAGTGGATTGATTTTGGCGATGATATCAAGGTATGTTATCATACCAATGGTCATATCATCGGCTCCGCTTTTATTGAAATTCATATCGGAGAAAAAAAGATTGTCTTCAGTGGAGATATTGGCAAATCACCTGATATTTTATTAAATCCCCCGAACCGTCCGAAGGAAGCTGATATCCTTTTTGTTGAAAGCACGTATGGGGACCGCCTTCATCCGATTGAAGATATACCTGTACGGTTAAAAGAAATTATTTTAGAAACCATATCAAAAGGCGGAACGCTGATCATACCAAGTTTTGCGGTTGAAAGAACACAGACGCTGATGTATCTGATCTGGCAATTAAGAAAATCAAATGCTTTGCCGGATATGCCACTCATTATGGACAGCCCGATGGGCGCACATGTATTGGATACTTTTCAAAAATTCAATGACTGGCTGAAACTACCGGTGGGCGATTTTGAGGAGATGACAAAGATATTTCATGTTGTCAGTGAGTTTAAAGAAACCCAGGCCTTTATTGGAAACCATGCTCCGAAAATTGTAATTGCCGGAAGCGGTATGATTACCGGGGGGCGCGTACTGAATTATTTGCAGGAGTATATTGAAAAGCCGTCGACCACCTTACTGATGGTTGGTTACCAGGCTGAAGGTACCCGGGGAAGGCAATTGCAGGATGGCGTGCACGAAGTAAAAATATACGGTAAATATTATTCTGTCAAAGCCCGGATAGAAACGATCCGGGGATTGTCTGCCCATGCAGATCAAAGGGGGTTGTTGGAATGGCTCAGCGAAATAAAAAATAAGCCAGAACGGGTGATGATCACCCATGGGGAGAAACAGGTTGCTGATGTTTTCCGTGTCAAACTAAAAGACGTGTATGGATGGGAGGGCACGGTTCCCAAACTCGACGATATCATAGAATGGTAAACGCAGGGGTTGAATCTCAACAGAAAATAATTTCTGGTTTTGTTCAAAAAAGGGTGAAAAATCATCACCCGTTTTTGTTATCTTAGATAGATCTAAACCAAACTTGCCATGAAATCAATTTTACTATTGACCTCAATGCTTATTGCCCTGTCGGCAACCTCCCAAACAACTACTTACAAGACCAACAAATGGGGTAACACAAAACAAACCCAGGACCATGACTGGGCCACTGCTTTGGATAATCCCGTGAAGGAAAACGTTACCATCATTGAAACACCCACGGCATTTAAAGCCACATTCGGACAAAAAATCAAGATTTATAAGATTGTCAATTCCAGTAAAATGGATGACGACACCCGGGTTTATAATACATTGATGAATGCGAAGCCTTATATCATCAAAGTCATGTATATCAGTTCAGACAAAACCTATGCAATACTTTGTGAAAATGAATGGGCCGTTGCCAATGTTACAGATGCTGTAGTGGCTAAATAAATTTATTTAGCAATTATTTTATATACTTTCCCGGTATTGCCCTGCGGACCGCTCTGATCTGAGGTTAGCAGATAGATTTCTCCGCTTTGGTCCTGGCCAAAACTTTTCAGGTAAGTGCCCAGATCAGTCGGGTAACCTACTAATGCGAGCGGACTGTAAGACCAGTTGCCGCTGGCAGACATGTCGGCTGAAAATACTTTTCCGGATTCTGCATTGTTTGTGGTAGCAAACATTCCGAATAAATATTTTCCAACCAGGGATGGAAGTGCGGTTCCCCTGTACACAAATCCGCCAATTACCGCATTGCCTACTCCGCCACCTATTGGATTGGCGTTATTGACTAATTCGATAACAGGATCTATTAGTGGGTTTCCGGCTGAATCAGTCGCGGGGCATGAAGCACGTTCCGCCAGGTCGTTGTCTGTATCAAAGCAGTGAGTCCCTTCTTTTACATTCCATCCATAATTGCCTCCCTTTGTAACAAGGTCTATCTCTTCATAGAGAGACTGTCCTACATCCCCGGCAATCAGCTGATGGGATCCGCCCATATCAAATGAAAAGCGATACGGGTTTCTGAAGCCAAAAGCATAAATCTCCGGTCTGGCGGCAGTGCCCACAAAAGGATTGTCCGGAGGGATATTGTAAGGACTGCCATTCACATCGATGCGCAGAATATCGCCCATCAGATTTGCATAATTATCCTGTCCATTTCCACCGGCGTTTACTGTATACCAGTCAGAGACATGACCATTGCCTACGTCATCCGCATTTCCACCATCTCCTATAGAGATATATAAAAACCCATCCGGGCCAAATGCCACTGTTCCGCCATTATGATTTATATAGGGATGATTGTCCTCCACAAGAACTCTCTCCGAACCCGGATCAGCCTGGTTGGCGTCTACGGCAGAGACCTTGAACTCTGAAATCCTGGTCAGATTGTTCCATCCTGATCCGGGAGGTCCCGGGACCGGAGTGCCTGCATTTGGAGGCGCGGTATAAAACAGGTAAAATTTACCATTCGTTTTATAATCGGGATGAAAAGCCATCCCCAGCAATCCTCTTTCGTCGTAAGATGAATTTAACGTTACCATTCTGCCCGAAATATCAATAAAAGGAGTGGTTAATTTCTTCCCGTCTGCACCGATGATCCATATGGTACCGGTCTCATCCGCAATAAATAATCTTTTAGATCCGTCGGGTGGTTCAGAAACGACAAGAGGAGCAATCATACTGTCAGCAACAAGCTGCAGTCCCGGGTTTTTGACAGTTGTGTCCACCACTGGCGGTGGCTGTGGAGCGGGTAATGGTGTTGTTTGCGAATACGAACTGTTTTTTTTGCAACCAGCGTATATCAATAAATGAAAGATCACCAGGAGCAACCCCAAGAGTCGGACAAAAAACTTCATAAGAATCAAATTAATAAGTGAATGAAGGCACAGTCGCTTAAGAAGGGGAAACCTGCAATATAAAACGTCCGGTCAGCCTGATCAGTTGCTTATAAATATGTGTAAAAACCTCCGCGATTCAACCGATCGTCGCCAGTTTATTATTAATCAGATAATCGTAACTTTCTTTTAGCGCTACAAATACATCGCCCGCAGTTTTATCCATTTCAACCACCATCCATTCTGTATTGCCATTTGCAGCCTTAACAATTGCCGGAAAATTTTGTGTGCCCTTTCCAACAGCGGTCATAGGCTCAGGAATGTCCTTCGGCAGGTTGTCGTCCCATTTGGCAGGTCCGTCTTTAATATGCAGTAATTGTGCCCGGTCTCCCAGTTTTTCCACAATGGAAGCGGGGTCCTGTCCGGCCACTTTCACCCAATATGTGTCTACTTCGAAAAATATATCCTTGTCCAGATTTTCAAGTAAAAGTTCATAAACGAATCGTCCGCCAACTTTATTCCGATATTCCCACCAGTGATTATGCAGACCAAATTGCAAACCGTTCGATTTAGCAAATGCTGCTGCCTGATTATAAATAGAAATCAGTTCCATGGTTCCGTCCACGCTGCTGTATCTTTTATCTTCCGGCCAGCCATGCCATATCATTCTTTTGCAATTGTAGGCGGCCGCTGTTTCAAGGAAAATCTTTTTATGATCCCCGATGGGGATTTCTATATGCGATGAAGAAACCGACAGGCCGGCGTCGTTCAGATATGATGCTGCCTGTTGTACAGAAATACCGTCCGGCCAGAAAGCAGTCTCCACATAATTGAAGCCAATATCACGCACCCGTTTCAGAGTGCCCGGAATATCTGCCTTGATCTGATCGCGCACAGTATATAACTGCACAGATAATTTAGCAGGATACCATTTTTTAGAAATAAATGCAGAGAAGGCGGAGGATGGAATAACGGATCCTGCGAGGCCGAGACCGGTCCACTGTAAAAAATTCCTGCGGGATAATGACTGCTTATTTTTCATATGGCTGTTTTGAAATTTACGATCTGAATAAAGTTACGCATCCGCGGCAATTTACACAGGCAAGAATCTGAAATTGAGGGAAGGCAATTTGTAAGCACGACTTATTTTTATCCGGAATTTAAAATATAATCGCCGTTCGTTCGTCTGAACAGGGAGGTGGTAGAAGACCGGTTGCATTTGGCATGAAGTTGGTCAGACGATCGATATGCTTCCATAAGGCATTGAATAAAATATCTCATAAATAAGCGAACATTCACTTATTTTACATAAAAGGAAGACGAATCGATGCGGACAAGGAATGCTGAAAAAGAAGAGCTGGTCAGGCAGGAAGCCATTGAAATGCTTGTCAGGGACGGGTTTCAGGGATTTAGTATGAACAGGCTGGCTCAGGCCTGTGGGATTTCGGTAGCCACCCTGTATATATATTACCGGGACAAGGATGACCTGATACAGAAGATCGGGGCCGAGATCGGTAAGCAATTCATGGCAAAGACCCTGCAGGATTTCGATCCCAAATTGAGTTTTGCTGAGGGTCTTAAGAAGCAATGGGAAAACAGGGCCGCCTTTGCGATGAAGTTTCCCAAAGAAGTCGCATGTTATGAAATTATTCGCCGTTCAAGACACGGCGATGATATTGTAGAGGAAAGTCTCAAGGGATTTAAAGCGACCATGGGAAACTTTACGCATAACGCCATCAAAAATAATGAGTTGGTCTCTGTATCTGTGGAAGTTTTCTGGAGCATGGCGTACGGGCCTCTCTACACATTGTTACGCTTTCATGAAGAAGGCAAGAGCATTGGCGGAAGACCTTTTAAATTTTCTAAAAAAATCATGGATGAGACTTTTCAATTAGTGCTTAAATCTTTGACACCATAATAACCTAACATATTAAATGAATCATTATGACAATCGATTTATCGAATATTTTCATTTTCAAAACAAATATTCAAACTGAATTTGATAAAATTCGCATAAAGAATGTATTGGATGCATCCCAAAAAGTGCTAAAATGGAATATCGATATGGATGATGCGGATCGGGTTCTGAGAATCGTTTCAGATTCTCTCAGACCGGAACAAATCATTTCCTTGCTGGACTATGTTGGCTTCGAATGTTCAGAATTAGAATAAATTACAAATTATGAAACAGGAAAAAATAGCGAACATCCCTTTTACCGGCTATCAGAAATTTACCATATTCGCATTGGCCATCACCATGTTTACCGTGGTGCTTGATTTTATGGTGATGTCGCCGTTGGGGGATATCCTGATGAAATCGCTGAATATAAAACCCGCGCATTTCGGGCTGGCCGTTTCAGCCTATGCGTTCAGTGCTGGTATTTCCGGACTTTTAACTGCGGGATTTGCGGATAGGTATGACCGTAAGAAATTGCTTCTTTTCTTTTATTCCGGATTTATAGCCGGCACTCTCCTGTGTGGAATTGCGAACACCTATCCGTTACTAATCGGCGCGCGTATCATTACCGGTTTATTCGGCGGGGTGATTGGTTCCATATCCATGGCGATTGTAGCCGATCTGTTTGACCTCCAGCATCGCGGCAGGGTCATGGGTTTTATGCAGATGGGATTTGGAGCCAGCCAGGTGCTGGGTATACCAATCGGATTATATTTGGCGAACCTCTGGGGATGGCATGCACCTTTTTTATGGGTTGGGATCATGGCTATTATCGTTGCCATTTTGATTGCAATCAGGTTAAAGCCATTAACAAAGCACCTGGCCGCGCAGCAGGACAGATCCGCGCTTAAACATCTGATGAACACGCTGTCGAAAAAAGATTACCGTATCGGATTTTCAGCTACCGCACTTTTATCGATCGGAGGTTTTATGATGATGCCATTCGGTAGTGCTTTTGCAATCAATAACCTGCATATTACCCAGCAACAGCTGCCGTTGTTATTTATGGTTGCGGGGCTTAGTACGCTGATCATCATGCCGCTGGTGGGAAAACTGAGTGACAGGGTAGATAAATTCAAAATCTTTGCAGCAGCATCTGTGTGGATGGCAGTTGTGGTCGTCATATATACCAATCTCTCTGTAACACCTCTCTGGCTCGTCATGCTTTTTAATGTGCTGATGATGTGTGGTATCATGAGCCGAATGGTACCTTCGAGCGCACTCATTACGGCCGTTCCGGTATTGCAGGACAGGGGTGCCTTTATGAGTATAAATTCTTCGCTTCAACAAATAGCAGGCGGTGTCGCAGCCGCATTCGCAGGTCTTATTGTTATTCAAAAGGATAAATTCAGTCCGCTGGAACATTATAATACATTGGGTTATATCATTGTCTGCATCAGCGCCGTAAGCGCCTTTCTGTTATACCGTGTGAGCAAACTGGTAAAAGCCAGGGCAAAGCAAACGATGGCACAGAAGAAAGAGCAGGTTATCATGGAAAAGGAAGAGTTTTTGATTGAGTAATAAAGAACCATTCATGCTGAAAAATATTTTTCTTATAGGTTTTGGAGAAGGAAGGAGTGATGAATCACAAAGCGGGATCTGAACCTGCATTTAACCGATAAACGAATCAGTTTGATGAATACCATGTAATTTTAATAACAGTATCAAGCATCAGTCTGTTTCATCTCGGGTCAAATTTTTAAACCTTATTAATCCTCAACAGTAAAACAATGAAAAAAATTCTTCTTTTTTGTGGCCTGTTTATAACAATCACTCAGGCTGTTTCGGCGCAATCAAATAAAACAAATCTGAGCCTGCAGGTTTCGTCGGCAGCCGCGGCGAACCGAAAACAACTCGCCAGTTATGTATGGACGAGAACAACTCAGGTGTTTGTTGAAGGTGTTCTCAAGAACACCATTGTGAGTTCTGTTTCCATCGGCCCCGACGGCAAAACGGTTACGACAGCCGTTTCATCAACACCTACGGATCCTGCTCCAACTAAGGGTATACGAGGTGATATTGCCCGAAAAAAAATGGCCGAGATGAAAACCTATATTGACAACGCCATGAAAACGAGTGCGAGTTATATTTATTTGTCGACAGGAAAAATGGTTGATTATTTTAATGCTGCCGGCATATCGAAATCCGGTAACACCATTACGGTTGTAGGAACGAATGTAAATCAGGCTGACGACCAGCTTACCATGAAAGTGGCTACCGGCACGTATGCTTATATCAGTCAAAGTTTCACTTCAACGGTAACCGGAGGGGATGCCATTTCGGGGATTTGCAATTATAAAACGTTTAGTAACGGTCTGACAGCTTTTAATACTGGGGAACTGGATCTTCCGGCGAAGAATATGAAGTTGATGATTTCGAACACCGGGTATGCTAAAAAACTCCAATAAATCAAATTTTAAAAAAGAGCCCGGTTTTTTCAGGGCTCTTTTTTTGCTGTGTCGATTTTCCGGCGATAGCTTTTTGATCTGAAATAAAAATTCAGCTGCAAACCGATCGCATGCAATGGTTCCACGTCTGATAAATGTTGGAACTGATACAGATAGTAAACCTCGAAATCCAGGTTATCTGAAACTTTTATATCTGATCCAATGGTTAGTCTGAACCGGTCCTCTTTGTGGTCATTTAAATAAAAAAAATATTCTCCCCATAAATATGTATCAAAAGTCAGATAGGCGGTTTTGAGATTGCGTATGAATTTGAGCCTTGGCCTGTATATAGGCTGAAATTCACCATTTACCCATCGCCAGTCCAGCCGGTTTCTGGCTATAAGTGTAATTTCCAGCGGTAAATGAAAATTGTTGTTGGTTTCTGTTTCCAAAATATTTACTTCTTTTCTTTTATCACTGGGTGGCGAATTCGAATATGAATAACCAGCTCTAAAAGACCAGTAATAACCAAGCGTTGTATCGTGCAAATCTGCATATCTTCTCCCTTTTAACCAGGGCAGCGCGAAATAATCAAGGTACACACCTGCAGTGCCATCTGTGTACTCCGAATTGGATCGGGTACCGGAGATCATTCCATAAAGCCGGAATTTTTCATTGAACCTGTAATAGACATCCAGTTCAGGCCATATTTGTTTTTGGCTGGAAGAATCCTGCGCCAGCAGCCACTCCGAAATCAAAACAAAACCCCAAATCAAAACCAGCTTTAAATGAGTTATCCTCACGGATCTGTCGTTTAACGGTTAAATTAAAAGAGTCGGACGTCTAAATTGAATATTTCATGGAAGGCCGATACCAAATTGATGCAAAAAAATGGCTTCTTCCAAATTATGGTGCGTTTGTTTTACGGTTAAACTATTAAAAATTCCCCGATTATTGATTCTGCTTAATTAACTTTAATAGGAAACCATATTGGATTTAAACCGCAAACTCTATGCGGTCTGTAACACAACGTTTTTCTAATAAAACAACAATTATGAAAAAATTGATCTCCTTATCTGCCGCCGTTTTTTTCTCCTTGATTTTTATTACGTCCTGCGGACCGACGCTGACGGTAACCAGTGACTATGATCATACTGCAAATTTCAGCCAGTATCATACTTTTAAGATCGTAAAACTGGAACAGCAGTATCAGGCACTCAGCCAGCTGAACCAAAACAGGGTGATCAATGCAGTAAGACAGCAAATGATTGCGAAAGGATTTACGGAGGCAGAAAATGCTGATCTGTTGGTAAACATCACCAGTATTTTAAAAAACGAAAAGGAAATAGTTGCGAATTCATACGGTTACGGTGGCGGATACAGACCCTATGCATGGGGTGGCGGCAATATGTCCACTACCGTGAATGTCCAGAATTATATAGCCGGATCTCTTATCATTGAAGTTGCAACAGCCCAGGGAAACAAATTGCTGTGGGAAGGCATCGGTAACCAGGATATAAATTCTCCATCCAGTGACCCCGACAAGACTGTTCCTATCGTAGTACAAAAAGTAATGGCCAGCTTTCCTCCGGGCATGACGGCTAAATAGGTTCACTTATCTGAACACATTAAAAAGGGAGCTCTGCTCCCTTTTTTAGTGTGGAAGACTGGAAGTATGGAAGACTGGAAGTGAAGTCTGGAGGTGTGAGAATTTGTTCATGCAAGAGAAAGATTCTGCCAAAGGCAAAAATTAACAATTAACAACTGATAATTAACCATTACAACTTGAATCCCACAATAAAGAGTATCGCAATTGTGGCATTTTCATAGCCGGAAGAATAGAAACCTTTGAGTTCAACGTTGTAAGAGATCTTTGGTTTCTGTACAATGCGATATCCAAAGGTGGCTGAAAAATCAGACAGGGACCATGTATTTGCATTGAAGTTATAACTGCTGTCAGTATTGCTCACTTTATTAAATGTAATGGACTGTCCCATAGCCCAGTTTGCATAGAATTTTTTTGAAAACTTCATTGATACCACAAACATGAGAGGGACGGAAGAATTTGTAATATCCGCTTTTGGTTGCGGAGATCTGCTTTGCACTGAATATAAACGGTAATATCCGGTTTCAAATCCCAGGGCTACAAATGAATGCTGTGGTTCCCACATGACCCTGGCGGATATAGCATATTTAAAATTGCTGACATCATCTTTCGCGATGACGAGGTTATTAATAAAATAACTTGGACCGGCACCGGCATAGACAGAAAATTTATGGTATTTACCGGTTTCCCCTTCACCGTTTTGCGCCAGCAACCGGTCGGTTATAAGGCTTAAGGAAACAACTATTATGAACGTATGGATTCGCATGCTATATTATTAAATGCCGGTTAGATTTATTTGGAATTACTTCATCGTGTAAAAATCATATACTACGTAACAGGGATAATCGGAAATAAAACCGTCGAATTGTCCGTTTTGAATATAATTTTCAATTAGTTTATCGTCGTTCAGCGTCCAACTGATTACTTTGATACCCTGTGCATGCGCCTGGGCCACATCACTCAGTAGTAAACCCCTGGAATAGCGCGGACCCCATCGTGTGCATCCGTTGTCAATCACGTCCTGTAATGTCAGTTCACACATGGTTTTTAAACTGGTATCTGCACGATAAGGAGGATAGGACTGAAATTGACCGATTACGGTTGTAGACGGCATATCTGCATAAATAATAACATTTCTTCCCACCTCTTTTGCATGAGCCTGGGCATTCAAAACGACCGGCTGAAGCGCCTGGAATATACCATCGTCTCCTTTGATATCCATCCAGAAATAGGTCATTGTAGTGGAATCAATAAAATCCTGCAGGCATTCCTCTAAAGAAGCGATTTTTTGACCGTCAATTAACTTGATATATTCTTCCAGGAAATTGAAAGAGTATTGAGTCCAGTCACCTGAAATCGGGCTTTTTTGTGTAAGACGGATATCGATATTCCCGTCATGCATCATGATCGGCACATCATCGCGGGTAAGCTGAACATCAAATTCCAATCCGTTCACACCATAATCCTCATCATTCAAAACACCCAGCAAAGAATTTTCAGCGAATGGCGGATTGGCTACCGTCTGCACGCCATGGTGAGCATAAATCTCGAATGGTGTGCTTTGCGTATATGTAGAAAAATGTTTTGTGAATTTCAGGCTGAGCGGTGTTTGGGTACCATTGCCATTCTCAATATTCCCGTTGAGGACCAGGTTGTCGATATTACCTGTATTCAGAAACGCATACGCATCCGCCTTTGGCATGCTGAAATTTACAAGACCCTGTCTTGCGTCCTGGGAATACCTGTAGAATCCTGCAAATTTTAATGAACTGTCATTCTGTTCCAGTCCGTACTTCAGGATCATAAAAATACCGCCATTACCAAAAAAGGAAACCCTGTATTTTGAAACCTTACAAACAAAACTGGTACCCAATGCGGTACTGCCTGATGCTATTTCGTAAATGGCTTCCATCGGTTTCATCTTTGTATAAGGTATAAATGAAACATTGCCGATATCGATCGTTGGTTGTAAAGTTGTTTCATTCCTTGAACAGGAAAAGAAAATAAAAAGTACAATAAGATATTTGTATGTATTACGGGAACTCATAGTCATTTCATTTCTGTTTATAAGTTTAATCCGACCTTGAACTCCGGCATCCAGTATCTTTTTCCATTAACAGGAAATGCCGGCCAGGCGATAATATGATACTGGATATAGTCCATTTGCAATCCGAAACTAATTGCCCTGTTTTTGTACAGTTTCTGTTCGAAACTGGCCGAGAAGCTATATCCGTTTATAAAACTATTTGCAGTGGTGAGGGTGTTTTTGTCTTCAGTAATGTAGAGGACACTGGTTATATAAAGATCTGCTCTGAATGTAGCCGTGGTATGGGCGAAAGCATGGCCAAATGAAATGGATGGTTGCTGCTCCCATCCGGTTAAAGTAGTTGCAAATCCAAACTCGTTCAGCCGGCCATAATTCCATGCTACGTTCCATCCCAGGCCGACATAATTATCATTGATTTTGTAATTCCAGTAGGGACCGAGATAGATCCTGTTTGAAATGATCAGACTCGAGAGACCAGCCTGCAGGTTAAACCCCTTCGGCAAAGTATATTTTGCCTGATACGAAAACATGGGTGCCGTTATATTATCCAGGGTCCAGTCTTTGGGCGTCACCACATATAAAACCGAAATAGAAGAGGAGTAGTGGCCGGATGGTAATGGTCGCGGCAGAAAAAAACTCGCCTTATTGATGTCAAAACTATCTTCCTGTTTTTTCTGACCAAATCCGGAAAGGCATACAAAGATTATGATGAAAACCAGTATGGTTCTGCACTTGCTTTGATTATGGCATGTATTCACTAAATATTTTTTTTGCTTTGAAATCAATTAATCATTTCAAAAGGATCGGAGACGAGGCGGCTGTTAATACCTGAGGGATTAACTGAACAAGCAGCTTTGTAAAGGATCGGTTTGGTTATATTGCAATTTATCTAATCTTTTGCTAATTAAGTTCCGGCCAATTCATTTAACCGATAAACAGAAAACATTCGAATACTTATGCAACTGTAAGGAAGAGGCTTTTGGAAAAATTGAACCCTTCATATATCTGATCCACCAGATCCTCATCAAGTAAGAATCTATTTAAAAATTCTTTTGAGATCCGGGTCTTATTGAATGTATGATTGTTGAGTGATTTTACGAGAATATCAGCTTCTGCCTTTCTGCCCATATGGGTTAAAGTGGCAACTCGTAAAATAATATTCAAGCTAAAATCCGCTATGGCCATTTCATCTGAACATGCAAAAGCGAGTGGATATTCTTTTTGTTTAAAATGGTATAAGCTCATGAAGAATTTGAATAAAGCCGGATGGGACGTATTCCGGTTCATTGAGCTGCGGATCAGCTCGATGCCGCGGTCATATTCACCGGCGACGATCATCAGGCAGCCGCAGATGCCCATAATTCCAACTGCATTGGGATTCAGAGTGATTGTATATTCTAATTCATCCAGTCCGGCACGTTTGTTTTGTAATGAAATATGGGCCATGGCCAGGGCAATATGTCCATGCTGGCTAAGCGGATTTATTTTAAGGGCAGTGCGTGCAGTTCTTAAACCCTGGACCACCGGATTTTCACCCACAGGCTGTTCAAATAAAAATGCCAGCAGGGACAATTGTCCCAAAAAAGACCAGGCCAGTTCATCTGAAGGATTTTTTTCAATTGTGTACTGCATGGCAGCATACGCTTTCCTGAATATTTCATCATTGAATCTGGAATAAAATAAATTATACCAGGACTGCGTAGTCAGATATGCCGTGCCAGCTTTGTTTTTCGTAAGACCCCGGGACATTTGCTGCACGATGATTCCATTAAAATCTCCCAATACGGCGATCACCGAGCTTACTATTTTGTCTCCTACTTCAAACAGATTTGAAGAATTGTAATTGTGATTATATAATTCGGACCAGATCTGAGCGCCGGAATGCGTTTCTGTAAGCTGAACTGAAACCCGCAGTCTCTTCGCTTCAAACTGTACATTACCGGTTATCATATATTGCGCATAGAAATGAGAAGCGATTTCCTGTATGTCTCTGTTTCTGAATGTAAGCTGTTGTATCGTATAATAGGAAATGACGGAAAAATCAGGAAATCTTCCAAACTCTGCACATAACTGCTGACCAAGGTTGTCCGTAAATGCCTGTCTGGATATATCCGTTTCAAAGGTTCTGAAAGGCATGACGGCCAGGATTATGGAATCTGCTGGCATTTCCTGATGCACAGGTTTTGAGGTGGGTTCAGGGTTTAAAATTTTCAGGGATTTATTTGCGAAAACGGGAACGTAACTACCCTTGGGTACCGAGATCTCGATTTCATCAGCGATTCCTTTTTCCTTATAATAATAGTTTAATGCCCGGCGAAGTCTGCCCGCGTGTATGCGCACGATGGCATCCTGCTGCGGTCTAAAACTGACAGGTTTATTTAATACGTTAATTGCTATTGTATACTCCTTGATCGTATTAGATCTGCCCCCCAGGGTCTCGTCAATGATATAAGTCAAAAAACGCCGAAGTATATCAGAGACTGCAAATTCAGGGCAAAGAAATATTTTTCGGAGCTGCGCGTATATTAGGTCTTCCGAACATGATTCGGAAACACCGATTATGGTTTTGGTACTCATCGGATGAGGTTTTACAGTTAAATGCCTGATTAGCCAATCTTTGCGCTGCCAATAGAGTACCTTGAGTAAACGGGAACCGGATTCAGATTTAAAAATACGGATAAAGAGACTATTAACAATGAATTACACACGCAACTTTATAACAACAACCCTTCATGAACGCACTACAAACCGAACTGGGCCTGGTCAAAAACCGGTTTCCTGATCATAAATCTGTCATCGATGATTTGTACAGAAATGATATGGATTTCAAATCCCTCTGTGCCGATTTGTTTTTATGCTCCAAAATGATCCAGGAATTCGAATCGGAAATTGCAGAGAAACAACATGCTTTAATTGAATACCGGGAAATTGTGAAGGAACTGGAGTCAGAGTTATGCATGCTCATTAAATCAACGCGGCCTGAAAAATAAGCACATGTGCATTGGTGTTAGTAAGTCTTTGTATCGCGATTATCTCCATAAAAGTTGGCTGTAAAGTCAGAACACGTTCCGAATTCTTTAAGCTAATCTTCCAAAGAACATTTCAGTAACGCATTATCGTAAAATAGAAATGTATTGGCTGATCCGTGTCTAAATTCAAGTTCAAAAAAACCACCGGAGTTCCAAATCAAAAAGTCATTCGGTAATTTTCCCCGATCATAGCGGATCATTTCTTTTTCAGACGTCTTATTCTCTTTGCTTCCGGCACCACTTATTATATAATGTACATGTTGTTTTGTATAAAAATATTGCAGCGCGTGCAGATGTCCGCTGACATAATAAATACCCGGATATCGTTGGAAGATGCTATCCATTTTTAAAGCCATCGTTTTATAGGATGGAAATTGCATATAAGATGCTTTTATTCTTTTGAATAAGTATGGGTGACTTAATGTTTTGTTTAAAGAGCCCAGGGTGTAAACCGGATGATGGCCTACAATCACGATCCTTTGATTCAATAAGTATCCTGCCCGGATGATGCTATCCAGCCTGTTATAAAATGATAATCCCTCCTTCGGGATACTGTCTTTTCCCAGTCCGGTCATTATGATCCGGTAAGTGTCAATAAATATCAGCCGGATACTTTGATGGTTTAACTCAACGTAGTCAGGACCGTAGTCTCCATTTTTTGGCAGAAACACGTTAGACGGATTGGCAATGCTGGAATTCTTTGCCAGGTTTTGTGAAATAAATGCTTCTTCCATAGCGAGTTTGGAACGACCGCGATCATAAGATAAGCGGTTCCACCAATCGTGGTTACCCGGAATAAAGAAGGCTGACCCCTGATAATGATCCAGTAGTGCGAGCTGTGAATTGATTTTATCCATTGTATTCCGTGTGCTGTCAAAACCCTTGTAGCCAAACGGAATAATACCCCACAGAATATCCTTATAACTATTATCTCCAAGGAAAACGACCGCGCTGTTTGGACTGTTTAACAGTTCCTTTCGAAGATTGATCAGTGTTTCTCCTGATTCTTCATGATCACCCGCGTCTCCGACCAGGAAAATCTTAAAGCTGTTTTGAGCAAAACCTATATGCAGGGAAAACAGTAGTGCCAAGAATGCCAGTATCATCGACCGCGGGGGCCCTGAAATTCTCATTCCTTTTTATTGCAAGATGCGTTTTAAAGCTTAAAGTGCAATGCGCAAGCTTTACGCATTGAGCTTTACGCCTTAAGCTTATAACTTGTTTTACTGTTAAATGTCCTAAAATTAGATTCCACGTTTCGGGATGGGTAAATTTGATTCGAAGGATGATATTTTTCAATAACCGGCTCTGCACAAAAAGTTATCCAGTTTTTGAAAATGGATATAATTCAATTAATTAGTAAATAGTGAAAGAGGCAATCAGGGTATTGACTGACTGACGCGGATTGAGTGATATCAAACATACATATTTTAACACTGGAAGTCTGCCTGAATTGAAGGGCGGGCTATTTTATTAAAAAATATATTACTATGAAAAAACAGCTGACGTTTAAAAAAATAATAACAAGTCATTGGCTGGTGCCGGCCCTGTGTTGCCTGTTATCGGTTCATCATACCAGTGCCCAGATATACAATGATTCCTCAAAAAAATTCAAAGTATATCTTGAACCGTATATTATGTTTACCAGTATGAGTGGTACAACAGGCATCGGAATTCTTCCGAATACATTTATATGTGTGCCCGCTGGTGAGGTTTTCAGTTATCTTAAGATCGGCGGTATGTTATATGGTGAAGTGCACAATGACCAACTCGCTTTCACTTCCGATTTATTTTATGCGAACCTGACCCAGGATGCATCCGGGAAAAACGGTGTGCTAAATGGAACAGCCACCCTAAAACAATTCTGGTGGGAGCTGGAAGGTCTTTACCGAATCAACTCATGGCTGGAATTCGGAGCGGGCGCCCGGATTAATAATATTACCGCTTCAGCAGATATCAGCGTGATCACCCCGGGCGGCGGAGTAAACATGAGCAGCTCCAAATCAAATACCTGGGTAGATCCGTTACTCGTTACCCGTTTAAAAAAAGTAGTGAACGAAAAATGGCTTTTTCAATTACGTGCAGATATTGGAGGATTTGGCGTTGGATCACAATTTGCCTGGCAATTGCAACCAGATATTTTTTATCGCGTGTCCAAACTATTGCAATTTGGCTTAGGCTACCGGATTATATCGATGGATTATAATAATGACAGCGGCGGGGGCGACCGTTTTATTTATGATATGGATGAATACGGACCGCAGATTAAAATCGGTTTGAATTTCTAATAAGAGGGTTAAACCTGATTAATTTCTTTACAGACCGGCATTGACAAATAAAAATCACCCATATAACTTTTTCAGAAAAAATAAAGAATCAACCATCTGGTTTACGGGATCGATTATTTTTTTTCTATTCCATTTGTCCGGATACAGCCAGGGCAGATTACAACTCCCGGATTCTATTAAGCTCAATAAACAGGTCGATATATTTGATGTTCTTCGCAAATGGACCGGTAAAGCTGCCAAACCCCAGATCGCCCTTCCCGTAAAAGGGGCGAAGAATTTATCGTTGTTGCCAATCGTAGGATACACTCCTGCCAATGGATTTGTGATCGGCGGGGCGATTAGTGTGACGGAGTTTTTAGGTGAGCCTGTCAATACGAATTTATCATCTACATTAATCAATGTGTCGTTGACAACCAAGAGTCAGCTTCTTTTAAATTTAAAATTTGACTTGTTTCTCCCTGGTAACAAATGGTACATATCCGGCGACAACCGTTTATTATTTTTTAATCAGGATACGTATGGTTTGGGAATTTATGGCCTTCAGAAACAAACCTACGTAGTGGGTTTTAACGGTGGAGAAGAGATTTCTGATTCAGCACAACCGATGAAGTTTAATTATGTAAGGTTATACGAGACTGTTTTAAGACAGTTTGCAAAATACTGGTATGCGGGCGTGGGCATTATGATCGACGACAATTTTAAAATCTATGATCAGTCGCTGCGGCTCGATTCGCCTGTCCATCTTACATCACATTACAATTATTCAAAAGCTTATGGATTTGATACGGCACATTATTCAGCCAATGGGTTGTCGGTTCATCTCGTGCATGACAGCCGGGATAATCCGATCGCACCTTTTAAAGGAAATTATTTTAATGTGGCATTCCGTACGAACACCGTAGCCTTTGGAAGTACACAGGCCAGTACGATGCTTTATTATGAATACAGAACCTATTTCGGATTAAAAAAATCCGTTCCCAGGGACGTTCTGGCGTTCTGGTTCTGGGGTGTCTCAGTCACCTCAGGCAAGATGCCATATCTGGAACTTCCGGCGATCACATGGGATACATATAACCGGTCGGGCAGAGGATACATACAAGGCAGATTTCGGGGAGATAATATGATTTACGGAGAAACAGAATACCGTTTCCGGCTTACTGAAAATAATCTCCTGGGGGGTGTCGTGTTCCTGAATGCCACCACGGCCAGTAATCCTTTAACACATCAGGCAGTTTTTAATTCGATTGCACCAGGTTATGGATTTGGTCTTCGAATCCTGATGAATAAGAATGACAGAACCAATATTTGTATTGACTATGGCAGGGGAGACGGTTTTGCCGGCGTATACTTCAATATCAGGGAAGCGTTTTAAGCGTAAAGCTCAAAACCTGAAACCGAAAGATGAAATTTCCCTGATGCCCATCTCCGGCACCATAAACACGCAGCTATTTAGATATCATTTTCTGTTAAATGCATAGGTGACTGCCAGAGAGAAATAAAATGTATTGGGAAGTTTTTCTTTGTATGTGTATGACGTTGACCGGTTGTCCACAGTCAGCGTCGCTTTGATGTCGGCCGGGTTTACAGGCAGCGCTTCTATGGGTGTAAAATTAAATGTCCAGTTACCAGCTGTGTAACTGACCGGCGCGCTGAATTCATAATCTAAAATTTGAAATTTATCAGCATTCAACACTTCTCCAGACAGAGTAACGTTTGCGGGCAGTGGTGGTTTGCCATCGTTTCTCGGTATGCTGAAACGCCTGTTCTGATAGTAAGAGTTATATGAGTTCTGGGTGGCTGCATTCATTGTCGCCGTGGGCGTGATACTAAAGTTTCCGATATCGAACTCATGCTGCAAAGCAAAGCTTGCCTGGTAGTCGGGCAGGTGATTGCCTACGGTCCAGGTCAGATCCAGGCTGGGTTGAATAAAACCAAAACTATAACTATTATTATATACCAGACTTCCTTTTTGTTCCGCGGTTGTACTACCACTGTTTTTACTATAGATAAACCCATTTATTGTCACAGAGCCGCTGTAGTTTCCGGGATTGAAACTATATGATCCATCCAGAGTATATTGATTTACATGTGGAGAGGTTTCATGCGTATTATAACCAACACTCAGATCGATTTCGAAGCCGCTTTTAAATATATAACTGACCTCCGGAGTAATTAACGGTATAACCGATGAATCTTTACGACCGTTATTTACATTATTGGATTGCCAGGTCAGGCTTGCCTGGAAATGAGAGGGCGCAGGAGCCGAACTATC
>Ga0070733_10000461_pt1 | contig 33258 bp, 32 predicted proteins | sample Coa_R1_9_FD_66450 | JGI IMG/M metagenome (GOLD analysis project Ga0070733, IMG submission 66450) | Surface soil microbial communities from Centralia Pennsylvania, which are recovering from an underground coalmine fire - Coalmine... | ecosystem: Environmental > Terrestrial > Soil > Unclassified ...
GTGCTCGTAATGGACGTGCGAGACGTGGCCCTTCTTCGCATAGGCCGAAACGATCAGCATCGGAATGCGCAGCCCGAGGCCGTCGTAATCCAGCAGTTTCGGCGGAGCCGGATCGTACCAGCCGCCGTAATCATCCCAGAAGATGAAGGTTGCGGTGTCGTCCCAGTACTTCGACTCCCCGATAGCGTTGACGAGCGACGCAACCCACGCCGGGCCGGTCTTGCCGCCGCAGCCTGCGTGATCGGAGTTTTCGCAGGTCGGCGTGATCCACGTCAGATCGCGCAGCTTGCCCTTCGCGACATCGGTAAGGAAACGGGATGGCGGCGTGATGACGTCCTTCTTCCAGTCGGGACCCTCGTAGATGTGCTTGATGGCCTGATACGCGCTCCAGATGCCGCCGCTTCCGTCGACCGTCGTCGCGTAGAAGCCCCACGAGCGCCCGGCCGCATCCATCTCGTCGCCCAGCGTTGGGCCGTTGAAGCACGCTCGGACCGGACTGCCGATCTGGCGCGTGAAAGAGATCGTGTCGATGTCGTCGGCGTAACCGCCTTCGCACCCCCAATAATCGTAGGGGAAGTTGACGGCAAAATTCGCCTGGCCGGCGATGATGTACTGATGCGAGATGAAGCTGCTGGCATCGAAGTTCGAGGCATACATCTCATCGGCTAGGACGTACTTCTTGGCGAGATAGAAGTACGGCTTGGTTTCGGAGTGCGGCACGTAGCTGTACGGAGGATCCGAGTTCGGGCAGCGCGGTTCGCTGCGGTGGCCGCAGTACCAGGCCTCTTTATTGAAACCGTTCATCCGGCAATCGGCACCGGGATATTTGCTCGCGCCGTTGCAGGCCGCGAAGAACGAGTACGAGCTGTGATCGAGGTCCCAGGTCGTTTCGAGGCCGACCGGCTCGAGCGCGACTCTCTTGCCCTTGCTGTCGTAGCCATACGCCGCCGTACGAGCGCCGGGAAATCCGTAGAACAGGTTGTTGAAGCTGCGGTTCTCCTGGACGACGATCACGATATGCTTGATCTTGCCGGTCGCGGCGTCGCCCGAAATGCCGCGGACGATCGCGCCAGCCCCCGGCGGAAGCGACGAAAAGCCGCTGCTGCCGTTGCAGGCCGAGAGAAACAGCGCGGCGGCCGTGACCGGCCGCAACGCGCGTTGGATAACGATGCGACGCAGCAGGGTTCTTTACTCGGCGTCGGGGATGCGATGGTCGAGCTTCTGATGCATGAAGAACTTGATGCCGTGCTCCGCCGGAACCGTCTCGAACTTTCTCGGCGGCGCGTTAAAGTCAAAGGCGTCGTCGGGAGCGGTGGCTCGGGTATCGCTGGCCGCCAACGGCGCCAGCCCGAAGGTTTCCTCGGCAAACTTCAGGATGCTGCCATGCTCGTAGTGCGTGTGCGACACGTAGCCCTTCTTCGCATACGCCGAAACGATCAGCATCGGAATGCGAATTCCGAGGCCGTCGTAATCCAGCATCTTCGGCGGGACCGGATCGAACCAGCCGCCGTAGTCGTCCCACATGATAAAGATCGCCGTGTTGTCCCAATACTGCGAATCGCCGATTGCGTTGACCAGCGAAGCAACCCACGACGGGCCGGTCTTACTGCCGCAGCCGGCATGGTCGGAGTTTTCGCACGTCGGCGTGATCCAGGTCAGATCGCGCAGCTTGCCGTTCGAGACGTCGCTGAAGAAGTTGGTCTGCGGGGTGATGACGTCTTTGGCCCAGTCGGGGCCATCGTAGATTTGCTTGATATTCTGGTACGCGCTCCAGATGCCGCCATCGCCGTAATACGTCGACGTATAGAAGGCCCACGACAGGCCCGCGCTGTCCATCTCGTCGCCCAGCGTGGTGTTGCTAAAACACATCGGGATCGTGCTGCCGTACTGGCGCTCCGAGGTAATCGTGTAAATGTAGTCGCCGCTATATACGCCCGGACAACCCCACCAGCCCGAAGGGAAGTTTACGGCGGAGCTGGCCTGGCCGGCGATGATGTATTGATGCGAGATAAAGCTGCTGGCATCGAGGTTGGACGCGAACATCTCGTCGGCCAGAACGTAGTGCCTGCCCATATAAAAGTACGGCTTGGTTTCGCTGTGCGGCACGTAGCTGTACGGCGGGTTAGCGTTGGGGCACGAGCTGCACCCCCAGTACTCGTTGTCGAAGCCGTTCATTTGGCAATCGGTGCCGGGTAAGCTGCCCGTGCCGTTGCACGCCGCCAAGAACCCGCCCAGCTGATGCTCGATGTCCCAACTCGTTTCCAGGCCGACCGGCTGCAGAACAATCTTCTGCCCGCTCGTATTGTATCCGTACTTGGCGGTTTTTGCGTGAGGGAATCCGTAAAACAGATTGTTGAAGCTGCGGTTCTCCTGAACGATGATGATGACGTGTTGGATCTTACCGCTGGAGCTGTGATGGTGAGTGCGTCCAACGAAGGTCTGGGCACCTTGCGGCACCGGCGAAACTCCGCCGCTGCCGTTACAAGCGGAAAATAATAGCGCGAAGAAGGCGACCGATAATATCCGGATCGCCGTTGGTAGACCCCGCATCCGCGTTCTCCTTAATGTAGTACTCGGGTTAAAGGATGATTACGACGCGTTGCGACAAAACTCCCGGGGCTTTCGCGCTCACGACGATGACGTGCGTCAACTTTTTAAGAGCGGACCGGGAAAGAGCATGCGTATTCGTGTGCCATGCGACGTCTCGATTTGTATTTGGTGAGCGATCGCGCGAATAATGCGCAAGCCGAAGCCGCGCCCCGGCAACGGCGATCGTTCGATGAAGCAACCGCCATCGGAGACCTCGACGCTGAGTTCTCCGCGCTCGAAACGAGCGAGCAGTTCGACGTCGCAGCGGCGGCGCTTCGTTTTTTGCGCGTAGGCATGCTCGGCAGCATTGGCGAGGGCCTCGCCCGCGGCCGTCGTGATATCGTCGAGAGCCGAGCCTTCAAAGGCGAGCGCTTCTAAGAAGGCTCGCAGCGCCCGGCGTATCGGCGCGACCGAGCGGGTCTGCGCGGGACGGCGGAGACGCAACTCCGAGCGGCCCATCAGTTACCGGTGCGCTCGGAGAGATAGCGCAGCGCTTCGCCGCGCTCGTGGAAAATCTTGAAGGCCGTCGCCAGGCCGGCATACTGGACCAGCCGCAAGAACTGCGGAGCCGCAATCACGATTGCGATCGGTGCATTCGCGGTCTGCGCCATCGCGCAGAATCGCAACAGTTCGGTCAGCGCCGTCGAGTCGGCATAAAGAACCTCCGAGAGATCCAGCAGTACCGCCCGCGCGTCGCTTGAAAGCGCGAACGCATCGCGCAGCTCGCGCTTGCGGCTCAGATCGAGCTCGCCGGCCAACCGGATGGTTTGAATCATCGGCCGGCAACCGTCATTTGACTGCCGCGAGCAAAGGTCGGCGCGGAGCCTCTTGCGCCATCGGCGAAACGCAGCGTGAGAATCGCGACGTCGTCGGCGGCCTGGCGGTCTGCGAAGACACGGCTGCAGATTGCGGCGGCGAGGTCGGAGTGCGCTGCGTGCGCGGCGGATTCGATGGCGGCGAGCAACAGCTCCTCCCCCTGTACGACGTCGCGTGAATGCTCGATCGCGCCATCCGTGTAGAGAACCAGCAGCGCGCCCGGCATGCTTCGAACCCGATGGGTTTGGTAGCCGGCATTCGGCAGCACGCCCAGCGGGAGAGAACCGACCTCTAAGAAGCGCGCTCTTTTGCCCGGTTCCAACAGCACGGCCGGCGGGTGACCGGCGGACGCATACGCGAACGCGCAGTCGCGCGAGTCCACCAGTGCGGCGATCGCGGTGACCATCGGCGATTCGTTTCGCATCAGCTCGTTGTTGACGCGCTCGAGCACGGGCCCAGGGCTTGGATCGATCAGCGCGCACGTGATGAGGAGCTGCCGCGTTCGGTTCATCGTGACCGCCGCTTCGATCCCATGTCCGGTAACGTCGCCGATTGCCAAAAGCACGCGATCGCCGGGCAGCTCGATCGCATCGTACCAGTCTCCGCCAACCTTCGCCTCTTCGCTCGCGGGGAGGTAGGCGGCGCCGAGCCGCAGCATCGCGGGGCTTGGCAGAACGTTCTGTACGAAGGCCTCCTGAAGCGTGTCGGCGATGCGCTTTTCGGCCACGTACGCGGCGCGGTCCTCCGCGGAGCGCCGGCGCTGCTCTTCGGCTTTCGTGCGCTCTTCCTCGAGCCGGAGACCGAGGCGATATTGCTGGACGGCAAAGAGCAGCACCGCCGCGAGAAAGGCCGAGATCGCGCCGATTGCAAAGAGATCGACCCACGCGATCGCTTGTTGCGCGCGCCGCCGGCCGCGCGACTCGCGCCCGGCAAGCGAGGTTTCGATCGACGCAATATCGGCTCTAACACGATCGACGAGCTTTTTCCCACGGAACTGGAGCGCCGGTCGCGCCGCCCGGGAATTCAAGAGTGGAAATGCGACCTGTTGGAGCCACCGGCGATTCGTCGCGGCGGCATCTTCCAGAGCCGCCGGCGCGCTTTGCAAGCTCAAGTTCTCGAGCACCCCCGTCGCGCGCCGCATCGTCGCCGGCAGCGCGGCGCGAGCCTCATAGTAGGGTTGGAGCAGGGCCGCCCGGCGATCGACTGCATATCCGCGGACGCCGGTCTCCTCGTCGAGCTGGCGCCGCAGCACGTCCTCGATGAGAAGGCGCGCGGTCCCGATGCTCTCCGCCTCGCGAAACGAGCTGGTGACGGTGGACTGAACCCAGAGGCCGCCGACGACCAGGACGCCGATCACGACCGCTAGGAACGCCAAGGATCCGATCAGTGGCGCGTGAATGCGGCTCGGCATTCGGCCTGTTTTTTCGCTGCGGCAGAAGAGCCTTCAATGGCCCAGATGCCACCCGTGTCTCTCACAGCGATAGGGCTTTAGCCCCGTCGTTGTGCGCGGAATCGCTCTTTCGGCCTCCTTCCTCGTGTCGAATGCGGCCTTGGGCGCTCCGTTGCGCTTATAGCAAGAGCGCGGTCCGCCGCTTTTGCGTGCGGCCGTCACTCCTCGCCGTCGAAATAGTCGAGCGGTTCGCCGCGCATCAGCCGGCGCTCCGGGAGCGGATGGCTCCACTTGCCGCTATCGGGATAAAAGCAGGCCTCGCCGATCGGATTATCGGCGATGACGTAGATCGCGAGCATCTCCTCACCCTCGTTGACGAACTGGTGCGGCTCGCCGGGAGGAAAGATGCAGGCGTCGCCTGCGACGACCGGCGTCGTTCCGTCGCGGTGGCGCACGCTGCCGCTGCCGGAGATCACGTGATAGAACTCCCATTGCGCGCTGTGGGCGTGATACGGGTAAGGCGCCTTGCCCGGCGGAATGCGCAGGATCTCGACGTCGAACGGATGGCGTTCCATAATGTCCGTCGAGTCGCGCTTTCGGCCCAGCGCCTCCGAGACTTGAATCCCCTCGCCCGCCATGGTCCCTTTTGGGGACGACCATTTCATCGGTTCGAGTTGGTTGGTATTGACTTTGCGCATTGCTACCTTCTATTGAAAGCTGTGGACGGAGAGCGGTTTGGTGACGCCATCGTCGTCGAAGCTCCAGACCTTTTCTGCCAGAACGTCGATGCAGCCGCTCTCCTTCTGCAGCCGGCCTTCGACGATGAGGGTTGACGACGTGCGAATCGGACGGCGAAACGTATCGTAGATATTGGGGCGGACGATGACGTTGACGACGCCGGTTTCGTCTTCGAGCGTGAGAAAGACAAAGCCCTTGGCGGTGCCGGGGCGCTGGCGCGTGATGACGAGGCCCCCGACTCGGCAGCGCGCGTTGGGAGCCAGCTCCGGCAGTTGCGCGGCCACGACGACCCGCCGCGCCGTCAGCATCTCACGGAAGTGTTCCATCACTTGACCGGCGGGCGTGATGCCGGTCGACCAGAGATCGAAGGCGGCAAGCCTGCGGTGCGCCAGCGGTTTGAATCGCACCGCAGGCTCGTCGACGTCCATCAGCGCTCCCAGGTCGCCGCGCGCCTCCCGCTCGTCCAGACCGCGCAAGGCCCACATCGCTTCGCGGCGCGAAGCGTGCCACGGAGAGAAAGCGCCGGCAATCGCCAGATTCTCCAACGCCGGCGCTTCAAGTCGCGTTCGCTGCGCGAAATCGAGCATGCCGGCAAACGGCCCTTGGGCGACGGCTTGTTCCAGCCGCTGCCGTTGTGCTTCGCCTAAACCGCGCACGAGATGAAAGCCCAGGCGCAGCGCACCGTCGCGCTCGACGTGCGACCAATACTCGCTGGCATTGATTTCGACGGAGCGGATCGCCACCCCATGGCGCCGTGCGTCGTTGACCAGCACTTCGGTTGAGTAAAACCCCATCGGCTGTACGTTGAGAATGGCCGCGGCGAAGACTGCCGGCAGGTGGCATTTGAGGTACGCCGATGCATAGGCCAAGAGCGCAAAACTGGCGGCATGCGACTCCGGAAACCCGTAATCGGCGAAGCCCTCCAGCATGTGGAAGAGCTGCTCGGCGGCGGTACGATCGATGCCGTTGCGAATCATGCCGTCGACCAGCCTCGCGCGTATCGCGTCCATGCGCTCGCGCGAGCGCTTGTGCCCCATCGCGCGGCGCAGCTCGTCGGCTTCACCTCCCGAGAAACCCGCCGCTTCGATCGCCAAGCGCATGCCCTGCTCTTGAAAGAGCGGCACGCCGAGCGTTCGTTCCAGTACCGCTTTGAGCTTGGGATGGGGATAGGTCACCGGCTCCAAACCCGAACGCCGGCGTAAGAACGGATGGATCATCTGCCCTTGGATCGGTCCGGGGCGAATGATGGCGACCTGCATGACGATGTCGTAAAAACAGGCCGGTTTCAATCGCGGCAGCATCGATTGCTGGGCCCGGGATTCGATCTGAAAGACGCCGATCGTATCGGCGCGCTGCATCATGGCATAGGTTTTTTCGTCGTCCGCGGGGATCGTGTGCAGCGCAAGCTCCCGCCCTTCGACGGAGTTTATCCCGAGCGGAGTCGAAGGGCTCAGGATAGGCGGCAGCCACGCATCGTTGCGGTGCAGACAGCGCCGGTAGAGCGTGAAGGCCTCCCGCAAGAGCGAGAGCATTCCCAAGCCGAGCAGATCGATCTTGATCAACCCTAACTCTTGCAGATCGTCTTTGTCCCACTGCACGACCGTGCGATCGCGCATCGTTGCCCACTCGACGGGCGCCACGCCGACCAGCGGATCGCGCGTGATCAGCATGCCGCCGGAATGGATGCCCAAATGGCGTGGAAAGTTCGCGATGCGCCGGCAGAGCGTAAAGAGCAGCTCGGGGCCGGACTCCTGCGGCAGCTCCTCGCGCACGTCGAACTCGCGCGCAATCGCATCGACCTGCTCGAGAGACAATCCCAACGCCTTGCCGACGTCGCGAATGGCCGAGCGCGTTCGATAGGTGATGACCTCCGCGACCATCGCCGCGTTCGCTCGGCCGTAGCGCTCGTAAACGTATTGAATGACGCGCTCGCGATCTTGATGGGCGAAATCGATGTCGATGTCGGGAATTTCACGGCGCTCCTCGGACATAAACCGTTCGAAGAGCAGGTTCATCGCGATCGGATCGACCGCCGTGATGCCCAGCGCATAGCAGACCGCCGAGTTTGCCGCCGAGCCGCGGCCTTGACAGAGCACGCCAAGTTCGGCCGCTTCCCGGACGATATCCCAGACGATCAAAAAATAGCCGGCTAAATCCATCTTGGCGATCAGGCCGAGCTCGTACTCGAGCTGCCGCTCGACGCCAGTCTCCAGCGGCGTTGCATAACGCCGCGCCGCACCCTCGTAGACGAGTTCGCGCAGATAGCGCTGCGGCGAGCTTCCCTCCGGCACCGGAAAGAGCGGAAACTGTCCCGCAAGCCGCTCGATCCTAAAGGCGCAGCGCCGCGCGATCTCGACGCTTTCCGCAATTGCTTGCGGGTATTCGGCGAAAAGCCGGCGCATCGCGGCCGGCGGCTTGAGGTGGAACTCGGCGTTGGGGCGCAGCTTATTGGCGGCACGCGCCTGCGCCACCGTGGTGCCGTCCCTAACGCAGGCGAGCACGTCGGCTACCAGCGCGTCGTCGCCGGTCGCATAGACGGCCGCATTGGTTGCCACGTACGGCAAGCGGCAACGCTGCGCGATCCGCACGAGCTGCAAGTTGCGTTGCGTCTCTTCTGCGGTAAGATGTTGCTGGAGCTCGAGATAGAAACGATCGCGAAAGATTGCGGCGAGGCGTTGCGCTTCTTGTGCCGCGCCGCGCAGCCCGCGCTGCACCAGCGCGCGCTCCACGCGACCGCAAGGACCGCCGGAGAGCGCGATGAGCCCTTCGTTGTAAGCCTCTAAATCCTCGATCCGCAAGCGCGCATCGCCTTTGCTTCCCCGCATTTGCGCCGCGGAGATCAGGCGGCAGAGATTCGCGTAGCCGCACTCGTTCTCGACCAGCAGCACGAGATGCGCGCCGTCCTCGAAGGTCAGCTCGCTGCCGATAACCGCGTCGACTCGGCATCGCCGCGCGCACGCGGCAAAGCGCACCGCGCCATAGAGGCCATCGCGATCGGTGAGCGCGATCGCGTTCAGCCCGAGTTCGGCCGCGCACTCGATCAGCTCTTCTGGATGCGAGCCGCCCTGCAGAAAGCTAAAGTTGGACCAGGCGTGGAGTTCGGCGTAGCCGCTCTTGATTGTGGGTTCAGGCATGGGTCTGGGGGTGATGCTGAGGAGCCGCTCGTCGCTCCGCCATCCTGGCTGCGCTCCTGCTGCCTGCCTCCTCGCTCCGCCATCCTGGCTCCGCTCGTCGTGCAGAGCCTCCTCAGCATCACCCCCAGACCCATGCCTGAACCCACAATCATTCACTTTTATTCATAGATGCCGCGCAGGTACCAGTGGGTGTTTTGACGGTAGATGCGGGCGAAGGTGCCGTCTTCGAGGACGACGTCGTATTCGTCGCGTGCGACGGGTGAGGGGGCGTGGGCGCGTTCGGCGATGCGCCAGGGGCCGACGCACTGCATCACCACTTGTTGGTCGACCCTCGACGGCTCGCCGGCGCGCAGCTCGACGGCGATTTCGCGGACTTCGAGTAGACGCAGTTGCGGGACTAGCTCGTGCGGCGCTTCCGTGCGGTCGAACATTGCTTTTCTCGGCAACTCGAACTGCTCGTAGGTGAAGCGTTCTTCGAGGAGATGCGCTTTACGCGTTGTGGCTCGGGTGATCCGTTCGCCGAGCATCGCTTCGAGACGCGCGATCGTCACGGCGACGCGCTGCGGATCGAAGTCGTCGGCGCCGAAGAGCGCTTGAGCTTCTCCTCCTTCTTCGAGTTGGCGCGCCTGCACGCGCAGCCCGACGATTGCCGATTCAAAGGTTGCGCCTTCGAGCTTGGCTCGCATCATGTCGAACATCGTGCGCTCCTGCGCCGTCGGCATTGCAAGCGGTACGTCGAACGTACACGTTTGCGCATCTTCCAGTTCGAGGGCGAGATGCAGCGCGCCGGCGCATTTGCCGCAGCGCGCGAGATCGGCGCAGACGCGCGTCAGCAGCATGCGCAGCGCGAAGAAGACCTGCGCTTCATCAACGGCGCGTCCTTCACCGAAGATCGAGGCTTCGATCGCAACGGCGCGGCTTCGCGGAACGAACGGCCGGCGATCGATGCCGCGCGCCAGCTCGTGCCAGCCTGCCGCCGCGGCGCCGAAGCGACGCACGAAGGGTCCGTGCGGCAAGGCCGCCAGATCGCCGAGCCGCTCGATTCCAAGGAGCATCAGCCGCTCGACGACCTCCGCTTCGATATCGAGCAGCGTCAGGGGAAGCAGCACGAGCAGCTCGCACTCCGAACCCGGCTCGCAGATGCTGCCGTCGGCAACGTATGCCGCCGCGCGCGCGACGATTTTATTCGCTCCGACGCCGAGCCGCAGCGTCTGCCCGAACGGGTCGAGCACCGTTCGCGTTTGCGCCATCCATGCGCGAGCGTCGCCGGCGATGCCGTGCATCTCGAGAAAGGCCAAGCCGGGGCGAACGTCGTCGATCAGCGGCGAGACCGCATCGAGAGCATCGAGCATCTCCTCCCACAGATCCGGGAAGTCGACCTCAACGCAGAGCAGCATCCTTCGTCCTTCGTCCTTCGACTGCGCTCAGGATGACATTACTGCGCGCATGTGAGTTTGGCAGCCGGGGAGCAGGTGTTTGTGTTTGCGCAGGTTGATGCAGAGCTCGAAGCCGGCGAAGCTGCCCCAGAGACCATGCGTGCCGCGCATAATGATTCGCTCGAGCGCACAGTGCAGGCGCAGTTCGGCTGCCGCGCTCAGCGCGGCGCCGGCACGCGCCGCCATGACGATCAAGAGCACCCCGTTGCGATGTGCAAGCGTGGCCAATCGCGTCCAGATCGAGTCGCGCAGAGCGATTGCCGGCATGAGAATCAGCCGGCAGATTCGCGAGCGCAGCAGAATGTCGGCCGCGCGAGCTACTTCGAGCGCTTTGCGAACGGGAACGATGAGCACTCGCTCGAGGCAGGCACCCGCTTCGGCGAGACCGGGTGGGTAGAGCGCCCCGTCGTCGAGGATCGCGACCAAGCCTCTCCGAGTCATCGCGGCAACGAGTCCGGCCGCGACGCTCCAACGCCCGGTCGCTCCTTCGAGCGTGGCGACGCTGCCTGGAGGGAAGCCGCCGGCGAGCATTTGATCGAGCACGGGGATGCAGGTGGGAACGGCGCCTTCGACCGGCTGAGGGGACAGGCTTGGTCTGCCGCTCAGCTCGGCCTTCAGCGCCATAAAGGCTTCGCGGCGTCCTTCGACAGGCTCAGGATGACAGAATCGGGAGGACGCTAGCGCTGCCATGGGAGATTCATGCTAATCGAACATATGTTCGATTGTCAAGCAGCGTTTTTCACCTGGCTTGCGCGAGACCGCCAATGTCTGGCACACGTGCGAGCAGGCTTACTCGGTTGCTTCCGGAATCCAAGCCGAGAACAGATCCTTCGGATCCGACTGCTTTCTGAGCCCGCGCAAATCGGCACCCCGTCTTTTCTGCAACTCCCCTTCATCACACGGGCTTACAAAAGAAAGCGTTCATGCACCCGCATCAAGATATAGCTCGGGCGTTGTCGGCCATTGGGGTCGCTGCGCTCTTAGCCGCCTGTTCGAGTAACGGATCTCCAGGCGGAAACAGCATACCGTCCGGCATCGCCACAACTCCGCTGGCGAATATTCAAACGAGCCGGCCGGTTCCCGCAAAGAAAATTCACAGTGGATGGGGCGTCAGCGTTGAAGAAGTGTTGGCCGTCTTAGACGCCGGCAATCCGGAAGGCTGCAGCGGCCCACCGAGTGCGTGTAATGAATGGGTTCCGAAGAAGAGCCTGACGAAGGCGGTGACGACCTCTAGTTACTACGGTTCGGCCTCGCTCAAGACGACGACGGCACTCGGGACGCTGATCGGCTCGGGGAAAGCCGATCAAACGGGCCACGCGGACCAGAGCACCGTGGCCTATACCTACACTGGATGGGAAGATATGTTCACCATCACGTCGGGTTCGCTGTCGTACGGTTCGCCGGTGAGTTTCACCGCAACTCTAGCGGTTACCGGCCCGGCGATCCAGTGCAGCGCGACGCAGTTCGAACAAGTTGGCTTCTCCACGACCCATTCGGGTCTGTCTTTCGATGAAGCGTGCGGTTCGTCGCCGCCGCCCGTTTTAACCGCGACGGTCAATACGACCGTCGGGGCAACCTTTAGCGAGGGCACGAACTTGGGATTGTATCTTCAGGCGGGCGCCCCGTACACCGGTGGAAAGATTAATAGCGGAACGTATAAGGCCGTCTATCACCTCGACCCGATTACTTCGGGAGCTACGTACAGTACCGCAAGCGGAAAACAGTACCCATAGCGGTTCGGTTTTGCGCTCAAAGGCGCTCTAGAAGAGCCTCGTCCTCCAATCCCGCCAGGTCGGCCGGCACTCGCCCCCGGACGCGCGTCGCGAGGTGCGCCGCGAGTGCCTTTCGGCGATCGGGCGTCAGCGTGTCGCGGCGTTCGAGAAAGCGCTCGATCAGGGCCCGTTCTTCGCCGGCGAGATAGGCCGTTGAAGCGTACGTGGGCTCCTCATCGCGCGCACCCAAAGAGCGCGGCGCGGCTAAACGCGCATCACGCACGACGATGGTGCCGGCCGCGAGATCGCCGAGCCGCTTATTTTCGGGTGAAATCAGCGCGCTGATCGCGGCTAGAACATAGTAGCCCAGCAGCGCCTCCCCGACGCGAATCAGGTTGCGAATCAGCGAAGCGCCGAAGTCGATCGGATAGCCGCCGTCGCGCACGACGCGAAGGCCGAGGAGCCGCTTGCCGGGAGTCTGACCGTTCCAAACCGCTTCGGAGAGGATGAAATATCCAAAGAGGACCGCAAACGCGACCGTAATGATGAACGCAATGGCGAAACTTTCGCCCAGCTTCTCGGCCGCGTCGGGCGCGAAGTGCTTGGGCAAACGCGATGCCGCGAGAACGATTCCGGCAAAGATGGCGCCCAAGGTTGCGAACTGAATCGCCTGATCCACGACCAGCGCGAGAAAGCGGCTTCCCAGCCCGGCGAGTTCGTAGCAAAATGCGATGCTCTCGGGCGTACGAACTTCAACGGTACGGTCCACGGCCCCGAGGTTCGACAGCGGCCGCTCGCCAACTCCCAGTCGTTGACGCAAGCCGCTTTCATCACGCGCCGATCGGAGACGTGGCAGCATCTCGATGCATTCGTTGCGCGCATCGAGCGCCGCGGCGTACGCGCGCTCTCCCCGGACGAGGTCGCCGAGTTCGGCCGCCTCTACCGGGCAACGACCAGCGATCTGGCTTACGCCCAAGGGCGCGGCTTCGACCGCGCTTTGCTCGAGTATCTGAACCGCTGCGTCGCGCGCGCGCACGCTCAGGTCTATGCCCGAGCGCCCGAAAGCGGCAGCCGGCGAATCGCCGGCTTTTTCGCGCGGGCCTTTCCCCAGGAGTTCCGCCGGTCGCTCCCCTACGTCGGCATCTGCGCGGCGATCACGGCAGCCTGTGCGGTCGTCGCCTACGTGCTGGTCCGCAATCATCCGGCCGACGCGTACGCGATGTTGCCCAAGGCGCTCATCCCCGAGTCGATCCGCAAGAGCTTGCACGATTCAAACTTCGCCGTCGCTCCAACCTTCGGGCCGGCGATGTCGGCGATGATCATCGTAAATAACGTCAAAGTCGCGATCGTCGCCTTTGCGGGCTCGATCACGCTCGGCGTGCTGACCGTTTATATCATCGGTTTCAATGGGTTGATGCTGGGGGGGATGGCCGCGCTCTTCACCAATGCCGGATTCGGGAACGACTTTTGGGCGACGATCGCGCCGCACGGCGTCATCGAGCTAACCGCGATCCAGATTGCCGGGGCGGCCGGTATGCTGATTGCCGCGGGCGTGCTCTTTCCCGGGCGCCGGCGACGGCGCGACGCCTTGGTCGCGAATGCGCGACGGGCCGGAACGCTGATTTTGGGCGTGGCTTCGATGCTGGTCGTCGCCGGCACGATCGAGGCCTTCGTTTCGCCGCGCCGCCTTCCGGTTTCGGTGCGGATCGCAATTGGTCTGTTCAGCGCACTCGCGCTCGTTGCGTATTTTGCGGGCGCGGGACGCCGCGACGGGCCCGTTACAACAGACCGCGCCGTTTAACGCGCAGATACGCGTCGATCAAGGTCGTCGTCAACTGCTTGGCCGGCACGTCGATTACAATAGCCCCGGTGCGCTCCAGCATCGCCTTGGCCACGCGGCGCTCGTTCGCCAGGTCAAGTGCAACGCTCGCACGATAGGCCTCGCCGGCGTCATGCGGTTCTTGGCTTAACGCCGCGCTCACCGCCGCGTCGTTCATGAAGACGCACACGAGCAGATGGTGCGCCGCCAACGACGCCACTTCGGCCATCGTCGCGGCCTGCGACAGCGGATCGATCACGTCGGTAAGAAAGACGATCAGCGAACGTTTGTGCAGGTGGTGGCGAAGGTACGTGAAGGCTCGGGTGTAGTTGGCTTCCTCGAACCGCGGCTCGAGGGCGTAGAGCGCCTCGGAGAGGCCGGCGACCGACGAGCGGGTGGAACGCGGAGCTCGAGCGGCGAGGATCTCGCGCGCGAATGCCACGAGGCCCACGCGGTCGTTGGCGAGTCCGGCGATCTTGACCAGCGAGAGCGCCGCGGTCACGGCATAGTCCAGCTTGCGGCCGCTGCCGAGCCGCGGCGTCATCAGCCGTCCGCAATCGAGCAGCAGCAGCACGTTCTGGCTGCGCTCGACTTCGTGCTGCGCAACCATTAGTTTCCCGCGCCGCGCGCTCGCCTTCCAGTCGATCGTGCGAAAGGCGTCGCCATCGCTCCATTCGCGCAGCGACTCAAACTCGGTGCCGGTGCCGCGCAGCCTCATGCGGCGCAGCCCCGCCTCGATGACGCGGTTGCGCACGTGGAGCCGGCCATAGCGTTCCACGGCAGTCAGGTCGGGATAGACTCGGATTGGTTCCTGCGCGTCGGCGCGGCGCCGTCGGCGCACCAGGCCAAGCGCGTTTTCGTACCAGAAGTAGAGGCTCTGCAGTTCGCCGGCGCCGCGCGCGATCGGCGTCACCGCGCGAGCCAACGTAACGCGACTCCGCGAAGGGACTTCACCGATGCACTCGTCGACGTCGAAACGCAACATCGGCACGGGAGTCTCGACGATGCCGACTCGCGCGGCGCGTTTCGACCGGTTTTCAATTGTGTAGGAAAGCTCGGCGGGTATTCCGAGCGCGAAGTGGGCTGGTGGCAGGCGCGCGATGCGCAGCGCCGAGGCCGGCGGCCCGAGCCAGGCATCGGCGAGCGTCGCGACAGCCAGCGCGGCGCCTAGGAGCGCGGCCAGCCATTCGAAGAGCGCGACGCCCGGGGAGCACGCAAGCAGCAACGCGATCGCGGCGAGCGTCCAGAGAAACCGCGGCGTGACCCACGCCGGTAACCAGAGTCTACGCACGCGGAACGGCAACGGCGGCGAGAATATCCCGCAGCACGTCGCGTGCGGAGACGCCCTCGATCTCGGCATCGGGCGCGACGATCAGGCGATGTGAAATCACGAAATCGGCAACGTCCTTCACGTCGTCGGGCGTCGCGAAGTCGCGGCCGGCGATGGCCGCTGCGGCTTGCGCGGCGGTGACCAGCGCGAGGCTCGCGCGCGGCGACGCGCCCAGCGTGAGTCGCGGGTGCGTTCGCGTCGCCGCAACGATGCGATAGGCATAGTCACGCACGGCGTCGGAGAGGTGGACGCGCCGAACCGCCGCTTGCGCCGCGAGCACTTCCGCGGCATCGGTCACCGGCAGAATGCTCGACGTCTCCAACTCCCGAGCGTCGAACCCGGCTGCCGCGCGCGCGAGAAGCTCCAGCTCCTCGCTCTCCAGCGGATACGTGGCCTCAACTTTGATCATGAAGCGGTCGAGCTGCGCCTCGGGGAGCGGATAGGTTCCTTCGTATTCGATCGGGTTTTGCGTCGCGCAGAGCATGAATGGCTGGGGCAGCGGATACGAGACGCCGTCGATGGTGATACGCGCCTCTTCCATCGCCTCGAGCAACGCCGACTGCGTTTTGGGCGGCGTGCGGTTGACCTCGTCGGCCAGCACGACGTTGGCAAAGATCGGGCCAGGACGGGTTGAAAACTCCGCCGTCTGGGGATTGAAGATGGTCGTCCCGACGACGTCGGAGGGCATCAAATCCGGCGTGAATGCGATTCGCCGAAAGGTTAGGCCTAAAAGCACGCTGAGCGCACGGGCCGCCAGCGTTTTGCCGGTACCGGGCACGCCTTCGATCAGCACGTGACCGCGCGCGAGCAGCGCGATGATGAGGCCGTGCGTCAGACGATCCGAGCCGACCAAGACCCGCTCCATTCCCGACGCGAGCCGGCCGGCAACTTCCTGCACCGAAGTATTCACGCGTGCTCCTTTCGCTTTTGGAAATCGATTGCTGCCCGCCACACTACTTCGTCGTCCGGTGGGCGGCGACGTGAACGGCGCATCAGTTCCCCCATCGCCGCGATGTACGCAGACGAGTCGCGCTCGTCCGCCGGTTCGGAAAGATATGGCGGTGCGAAGGGGACGTTGGCCCCGATTAAAGCCAGGACAACGATGGCAACGATGAGCCAGACGGCGGCGTGGACCGGCCCCGGCAGCGCGGCCCACATCGTTAGCCGATCGTCGTAGCCGTGGACGTACTCGTCAAACGCCGCCGCGCCATGGTTCGCGATCGCGTTGTAGATGAAGCGCAGGTTATCGGCATTGCGCAACTGGGCGTTGCCAAACAGGGAAGGCGCGGTAATGGCTACGACCTCGCCCCGGCCATAGCGATACCAGACGGCGACCATCCCCTGATTGTTGGCCAGCAACGGCGTGCCACGCGGCTCCTTGAACGGAAAGATCCAGTCGATCGACCCGTTCGCGCGTGCCGCGCCCGCCGTGTACGCGTTTCGCACCAGCGCGATTGCGTCGCCGCCGCCGGGTGCTTGAACGGTGGTACCGGCGCCCGGCGTCACGTCCAGCGGCCCCGCGAACTCGGCGTCAATCGCAACGAAACGACCTCCCGCGGCCACGAACCGGCGCAGGAAGGCTGCATCGCGTTCGTCGAGCGGTTTGGCGGAGGGATCGTGCTCGTATCCGGTGACGATCAGCGTTTGGACGGCAGGATCGAGCGTGCCGAGTTCGCTCTCGAAGCGCTGCACTGGGACGCGGGCGGCGCGGAGCACATCGTAGAGCGCACGATACCCGTTCGGCCCCGTGTCGTAGGTAGAATAGATCGAAGGACGCCGTTGCTGCTCGAGCGAGCTGCGTTCTAGACCGAGCAGCACGAGCAGCAGCGAACAGACCGCCAGAAGGATGAGATCGAGACGGAGTCTTACGGCGGCGCTCCCTCTTGGAGCAGCATAGCGAACGCGTCGCGCGCCTGATGCCACTGCGGCTCGTCGACCGCGCGCTCCGCGTACGCCTCTTGAACGAACGGCGCGGCAACCGCATCGAACGGCGCGACGAGCCGGGCATTGCGGGCTCGCAGTTCGCGGCGCAGGTCTCCGACCGTCGCACTGAGCGTTGCGTCCACGGCGCCCTGTCGCTCGAGCAGTGCGACCATCGCGGCAAAGAGCAGGAGCACCGCCGTGCCGTAGTCGCCCCGGCCGGCCGCGTTGCAGGCCTGCTTGTAGAGCGCGCGCGGAGCCGGCGATTCTTGCAGCGGGGCAGCCGGAGGAGCGGATCGCGAGCGCTCGATCTGGAGACTTTCCAGAAAGCGCACCACGACAAAAATCATTAGGATACCGACGAGCACGAGCAGCACGTCGCCGAGGCTCGCGGCTCCCTCCGGGCCGACGCTGACGCGCGCGAACAGGAGCTCCCAAAACCGCTGCCAGCGCTTGTAAACCCAATCCCAGGCTTGCAGCCACCAGGGTTCGGCAGCCGCAACAACCGCGGAGTCCGCGATTTGGTACCTGCCGTTAACCGCGAACTCGCGTTGCGCCAAGCCCCGCAGATCGGGCGGAGAGGCGAAGGGAGCCGGGGCCGGTGCAAGACGCGCGACGACGTGGACGTGATTGGCCCGCAGCCATCGCTCGATCAACGCGTCTTTCGAAGGCGCCAGCGCGGCCGCGGCCGCGATCGCGACGATCACGTGACGTTCGCGGCGGAGAGGCGTTCGAGGCTGGCTTCGAGATCGAAGCCTTCGCGCCGAATTCGCACGTCGAAGTAATAGACGGCTAAGAGCACTACGGCAAACGGAGTAATCACGGCGCGCGCGAGCCCTTCGATGACGGCCTGCAGCCCGGGCAAGTGCGCGAAGGCCGCCACCATTGCCAGGCCGCCGAACATCATGGAGCCGCCGAACACGGTAGCCGCAGCGGCGATCGCGAAGAGCAGCGCCCGCCAGAACTCGGCCCGGTTAAAGATGCGCCGAAAACCGAGCGTGAGCGACTCGAGCACGCCGCGCTCTTCAATCACCACCGAGTACATGGAGAAGGTGAGCGCGACATATAACGGGGCGACCAACGGAAGCGAGACCATGAGCACGAGGAACGCGCCGGTAAAACCGAACCAGAACCACAGCGCCGGGGCAGCCGAGACCTTCCCAAAGACAACGGCAACGACGACGATTGCCGCGATGAGCAGCACGGTACCGAAGTACCAAAGCAGCGCCGCGACGAAATCCAACAGGATCAATCCCACGATCTGCAGCCACCGGCGGAGCACGATCTCGTAGGACGTTCGAAAGACTACCGGCCGGTTGCGATACAGTGCCGCGACACCCACGGCGACCGCGTTGAGCGCAAACGGCCAAAGCAGGTACGTTACGAGCATGAGCGCGATGGAAATCACGATCAGCCCCGGAGAATCGAGCATCGTTGGGATGTGTTGAGTATGGGCCCGCGCGGGGTGCCGGAGAATCTGGAGGATCGCGTAGTACTCCGGCTGGGAGCCCCGATCGAGCAGGTATTGCAACATCGCGGTCGGCAGGACGAATACGATGACGATGGTCGCGAACGGGACGAAGTTGCGAACGTAGAGAGTTACGGCCCGGTCGAAAATCTCGCCGAATCCCAGAGGGCGAAGCTCCATGGGGGCGCCTTCTTGCAAGCCGATTCGAACCCCCTCCGCTGACGGGAGCGGGCCGTCAGGCCGAAATCAGAGGCTATTCCGGCCGTGCGGCGCGTTGAGGTCCATCAACGGCCCGATTGGGACGATCCGGGTCGGGTTGATGTCGTCGTGCGTGAAGTAATAGTGACGCTTGATGTGATCGAAGTTCACCGTCTCGGCGATGCCGTCGATTTGATAGAGGTCGCGCAAATAGCCGTAAAGGTTTGGGTAGTCGACGATCCGGCGAAGGTTGCACTTAAAGTGGCCGTAGTAGACCGGATCGAAACGGACGAGCGTCACGAAGAAGCGCCAGTCGGTTTCGACCGGCCGCTCTCCAAAGAGATAGCGGCGATATGCCAGGCGCTCTTCCATGGCGTCGATCGTCGTAAAGACTTCGTAGGCGGCGGCTTCATAAGCGTCTTGCGACGTCGCAAAGCCGGCGCGGTAGACGCCGTTGTTGAACGTTTCGTAAAGGAAGCCGTTTAGCTCGTCGATTTGGGTGCGCAGTTCGGGTGGGTAGAGATCGAGCTTCGGATTGCCGGCAAAGGCATCGAACTCACCTTCCAGCATGCGCATGATATCGTCGTCGGAGTTGCTGACGATGCGTCGCCGTTGTTTATCCCACAGCACGGGCACGGTCACGCGAGCGGTGTAGGCCGGATCGCTCGCCAGGTAGGCTTCGCGCAAGAAGTGCCAGCCGTTGATGGGATCGGGTTCGGCCGTCGAGAAGCGCCAGCCGCGCTCGTCGCGAATCGGGTCGACGATCGTCATGCCGATGGCGTCTTCCAAGCCTTTGAGTTTGCGGACGACGATCGTCCGGCAGGCCCACGGACAGGCCAGCGACACATATAAATGATAGCGCCCGGCCGCGGCGGGGTAGCCCGAGCTGCCGCCGGCGGTCACCCAATCGCGAAAGGCGTCCTCTTGCCGCTCGAAGCTGCCGTCGGCGGCTTGTTCATCCGGAAACTGCGCGGGAGTGCTCACCGATAGGTAAGGCCGGCCTGCTCGAGGATCGCGCGCCCGGGACCGGTCAGGACGAAATCCGCGAAGGCGCGCGCGGCTTGGGGGTGAGGCGCGGCCTTCATAATAGCCAGCGTGTAGCTGATGCGGTCGGTGAGCGCGGCGCCGCCGGGGAGTGGGACGAAGCGATAACCGCGCGCGATGGCCTCGGTGCGATAAAAAAATCCGACGTCGGCTTGCCCGGTATCGACGCGCGCGAGCAGGTCTTGTTCGGGAAAGATTTGCGACGGATTTTCATCGGCACCGAGGATGCGCTGCTTGCCGTCGCGGCCCAGCCACATCGTCATCCCTTCGATCGTGTAGACTCCCTTCGGATCGAGCTGCGGGTCGGTGCGACCGATTCGCAGACCCGGCGTTTCGAGCGCGCGCTCGAGCGGCGTCGCCCCATTCGCGACGCCGTCGAAGAGCGCAGCGTACTTCGAGTTTGGCGCCCAGGCGATGCCGAGGCTCGTGCCGGCGAAGGTCGTCGCCGACGCCACGCGATCTCCGAGCTTTGTCACCAGGGCCGGATTGACACTGATGAAAACGTCGGGCGAACGAATGCCGGCCGAAATGAGGTTCGCCAGCTCTTTGCTGCCGCCGGGCTCGCCTTCGAACTCGATTCCGCGGTCGTGGAGCGCTGCTTTGAGCGGACCCTCCATCGGCGTCACGAGAGATCCGGCGTAGAGAACGGAGACGGCGCCAAGGTCGGGGCGCGGGGTCGCTCCCTGCGCGTGCATCGCAGTAAACGAGACCGCGAGACTTAGGCCGGCCGCGAGGGCCGAAAGTCGAGCGAGTGTGAGTTGATGCAATAGCGGGTTCCTTCCGGGCCCGGGCCATCGTCGAAGACGTGGCCGAGATGCGAGTCGCAGCTCTTGCAGCGCACTTCGATGCGGTGCATGCCGAGGCTACGGTCGTCGAGCAGTCTTACGTTTTCCCGCTCCTCGGGATGGGTGAAACTCGGCCAACCGCAGTGCGACTCGAACTTTTCGCTCGATTTGAAGAGCGGCTGCCCGCAGGCGCCGCAGAGGTAGGTGCCGTCATCCTGAACTTGGAGAAGCGAACCGGAGAAGGGCGCTTCGGTGCCGGCTTCGCGAAGAATATGGTAGCGCTCGGGACCGAGTTGCGCCTTCCACTCGGCTTCGCTTTTTTGTACGTCGGGTGTAATGTCGTGCTTCATCGCTACCCACCATAACGAGCGAAGGCGGCAAAGCGATGCAAGCGCGAAGAGCAGCCTATGAAGCTGCTCTTCGAGATTCTGCTGTCGATTCTCTTACACCCAATCGCGATGGTCCTGATGTGGATCAATCTGATCGGCCGCGGCGACCTGACGACGTTCCAGAAGGTCGTCTGGTTCGTCGTCAGCATCGTCTGGGGCCTCGGCCCGATTCTTTACCTGCTAGTCGCAGGCGGTTCGCTCTGGTAGCCGGCCCTTAGCGCGGTCGACCGCCGCCGTGCCCGCCGCCGGAGGCATGAACCGTTCCGCCGGAGCCATGCACGGTCCCACGATTGCCGCCGTAGTACCCGCCGCGGTAGCCGCCGCGATAACCGCCGTAGTAGCCGCCGCGATAACCGCCGTAGTAGCCGCCGCGATAGCCGCCGTAGTAGCCGCCGCGATAGTAACCGTACGGGCCGCGGTAGTAGCCCCACGGGCCGCGATAGCCCCAGCCCCACGGGCGATAGCCCCAGCCCCAGCCGCCCCAGTACCCACAACAACCCCAGCCCCAGCCGAAGCCAAGGCCAAGGCCGATGCCGATGCCGACGCCCCAGGGATAGGCCCCGCCGTAGTAGCCGGCCCCGTAACCAGCCCCGTAATAGGGGGAGCCGCCGGCGTAATAGGCGCCGTTATAGTAAGGCGTGTAGGCCACGGCAACGTCGATACGATAAGCCTCGAACGTAGGTCCGTTGCCGTAGCCGTAAATCGTAACCGGCATGCCCTCGACGAGCCGGGTGCCGAGTGGATTGATCTCCGTGCCCTGATGCATCGAAACGTGGTCGTCGTAGCCCCGGTCGTCGCGCATGTACACGATGTAGGCCCCGTCAAAACCCGTGACCGTGCCTTTGATCTGCTCCTGAGGCCTTACCGGGGTTCCATAGCTCGGAACCGGTTCGGTCCCGTAGCCTGGCGGCGGCTGCTGCGCGCCGGCGACCCCGGGCACAGAAAGGCTGAGGACCGCCGGCAACACGGCCCAGGAGAGTGTTTTTTGAAAGAATGATGTTGCAATCCGCATGTCGGGACTATTATAACTCCGCGGCCGCGCCGCCGTGGTTAGAAAACGTGCAAAATGATGCTCTCTCGCTCTATCGGGCAAGCGGCCAAACTCTCGAAGCCGCGGCTCTTGACTCCGACGTTACGTCAGGGATTACGCTCGACCGAGGAAATGACGATGGAAACGCACAGCGGCGAACTGCGCCGGATTAAAGCCTTCGCGACCGAAGCCGGGGTCAGCGTGCGGACGCTGCACCTCTACGACCGGCTCGGCCTGCTGCGGCCGGCGGCGCTAAGCGAATCCGGTTATCGCCTGTACGGCGAAGCCGAGCTGGAACGCCTCGAGCACATTCTGGCGTTGCGCTTCGTCGGCTTGCGTCTGGATCAGATCAAGAGCTGCTTGGACGACCCGACCGGCCGCTGGTCGCGGCGCTGCGCATGCAGCGCGAAGTGATCGCGCGGCAGAAGCGCAGCCTCGAATCGGCGCTTACGCTTCTCGAAGAGGCAGAACGCGCGCTTACGGCCGGCGCATCGGTCGACCGTTGGAAGATTCTCCGTACCGTCATGGAGGGATTCAAAATGCAAAACGATTGGAAATGGACCCAAGAGTATTACTCGGAAGCAGCGCGCGAAAAGATCGACGAGCACCGGCGCAGCACGCCGGCGGAGGTCGTCGAGCAAGGGCAGCGCGATTGGACCGCTCTGATTGCGGAGGTCGAGGCTGCCGCTTCACGGGGTATCGAACCGTCGAGTGACGAGGCCGCAGCGCTGGCGCAACGCTGGCGCAGTTTGGTGGCGTCGTTTACGCAGGGTGATGGCGAAGTCGCGCGCGGCCTTAATCGGCTGTGGTCGGATCAGATGCGTTGGCCGAAGGACTTCAAGCGGCCGTGGAGCGACGCGGCCGACGCGTTCGTCAAGCAGGCGATGAACTGCGGGAATGGAGCCGTCGATGGGGATTGAACCCATGATCTCCTCGTTACCAACGAGGTGCTTTACCACTAAGCTACGACGGCCCGCCGGCTAGGATATCCTTGCTGCTACGAGGCACTCGGCGGGCAATCCTATCGCTGCCTCGTGCCTGCCCCGCGCACATCGAAAACGGGACCCTCTCTTGAGAGAGGATCCCGTTCTGTTTTGACCTGCTAGTGGTTTTCTAGTGCGTTACTTATCCGAAGGCGTGTACGCAGAGCCGTAGAGGCAACTGACTTCGTACGCGCTCTTCTTCGGCGACCACGTGTTCTTCGCGAGGTTGCCGACGTTGTTCCAGTCGAGTTCGCAATCGGCATTGACCGCAGAGGTGTCGGTCGAGTTGAAGCCGAGGCCATAGGGCTCTCCGAAGAGGTCGACCGGGCCCAGCGTTCCAGTCTCTACACCTTCCGTGGTGAACTGATAGATCTTACGCGAGCTGCAATCGAGGGCGTTGACCGTCTGAGTGCCGCTCTTGGTGCTTACGTAAACGCCGCCCGCGCACTCCATCGTGCCGGGATTCAGCGCAGAGACGAAGGTCGGGGTGCTGGAGGTCGGGTTCTGGATCTCGGCAACTCCATAACCGTATTCGTCGTTGACTTCCCCATAGTAGTCAAACCACAGGTTGCCGCTTGCGTCGACGTCCATGTAGTACACGTCGCAGAGCGGGTTGCAGTCGGCGCCGCCGATCAGGCTCGGAGTGTCAGACGGCTCGCCTGCCGGCCAGTACATGAAGCCGCCGCCCTCGTCGTAGCCGCAGCTTCCGCCACTGGTGCAGAACTCGGCCTCGAAGAACTCCAGGGAGATGAAGACGTTGCTGGAGTTTTCGGCCGAGTCGTAGCCGTAGCCGTAGTAGTAGTCGCAAGAGATATATCCGGCCGGCGGGCTCGGGCATTCGCTGCCATAGGTAGCGGTTAGAGCTCCGGCACTGGTGTATTCCTGAACGCCGCTATAATAGTCCGGCGGCACTTCGTCGCAACCAGTCCAAATGTTCTGGTTGTGGTCGACCTTGACCATGTACGGCTCGTAACAGGTATTGTTCGCGGTGTCGATCGCGCCAACGGTCGACGTCATCTTCTTGCTCTGTCCGAGAAGATAGTCGTAGTCCAGCAGCGAGCTCCACTCCGCGACCGACTGGGACTTGTCGGGAGTGATTCCGCGGAAGAACGGGCGCTTGTGGTGCTCCACGTAGTTCACTTGCTTGGCCATCAGGCTGTGGGACATCGGCGAGGGAATCTTGCCGGCGAGTTCCAGCTTCATCAGTTGAAGCGTGGTCAGCAACTTGCCTTTGTGCGCGATGTACATCGGTTTGGCGTGGAGCGTCAGGTGGGGCCGAAGCACCATGCTGAAGCGGCTCGTCGCCATTGACTGGGTCGAGCCCGACAGCGCGGGTGAGGACCCTTGAGGACTGCTTGAACATCCTGCGAGAAGTGCGGATATGACAACAGCACAGCCCGCCGTAGCTAACGAAAATCGCATGTCGTCGAATTTCTCCTTTAAATAGTGAGAAACGTGGCTCCGCCATTTCTCAACAGCGTGCCCGGGGTAGCCTGGCGATGGTTCGGTGGCGGGCGGGCCCTCCCTGTTAACAGGTCAACAAACTGAAAAAAATTCGGATTTTGAAGGCATTCGACAAATAAAATGGCGCTTCGTTCGGTCGTGCCAGGGACTCATCCGAGATTTGTTTGGACAGCCCAGGCCCCTGCCAAAACAATCAAGGAGAAACGCGGAGTCGAGCCTCCACAGGTCTGCTTGCTCAGCAAGTTAGAGCGGGCGGCGCTGAGTCGAATTTGCTACGGGGTGACCGGCGCGTCCAACTGCCAAAACAGGAAGGTGTACTCGTCGGTGATCAGCGCCTGCGTTTGCGCTCGAGATGCTCCCAACGCCCCGTGTCCCGCATCGTAGTCGACGCGCAGCAGTATCGGCCTTCCGCTCGACGTCGCCGCTTGTAGGCGCGCCGCGAACTTTGCCACGATCCACGGCGCGACGCGCGGGTCGTTCGCTCCCGTGATTGCGAGAACGGCCGGATAGGCAACTCCGTCTCGTATATGGATGTAGGGATCGGTCTCGTAGAGCGCTTTAAATCCGACGGGGTCGGTGACGCTGCCGAACTCGGGAATATTCGCGGGGCCGCCCTCGGCAAACTCGTCGCGGGTGGGATTGGTATCGCCGACGACGTCGAGCGCCGCGCGGAACAGTTCGGGGTAGTGCACGATGGCGTTGCCGATCGTGACGCCGCCGGCGCTCGTGCCCGAGCCGGCAAGCTTCGCCGGGGTCGTGTACCCGTTATCGATCAGGTAGTGCGCGCAGCCAATAAAATCGTCGACGGTCCGCTGTTTGGTGGCGATGTGAGCGGCAAAATGCCAATCCTCTCCGTACTCGCCTCCGCCGCGAGCGTGGCACTCCGCGAAAACTCCGCCGCGCTCGAGCCAAGCCAGACGAGTTGGACTAAACGACGGAGTGATGGCGATTCCGTACGCGCCGTAGCCGTCCAGCAGCACGGGATTTTGGCCGTCGAGCGCGGTGCCGGCGCGCATGACGATCGAAAGCGGCACCTCGGTTCCGTCGGCGCTTTTCGCCAAGACCTCGCGCGCGACGATCGCGGAATAATCAACCGGCGACTTCTTCCGAAGCCCGGTGTCGACAACCGGAGAGGTTGCCGAGGCGCGGTACCACAACGGCGATTTGGTCCACGATTCCATGTCGAAGGTCACGCCCGGGCGCAGCGGATCGGTCGCGATCTCCGAAATCGCTCCGTCGAACGGGAGCGCTACCTCCGTCGTGCTTCCGGGCGTCCCGTCGGCGTGTATCGCGATGCGGCGCAGCTTAGAGATTCCACCGTCGAGTTCTTGGAGATAGATGCCATCGGCGGCAAGGCTCGAAGCTTGGATCACGCTCTTGCTTTGCGGGACGACCTCTCGCGCGTTTGCCATTGAGGGGTTGTTGAGGTCGACGGCAAGGATCCGATGGCGCGACGCGCCCAGGTGCGAGCTTAGGTAGAGTGTATCGCCGACGACTTGGAAATCGGTGACGTCGTCCTCGTAGCCCACGATCTTGCGCCAGAGTCCCCGCCCGTTTGTTGCCTGGGCGGCAGGCAGGGCATAAAGAGCGATTTCGTTTTGCACGCCGTGGTAGATCGCGGCGACGGCCCAGCTCGTTCGAGGCGATACGTTGATGATGGCCCCATCCTCGGGCGCAAACGGAATCCGCGGCGACAAGCCGTAGCCCAAGATCGCGGGATCGAGACTGGGGCTGCGCCCCAGCACGTGCAATCGAGCGGCGCCTTTTGTGTCACGCTCGCTCTGAGGAGCGCCGGGGCCAAGAACGGGCGTCCGAAAATAATAAAACGAGCGAGAGTCGTTGCGCCACTGAGGACCAAAGTAAACCGCGTTTTGGATGACGTCGGATAGTAAGCGCCCGTCCCGGACGTCGACGACGTGCAGTTCGGTGTTCTCCGAGCCGCCTTCGGAGGTCCCGAGCGCCGCGTAGCGTCCGTCGGGCGATACGGAGTAGTAATCGAAGGTGTAGTGCTGCGCCGGCGAGCGCGCAAACGTTCCCGGGTCAAAGACGAGGCGTTCGGGGCCGCCGCCGACTCGCCGGCGGTAGAGCTTCGCCGTATTGGCTCCCGGCGCTCGCTTCAGGTAAAAGTAGTAGGAACCGATTACCTGAACGGAGTTCAAGCTCTCGTTGGTGTTATCGAGTTGCGCTATGCGGGCGCGCAGCGCCGCTCTTCCGGGGAGGGCGTCGAGAATCTGGCGCGTGTAGGCGCTTTGCTCGCGGAAATAGGTTGCCAGCCCCGGATCCTTTGGATTTTCAAAGTAACGGTACGGGTCCGGCACGGAGACCCCGTAATACACGGTCTCGACGTCGCGAACGGCGGGCGGAGGCGGCGGCGTCGGAGAGGCCGCAGCAATCAGTCCCGCTGCAAGTATCAAAAGAACGGTCCGGCTCTTCAAGGTGACCTCGATCCCCCCGTCGCGCCAACCGTTCCCTTGTTTCCTTCAGTTCGCTCGACTGTCGTGTCGCTTCCCGCTCGTTAGGGGACGGTTGAACGTATCGTTATTGTGGAGCGGGCGGCGGGAATCGAACCCGCGACTCTTGCTTGGAAGGCAAGGGCATTACCACTATGCAACGCCCGCGAAAATTTGGGCAGGGCTGGATTTGAACCAGCGTAGCGCTTTCGCACGCCAGATTTACAGTCTGGTGCCATTAACCACTCGGCCACCTACCCATGGAGAACTCTCTGATTGTGGCTGACGAGGGTACGATACTCCAACTGTCTGCTCCTCGGCAAGTTGACGCCGGTCGCTTCCCCGCGGGGTCCTCATTGGCTTCTCATGTGCCCTCTATCCCGGGTACCTTACCATGGAAGCCATAGCAAACTCGCCGACGCTTTTGGGAGTCTGGACAGGATGGCGCGATTAGCGGCTCTTGGTACCACCGCCCTGGTAGGGCTTCTCCTGACCGGGTGCAGTGCAGCATTCGGCCAAGCCGGCGTTTCAATCCCCGCAGCCGGTGACGACGTACAGACGGTCAGCGACGCGGCCGATTCCCTCGTCGCCAACCGCAGCTCCGCGACTCAGAACGCAAGGGCAGCGATCGGCGTCACCGACGCACTGGGTTCGATCGTTCGCGACGTCGGCAACAGCGAGCGGATACTCTCCGGCGCCCCCCAGGCCAAAGAGAACGCCGGCGTGCGCCGAGTTCTCTCGAAGTCGCTGCTGGTACTAAATCCGGGCGGAGGCGGCGTTTCCGGCTACTGTCAGAGCTCCGCGGGATATAGCCTCAAAGGAGTTCCGTCGCTTGACGAAACGTTCGGCTGGCAAAGCGGCGCGTACTCCGGCGGCGCGCGTGTCAGCGGCGACAACGGATTTTCAACGTGGTCCGCAAATGCCGTCGGCGAAGCCGTGCAGGCACCGATCGGCGGCCTCTCGGTCATGCGAAGCGGGAGCGCAAGCTGTCCGATGATGGCGCCCATGTTTTCCGTGTACGGCGCGACGGCTACCGACGCATTTTCGATTCCGATCACGCTCACGTATCGTCACGGGACGTTATGGAACCTCAGCGTGAGCAACGCGAGGTTTGCCGGCGGCGAGAGCATCGACGTCGAGATGTCTTCCGGGCGGCCGCCGTCGATCGCCGGCGTCATCACGAGGGGCCGCACCGAGCTGGCGACGTTCCATACGAGTGCGAACGGCAAAGGAACGCTCACGATCACCAGCACCGGCGCGCAGTACGCCATCGCAGACTGGGTCGTAACCGGAACGCCGTAGCGCTTATCCTCGTCGCACAGACTGCCATGCGCATGGCAAGAAGTTTCGCGATTGAAGTCGAGCACGTCGATGGACTGGGGACGGGGCCGCGCGTGGCGCACTGGAAACGTGAAGGGTGTGACGTGGAAACGGCGCAACATAGGTAGCGGAAATGCCGACGTAGCCAAGCGGTCGACGGCACGTGACTTGTAATTACGCCTCAGAAATGAGCACGTGGGTTCGAATCCCACCGTCGGCTCCAGAACTCTTCATCACAGAAAGTTTGGTTTATGCCTCGAGTCGTTCATTTCGAAATCCATTCCGCGGATACTGATGCGGCGGCAGCGTTCTACACGACGGTCTTCGGGTGGAAGATAATCAAATGGGACGGACCCGTCGAGTACTGGCTCGTCCAGACCGGCGAAGGCCCGGGTATCGACGGCGGCATCGTGCGGCGCCAAGGCGACGCGCCGGCCACGGGGGCGCCGGTCAGCGCCTACGTCTGCACGATTGGCGTAGAGTCGCTCGATGAGACGCAGACGTCGATAATCGCCAACGGCGGGGATATCGCCGTTGCAAAGCACGAGATACCGGGCATCGGATTGCTGGCGTACTTCAAAGATCGCGACGGGAACATCTTTGGAGCATTGCAACCGGTCTAACCGCTAAACCATAGTGCAAAAGGTTAACCCCAAGTGGGCACGCGGCGGCCTCGTGCTCGTCTGCGAGCGCTGCTTCAAGGAGCGCATTCCCGAGGAAGACCCGGAAGTCGCCGAGCGCATCGGCGACTTTCATCTTCGCAATTGGCTCAAGGAACGGCTAAAGCAGGACGGTTATTGGGGCGCGGTTCGCGCGGTGACCACGAGTTGTATGGACGTCTGCGCGCGCGGGCGCGTAACCGTTTGCATCGAACCGAGTGCCGGAGGAGGCACGGTGATGGTGCTCGACCCGCTCGGCGACCGCGAGGAACTCTATCGCACGATCGTCGCGAGGCTCGGAAGCGAGGATCCGTAGCCGCCACGATACCGCTCGCACTGGCAGTATTCGCAGCGTTCTTCTCGATTTGGATCCTGGTTCCGGGCCCCGTCGCTGCGCTCTTCATTCTCACGGTTGCGGGTACGGAACTCTGGCCGGTACTGACGGTCGCCGACGTCGTCGTCCTCGTCATCGCACTGCGCTCGCGTTGCCGCATGCGACTCGCGAACGCGATCATCGCGCTTGCGGCGCTCGCGTGCACGTTGGTGCCGCCTTTTTCGTATGCGATACGCGGTCCCTACGTTCCGTTGTCGGCGTTGCTGGCGCCGCTGCCGCAGCGGGGGGTCGCGCAACGCCGGGGCGCACCGGTCGTGCTCGCCATTTATGGCGGGGCCTGGGAGCATGGCTCGCCACGGAACGACGCGCTGCTCAATGCAATCATCCGCTCCTGGGGGTATCGGGTCATCGCGCTCGACTATCCGCACGCGCCCGGCTCACGGTGGCCGGCGCAACGCAACGCCGTTCTGGCGCAGATAGATTCTCTGCCGGCCGGCCGCATCGTCGTGCTCGGACACTCGTCCGGCGCGCAGTTGGCGCTCATCGCCGCGGCACTGCGGCCGCATCGCATCAGCGCGGTAATAACGTACGAAAGCCCGGTCGATTTGCGGCTCGGCTATGAATACCCGCCGCAACCCGACATCATCGACCAGCGTCACGTCCTGGGCGATCTCTGCGGCGGCACGCCGGAGCAGCAACCCGGCTGCTACCGAAGCGGTTCACCGCGATACGTCGTCCATGCCGGAATGCCGCCCGTCCTGATGATTGCGGCCGGACGCGATCACATCATCCCGCTCGATTTCGAACACCTCTTGCGCGACGAACTGCGCGGCTATCGCGTCGACGTTACCTACGTCGAGCTGCCATGGGCCGACCATGCCTTTGAGATCGTCGCCACCGGTTTCCACAATCGCATCGCGTTGTGGTATCTTCGCCGGTTCCTGGACGGTCTGGGTACTACTGGAACTCGAACTCGGCCAGGTTCTTCTCGATCTTCCGCTTGACGCGCTGGAGCGCGTTGTCGATCGATTTGACGTGACGGCCCAGATCGCGCGCCATTTCCTGATAGCTCTTGCCTTCCAGATACGATTCCAGCACCTGCGATTCCAGCTCAGAGAGATTCTGGCGAATGCGCTGACGGATATCGTCGGAGACCTCTTGCGTCACGACCAGCTCTTCGGGGTCGGAGGTCTTCTGCGAAGCCATCACGTCGAGCAACGTGCGCTCGCTGTCTTCGTCGTAGATCGGCTTGTTGAGCGAAATGTATTGATTGAGCGGAATGTGTTTTTGGCGCGTCGCCGTCTTGATCGCAGTGATGATCTGGCGCGTGATGCAAAGCTCGGCAAATGCACGGAAGCTCGAAAGCTTATCGGCCTTGAAATCGCGCACGGCCTTGTAAAGGCCGATCATGCCTTCTTGGATGATGTCTTCCCGGTCGGCGCCGATTAAGAAATAACTCTTCGCCTTAATGCGGACGAAGTTCTTATATTTGTTGAGGAGGTACTCCATCGCGAGGTTGTCGCCGGTCTTCGCGATAGCCACCAGGTCTTCGTCAACCCGCTGCTGGTACTCCACTCCATCCGTGACGGGATGGGTCATTGCCATATTTTTTGTTTGCCTCGTGAGTAGGCGCGCCGCATGCGCAGGCCGGAGCCCGTCTGGCACGGCACGTCGAGGCTTAGTATATAGGAGGGGCCCCCTCCCCCGTCAAGGACGAGGCTAGCATGCGCTGGCGCAGAGCCTCGAAAATGAGGACTCCCGCGGCGACCGAGGCGTTCAGCGAGGCGACCCGGCCGTGCATCGGAATCCTCACCAGGAAGTCACATTCCCGCTTGACCAGGGGCGCGAGCCCGGCTCCCTCGCTGCCAAGGACCAGGGCGAGGTCGCGGTTGAGGTCGGCCTTGGCCAGTTCGATTCCGGCCGGAGAGGCGTCGGCGCCAACCACCCAAATGCCGGCTTTTTTGAGGACCCGGATGGTATCGGCAATATTGGCCACTCGGGCGATCGGCAGGTAGGCTGCCGCGCCCGCGGCCGCCTTGCGAACCGTTGCGTTGATGCCCGCCGAGCGGCGCTCGGGCAGGACCAGCCCGTCGGCGCCGGCGGCCTCCGCCGTCCGGACGATGGCACCGACGTTATGCGGATCGGTCAGATGGTCGAGTACGATCAGCAGGCGCGGCGAACCGTCGGCACGGCGAAGCGCGAGGACGTCGGCCAGCGAAGCGTACGGAAACGGCGGCGCGGTGGCGATGACGCCTTGGTGCGCTTTGAAGGGGACGCGCTCGAAGAACGCGCGCTGCTCGAAGCGAACCGGCACGTTGCGCTCTTTTGCGCGCGCGAGCAGCACGCGCAAGGTCGCATCCTTGGTGCGATCCGCGGCTACCGCAATCGAACGTAATCGCTCCCCGGCGAGCAGCGCTTCTTCGACAGCGTGAATACCGTAGATCAAATCGTCGAAATCCAGCGCGGCCGGCCGCCCTCGCTGTCTTAGCCCACGACGCTCCAGGTCGTCCCCTCTTTCGTGTCGTGCAGTTCGATGCCGCATCGCTGCAAGGCATCGCGGAGGCGATCGGAGGCCGCCCAATCCTTTTCGCGTCGCGCCTCCGCGCGCATCGCGATGACTCGGTCGATCGCTTCGTTCGGTTCCAGATTTCCTATTTTGCCGGCGGCGCCGTCAACGCCCTCGTCGTCGAGCGCGGCTTGCAACCGATCGACGAACTCCCGCGTCAGCTCGACGACGGGCTCTGCCACCCACGAGTCGTTCGGCTCAACGCCGAGAATCGTCAGCCAATAGCGCAGGCGTTCCAACGGCGCGGTTGCGGCAAACTCGTAGAGCACGGCGAGGGCCGCGGCGGTATTCATGTCGTCGTCGAGCGCGGCTTCCATCTGCTCGTCGAACGGCGACCCTTGCGCCGGCGCCTCGCCGTTTTGCCGGGCCGCGGCGAGACGATACGCCGACTTGATCTTACTCAGGCCCAGCGCCGCGGCGGCAATCGAGTCTTCCGTAAAGTTCATTACTTTGCGATAGCCGGTTTGCAGAAAGAGCCAACGAATCGCCTGCGGATCGTGACGCTGGAGCAAATCGATCAGCGGTTCGAAGTTGCCCAGCGACTTCGCCATCTTGCGGTTGTCGAAGAGCAGCAGGCCGCCGTGCACCCAGAAGTTCGCCATCGGGGGCCGCGCCATCAGCGCCTCGCTCTGCGCGATCTCGTTCTCGTGATGCGGAAAGATCAGGTCCGCGCCGCCGCCGTGGATGTCGAAGCCCGCGCCGGGCGGATCGAGCAGCGCGCGCGCCATCGCCGAACACTCGATATGCCAGCCCGGGCGCCCGTCGCCGAACGGTTCGAACGGCCAACGCGGTTCGCCCGGCTTCGCAAACTTCCACAACGCAAAATCGAGCGGGTCTTCCTTATTTTCGTCGACCTCGATGCGCGCGCCGGCCTCGAGGTCGGCGACGTTCCGGTTTGCCAGGCGGCCGTAATTTTGAAAGGTCGAGACGCGATAGTAGATGCCGTCGCGGGTGACGTAGGCGTGTCCGCCTTCGACGAGTTCGCGTATCATCTGCTGGATCTCGCCGATGTACTGCGTCGCGTACGGCTCGAAATCGTATTCGAAAATGCCGAGTTTACGCATCGATTCCTTGAACTCGGCGTAGAAGTGCTCCACGATGGCATGATAGTCGCGACCGGTTTCGATTCCCGCTTTGATGCTGCGGTCGTCGATGTCGGTGACGTTCTGCACGTAGGTCACGCGACAGCCGCGATGGGCCAGATAGCGGCGCAGCACGTCGAAGAAAAGAAAGGAGCGCGCGTGCCCGAGATGCGCTTGCGCGGAGGGCGTGAGGCCGCAAACATAAATGCGAACCTCGCCTTCGCGCAACGGCGCGAACTCCTCGACCGTGCGCGTTCGAGTGTTGTAGAGTCTTAGCGGCACTGCTCTTAGATCACCCAGCTCCAGGATTCGTCGCCGGTCGCCTCGCCCTGCTCGAGCTCGTTCAAGCGTTTCTCGAGCTGCTCGAGTTGGCGTTGCAGCCGAACGATGGCATCGGTCGTCGGATCGGGCATTTCGACTTGCGGGCGATCCGAAACGACGCGAACCGGTTTGCCGTCTTGCGCGACGATCCGCGCCGGAACCCCGACGACGGTCGCGTTGGCGGGCACGTCTTTCACGACGACCGAACCGCCGCCGACCTTTGCGTTATCGCCGAGCACGATGGCGCCGAGCACGCTCGCGTTCACGCCTACCGTCACGTT
>Ga0070733_10000462_pt1 | contig 33209 bp, 27 predicted proteins | sample Coa_R1_9_FD_66450 | JGI IMG/M metagenome (GOLD analysis project Ga0070733, IMG submission 66450) | Surface soil microbial communities from Centralia Pennsylvania, which are recovering from an underground coalmine fire - Coalmine... | ecosystem: Environmental > Terrestrial > Soil > Unclassified ...
CGCCTGACCGCAGCCTCGGCGCGCGACATAGCGCCGCCCTGGGCCGGATCCGTCCTTAAGGCAGAAGGCCGGACGCGCTCCGCGGTTTCCCCGCCGCGCGGGATGCCGGCGCCGTTGCTGCCGGGAAAATAGTGGTAGTGATGATGATAGTGATGAGTTTCCTGCCCCGAAGCCCGGCCTGCGGCGGGCTGAGGACGCGCCTGGGTCGCCGGCGACGGATGCGGCGGCTCCGCATCCAGAGGAGCGGGCTCCGGATCGAGATAAGGATTGTTCGGACCGAGCGCAATGGCCCGCGGCCAGCGCGGTTCAGAGGCATCGCCCAGTTTGGCCTGGCCCATGGCCGTCCCGCACGCCGCGCAAAATCGGTTGCCTTCGCGATTGCGATGTCCGCACTGGCGGCACACCGTGCGCGGGTTCGAGGCCGCTTCTTCAGAACCTTCCATGCCCGGAAGCGCTGCCACGCTCTCCGCTGCTTCCAGAGCCGCCGCTACGGGATCGAGCCCGGACTTGCGTCCGCGCGAGCCGGATTGCATGCGGCGATATAGTTCTTCCATCTCGGGCGTCATTTCCGAGCTGCCCGATGTCTGGGGCTCGGAACCCGTCAGTCTTGAACTCTTCTTCTCTTTATCTTTTTCCACGGAGGGATCCACCCCGCTTCTGGGCTCATTCTAGCCCATGTCTCCAGGACCATGCCCCTAGAAATCAAGCCGCGGGATTACTGGGGATTACCGGGAGGAGAACTCGATCTTGCCTTCAGTTTCGGTGGGAACTCCGTTGCAGGTCGCCGGACGATACTTCCAGGTCCGGATGGTCGTCAGGACGCGGCGATCTCCGGCATAGCCCGCGCTTTCAAGAATGAGCGGGCTGTGAACCCGGCCGTCGGTCCCGATGATGAAGCTGACCCGCACTCGCCCGCCTCGCTCGAGCGGGGCCACCAGCGGATCTGGGGTCATCAGAGCCTCCGGAGGGCGGATGTCAGCACAACTGGGCAGAGGGCTGATGTGCGCGACCGTGGCGAATTGCGAGTCCCGCTGCAGGGTGCGGAACACCTGGTTCTCGCGCTGCTCGAGCCAGGTCAGGCGGTTCGAGACGATCGGACTCGTCGCCGGCAGAGACACCGGCGACAGCAGCAACACCGCAGGCCAGATGCGACGCAGCATGGAGAGGACCCGATCCCAAATAGCGGAGAGCGGCCAGTTTTCTCCGCAAATTCGGGGCCACGCGCATGAAGCCTAAAGTGTTGCAGTCAATAGGGCTTCCTGCGGAAAGCGCAAGGCTCGGATGAAAGACCTTGCACAAGGGGGTCGGGAATCAGGAGACCTCCAGCTTCTGACCGGGGAACGACGCCGATCCTGAAGCGGCGGATTTGCAAGAACCGGCGAGGTAAACTTCCTTCAAGCAACCGGGGATTCGAGGGTGATGAGGGTAATCTCGGGGGGACAATTCATCCGCACTGGAAGAGCGACCGTGCCCAATCCGGCGTTCGTATAGAGAGTAAGTCCGCCGATCTTAAATTCCCCCTGGACATATTTACGGCCCATCCTGGGCAGATACAGAGGGGGCAGGAGTGGAAGTCGCACCTGTCCGCCGTGGGAGTGTCCGGAGAGCTGCAGATCTATGTCGTGACGGGCAACGTAATCGGCGAAGTCGGGTTCGTGGGCGAGCAGAATCGCAGGCTCCCCTGGATTTCGCCCGCGGAATGTGCCTTCCAGATCCGCCATGCCGCTCAAAACATCGTTGACGCCTCCCAGCCGGAACATGCCACCGTTGGCCTCGATGGGCACCGACTGGTTCTCCAGCACGCCGATCCCCTGACTGCGCAATGCATCGGCCACCACTTGCGGATCGGTGAAGAAGTCATGATTCCCCAGCACGGCCCACAGGCCGTGCGGGGCGCTGATCTGGCGCAGCAAGGCGGCGCAGGGCTCGGCGTCGTGGGCGGCCTCTTCGTCGTCGCCGTAAAACATCTGCAGAGAGACAAAGTCGCCGGTGAGGGCCACCAGATCGGGCCGGAGTCCGTTCACCATCGGGATGGCGGCACGAAGCGGGTGCCGCGAGAAATATGCATCATAGTGAAAGTCACTCAGCACAGCGATCTTGAAACCGTGCAGGCTTTCCGGCCAGCGCTCCAGCCTGATCGTCTTCTGAACCACTTGCGGATGGTTGGGCTCGAGCAGCACGGAATCCGCGGCCAGCACAGCCGCGCCCGCGCCCGCGGTCAGGCGCAGGAAACTACGGCGGCTTATTTCCGGACCTCGCCGAATAGCTCCACCAGAACCCGGAACCTCGCGCCCTGGGGACGGTTGGGCCTCGATTGACAGCGCAGAGATCTCAAGAGACAGTTCACCCGGGGTTGGGGAATGAGTTCGGGAAGTCACCGCGCCAGGACCTTTGCCAGCTGGAATTTGGGGCGATACAGCGTTACCTCCAGCATACGCCAAACCGGCGCCCGGGGGGAACGCCTTAGGGCCATGGCGAGAACCTAGGTCTTTAGAAGCTGAAAGTTGCCAGCAAGTCGAGACGCCGATTAGCCGAGCCCTGCGAGAACGGTCCGCCCTGAATCGAATTCGGCGCATCGAAATAGGGCGAGCCCAAAACTCCGCTGGGATCGGACACATTGACTTTGTTGAATACGTTGCGCGCCGAAAGGCCGAGCGTCAGGTTGTAGCGGCGGTCGGAATTGGAAGTCACCATCATGCCCCCGCCTCCGCCGAACAGGGGTCCGTGACCGTGGCCTCCGCCCCCACCCGGTCCGCCCGGTGGTCGACCGTTTTCTGCTTTGACTTTTGGCCCAAAACCGAAGGTGCGCGTAAAGCGCAGATTCAAGGAAGCGTGCCACGGGCCGGTTGCGTAATTGACGGGCGTCAGCTTTTCAGACGCATTGGGCAACGCGTCGAAAGTACCCAGCGGCGTGCAATAGACGCTGCCCGTCACCGTCACGCTGGCGCAGGTGGACGATGAAACCAAGCCCGGCCTATCGTTGAAGATCGAGTCGCCGTTCAGATCTGTCGGCACCGTGATGTTGAAGGGAATCCCCGAGGTCACCACCATAAACGGGCTTAGCCGGAACGCATAGGGCAGCAGCATGGATCCGCCGAAAAAGATGCGGTTGTGAATATCAAAAGACGCCCGCCCATAGTCCTGGCTGATGTCGTAGGAATTGGACGCAAAGCTGCCGACACCGGCGGTGTCGCTCTTGGCATAGTTCAAAGTGTAGTACCCGAAGAACTGCAGCTTGGTGCCGGCTCGAACGTTGCTGTTGACAATCAACTGGTGTTGTTTGAAATTGCCCTCGGAAACATACTGATAGATGTTCGGTCCGGTGGGCAGCGCGCAATTCGGGTAGCATGGACTCCCCGGTTGCGGCGCATTGGCGTTAATCGTCACTAACTGGTCGAAGCCGCGCGAATCGAGATACGTCACGGACAGGGTCGCGGCCTTTGAGATCTGCCGCTCAATGCTGATCGCGGACTGCCAGGTATAAGGCGAATAGAGCGATGGGCTGATCTGGTACACGGTGGACTTTCCGGCGCTCGTGACGCCGCAGGTGGGAAGATCGGCCAGAGAAAACGGCTGGTCGAGTCCGGTGTAGCAGGTCGGGTTACTAATGATGAACTGCTGCTGGGTAATTCCGTTCAAACGAACAGCCTGCAGGATGTTGTTTTCCTGGAAGCGGTCGTAGAAAATCCCCGAACCTCCGCGGAGCACGAACTTGGGCGGACCGCTGCGTCCGCCCACGCCCCAGGCAAGTCCCAGGCGCGGCCCGAAGTCGGCGTGGTCGCGAATGTCGGTCTGGGTTTCAAACCTCATGCCGAAGCTGAGCGTGATGTTCGAACGGAAACGCCAGTCATCCTGCACATAAAGACCCGTGTCGTAGGTGTCCACGCCGGCCGTGGGACTACATTCGGAGAATGTCCCGGTGGTCGGGTCCGCACAAGCGATGATCGAGAGTTGTGAGGGCGCAGACGGATAATCCGTGAGCGGGAACGTGAAGGTTCCGTTGAATCCGCTGGTGGAGAAGTTGGCGTCGCGGAGGGCCCGAAAGCGCCCGCCGAATTTGAGTGTGTGATTGCCTGCGATGACGGAAGTGTAGTTCTGAACTTCGTAGTGATCCTGGTGATCGGATTGAAATCCGCCGGAACTGCCGCCGCCGGTGAAACCGCCCAGCACGGAAACCGTCGGATTGTTGTCGAATGGCGTCTGGCTGCTAAGGTCGCGCAGGTACTGGAAGCGCGTTTCGTTCACAACTTTTGCCCCGAAAATCTGTGTGTCGCTGATCTGAAGAGTGTGCTCGATGGTCTTGCTATCGTAGCCCTGATTGCCGTAGCCGGGTAAATCGATGCTGTTGCTGTTGATTCCGTTGTTGCTTTCCGTGTCGCGATAATACTGATAACGCAGTGTAATCGTGTTGTTCTTGGTCGGGGCCCAGTCGAACCGCGGCCCGACGTTGGTTCGCTGCCGTGGATTCGCAATTGCCTGATAAAAATTCGGCGCCAGCGTAGCGGGGTCTACGGTATCCACCTGCGCATAATCGTTGATGTTGCGGCGGTCAATATTAAAGTTGAACGAGGCCGTCTTGCTCAATGCGCCGGTGACGTTGCCGTTGTATTGAATCGATTCGAATCCCGGGGGCGGCAGTCCGAACGGACTTGGCGAATTGAATGCGGAGTCATTACCATCCACCAGCAACTGGCCGTGCAATTTGTCGGTGCCGGGCTTGGTGAAGACTTCGATGCGGCCGTAACCGAGCTTGTCGTACTCGGACGAAAACGGGTTCTGATTGATGCGGATTTCGCGGATGGACGACTTCGGCGGCAGTTGCCCCGCGGTGAATCCGTCAATGTACATCTGCCCGCCATTCGGGCCGGCTGACGGGCCCGCCAGCGCCTGCAGATCAGAGAGCAGTTCATCGGGATCATCCGGCAGGGCTTCCAGTTCCTTGCCCGAGAGCGAGATCGTACCCGCATTATTGGCCGGATTCACGTCAACCGTGGGAGCAGTATCGGAAACTTGAACCTTTTGCGTCTCCACTTCGATCGCCATTTCCACGTTCAGGCGCAGTGGCTGATCCGCGATTACGACGTTGTCGTTCTCGTAGAGCGAGAATCCCTCGGCAACCACCGTGAACGAGTATTTTCCCGGAGCCAGGTTCTTGAACTCATAAAGACCCTGCGAGTTCGTCGTGGCCGTCAGAGGAGAACCGGCTTGCGGGGTCATAACGGCCGTCGCCCCGGCGATGGCGGCGCCCGATGGATCCGCGACCTGGCCGCGAAAGGCGCCGGTCGGCGCAGCCGTCTGCGCCGTCAGCCCAGTCGTTATAAGCAAGAACAAGCTCAGTAAAAGAAAAAGACTAATGAGTCGAAACATTCTTCTTTCCAGTTTTTCGTAGTTTTCGATGATGATGAAGATGAAGACAAATGATGATGAGCGCTGGCTGCGGCTACGGATTTCCTCCGCCCTCGCCCCCCGGCGTTCCACCCAGACTCCACGGGGCCAAAGTCATCGCCTGGCTGCCGCTCGGAGCAGCTTCTAGAATGGGCTCTACGCCGCTGAACAGCTTCACGACAATTCCTCCGCTGGAAGTCGTTCCTTCGGTGGCCAAAATAGAAACCGCATCGCCTTTATGCAGTTCGGCGAGAGTGACCGGAGGAGTCTGATCCAGCATGCGCTGAAATTCCCCAGCGCCTCGCGTCCCGCCGCCCGGGCGGTTCGCACCGATCCCCGCCCCGGGCCCTCCTGTATTACCTGCTGGAGGACTGCCAGCGGACGGATTCGCTCCGGTAGGACTGCCCGGTCCTGGTGCTCCGTTCTGGCCGGATCCTGATGCGCCCTGTCCAGACAAACGCCGCTTAAGCATCGCGGCGAACATCTGTGCCGTCTCAGCCGGAACCTTGTGCAGTTGCGAGTCCGCCGAAATCTTCAGTTGCACGTCTTTCTTGCTCAGCACATCCTGAACGACCAGAACACCCGCGCTTGCGTCCAGCGACTTGATCGTGCCCTCAACGTTGGGAAACCTCCCGGTCACGATTTCCTCGGCGTTGATCTCGCTGCCGTCCGCCGAGCGCTCGCCGCGAGCCCGGAGCTGATCGTTCGGGTGTATCTGCGCGAGGGTTCCGGGTTGTGCATCTTCAAATTTGATGGACTCCGGTGCATAGCGCCTGACGATCGTCGTCTTGAAGACATGGATCGTGATAATGCGCTTCGCGCCCAGGCCAGGAATCGAGATCAGGATGGTGCCGGCGGAAGCGTCCACGGAATCGACCAGACCGGCGATGCCGCGCTTTTGCCAGTCCTGCCGCATCTGGTCGCTGACGGCCGCAACCGCGGACCGGGTAATGACCAGAACTTCCAGTGCGGCGATCGACTTGCCATCCGCCGAAGCCGCGCCACGAACACGCACCGTATCGCCGACCTGCAGCTCGGTGAGCTGCGCCGGCGTCGCGCTCTTCAAATCTTTCGCGCCCGCCGGCAGGCGCAGGACGCGAGCCTCGGGCTGCACGGTTACGGCCACTTCCTGCCCGCCTTCTGCAGCCAACGTAATGGCGTTGCCGTTCATCGCCTTGATCGTGCCGATGCGCTTGGCGATGGCTCCAGCCTCGGCTTGCAGGGCCGTCGGCGTTCCGCCCCAGGGGAATTCGCCGGCGATCGCCGGGATCACGGATGCGGCTTCGAAACAGCTCAACCCGATTAGAAACAATGCGAGTCTTGCGTTCATATCCCTCAAATGTAATTTACCTGCTCCGCGTACCGCGAAATCCTTTATTTTACAAAGTTTTACCCGGTTTACTCAGGTTTTACAAAAAACCGTTCTCGGAGCCGCAGGACTCTCTTGCCGGTATCTAGTCTACTAATAGACGAGTTATTACCTCGCGACTACCCTTTTAAAAGGACAATTTTCTGCAGATTCGCCTTGGGATGAGTGTATTCATACATAAATGCGTTCGTTGTCTGGTGTGCTGGGCCCTTTTGATTGTGCTGCCAGCAAGCCTTCAGGCCCAGACTCCGGCAGCTATTCTCCACACTCAGGGGGGAGTGTGGGTAAACGGGAACGAGGCGGCGGACTCAACCGCAGTTTTTCTCGGAGATGTGATTGAGACCAAGCCTGGGTTCTCCGCCACCATCGCTCTCGACGGCACCAGCGCGCTGCTGCAACCGGAATCCGTTGCCAAACTGGAAGACGGATTGCTGGAACTGGACCACGGCGGGGTTTCGGTGGGCACGGGCAAGGAGTTCCGGGTGCGGGTGAATTGCCTGACCGTGATTCCGATCGTGAATGACTGGACCCAGTACGACGTTACCGACGTGAACGGAACCGTTCATGTAATCGCCAACAAGAAAGACGTGAACGTGCATCATGGTGTGCGCGGCAAGACTACCCCTGCGCAGGCCGCCGAGCAGGCCGCCCAGTCGGCCTCGGTACACGAGGGAGAAAAGAAGGATTACGGCGAATCTGAGGCCTGCGGCGGGGCTGCGCCGCCCAACAGCGCCGCCTCAGGCATCCCCACGAAATGGATCGCGGTGGGTGCGGGCGCCGGTGGCGGCCTGTTGCTGCTTCTCCTGCTGCACGGCGGTTCACCGAAAACATCGATCAGCCCGTCGTCTCCTTAGCCTCTTGGTTGAAAAAACCGGCCCTACAAAATCCGTTCGTGCATGTAGTCGGCGGCTTCGAGAGCGGCCAGTAACTCCGCGATGTGGTCCGGGCCCCGGGTCTCCATGGTGATGTCAATTGCAGTATCGCCAAGATTCACTCCGTGATAAGCGCGGTCATAGGAAGTCTCGACAATGTTGGCTCGGTGCTGCGCCAGGATGCCGGTGAGGCGATGCAGGGCTCCCGGATAGTCGGGCAAATGCACGCGCAGGCGAACCAGGCGTCCATCCTTCACGAGACCGCGTTCGATAATCCTCGAGAGCAGGGTTACGTCAATATTCCCGCCGCACACCAGCACGGCTACGCGCTTGCCTTCCAGCGGCAGCTTCCGATTCAGCACCGCGGCCATGGCCGCCGCGCCCGCCCCTTCGGCTAACGTTTTCTCGCGCTCCAGCAAAAGCAGGATCGCATTGGCGATTTCTTCTTCTTCCACGGTTACAATATCGTCCACATACTTCTGAACCAAAGGCAGCGTCCGATCCCCCGCCCGCCGCACGGCGATGCCATCGGCGATCGTGGTAGCCGGCTTCAGCGTTACCGGATTGCCCGCGGCGACTGCCGTCTTCATGGAGGGAATCCGCGCCGGCTGCACGCCGAATATCTTTACTCCGGACCGCGATTCTTTGACCGCGCAGCTGATGCCTCCGATCAATCCGCCGCCGCCGATCGGCGAAACAATGGCTTCGATGTCAGGATGCTGATCGAGGATCTCGAGCCCGAGACTTCCCTGCCCGGCGATGACCGCATCGTCGTCGAAAGCATGAATCAGCGTGAGCCCATCCTGCTTGCCGTTTTCGACCGCCTTGGCAAAAGCCTCGTCATAATTTGCGCCGTCGAGCACCACCTCGGCGCCGAAAGCCCTGGTCGCCGAAACCTTAGTCAGCGGGGTGGTCAGCGGCATGAAAATGCGGGCGCGCACTCCGTGCCGTCCCGCGTGATACGCCACTCCCTGCGCGTGATTGCCGGCCGATGCCGCGATCACGCCTCGGCTCCGCTCCTCCGGGCTGAGGGTGAGAAGTTTGTTGAGCGCGCCCCGTTCCTTGAATGCCCCGGTCCGTTGCTGGTTATCGAGCTTAAGAAAGATGGTGCTCCCCGTGATCGCCGAAAATGTCTCGGACTGCGGGCACGGGGAAACGCGGATATCGGACTTGATGCGGGCCAGTGCGGCCTTGATGTCAGCGAGCTGGATCATGGCGTATTAATGAGATCATTTAGGAACGACCATCTTACCTTGGTGTCGGCCTTTGTGAACCGGCGCCGGGCCGCGCCCGCATTTGGAATTTGCATCGGGAGCATTCAATTTTCCGCAGGCCGCGCCGCTCGATTGCCACTGCTCGTTCACGGAAAAGCAACCTGACTTCGCTATAATCTGTTCACGCTAATTTCTTCGACCGCATGGACTTCGATCAACTCATCACGTTTCTGGAAGTGGCCAAACAAGGCAGCTTTTCCCGCGCCGGCGAAAAGGTGTTTCGGTCGCAGTCTGCGGTGAGCGCCCAGATCCGCCAGCTCGAACAGGAGTATGGCGACCGCCTGCTCGACCGCTCCGGCAAGACGGTGAAGCTGACTCCGGCGGGCCAGGTATTTTACGAATACGCCGAACGGCTCAAGAACCTGCGGGAAGAATCGCTTACCGCCGTGGCCGATCACAGCGGAACGCCTCGGGGCACGCTCCGCGTGGGCGCCAACGAAGCCACCTGTCTCTACGTGCTACCCGAGGTTTTTGCCGAGTACTGCCGGCGCTATCCGCCAGTACAGATCAGCATCTATCGAAATTTCAGCTATAAGATCGTTGAAAAACTGGAGAACGGCGCGGTGGATGTCGGCATCCTGACGCTTCCCATCCAGTCCCCCAGCCTGAAGATTCAACCCATCTTTCGCGACAAACTGATGCTGATGGTCAGCCCGCGCAATCCCCTGGCCAAGCACAAGACCGTGCCGGTGAGCGAGGTAGTGAAGCATCCCCTGCTCTTCCCGAAAACCGGGCACACGCGCCGGCTGCTCGACAAGCTGTTTCGGCCCTACAACGCCGAAGTGCAGATACGGATGGAGTTGCCCAGCATCGGCATGATCAAGAGTTTCGTCGCCGCCGATCTGGGCGTTTCGCTGATCAGCGCATCGTTCGCTCAAGATGAGGTGGAAACCGGACGCGTAAAGCTGATTGATCTCGAAGACGCGGAACTCTATCGTGAACTGGGATTGGCCTACCGCCGCGACCGCACACTCTCGGTCGCAACCAACGCGTTCATCAATCTCCTGCGGCAAACCACTGCTGACAAGAAAGCGGCGGAATAGGGCCCCCAAGCCGGGCCGGGTCTTACTCCGCCTCGGCAGCCTTGGCCGCGGGCGGAGCCGGCTCAATCAGATGCAGACCGCACTCCGTCTTGGCGAATCCTGACCAGCGTCCGGCGCGCTCATCTTCTCCCGGACGCACCGCGCGCGTGCAATGCGTGCAACCGATGCTGGGATAGGCCTGATTGTGCAGTTGGTTGTAGGGCACATCGTGATCCTGGATGTAGCGCCAGACCTGCTTCGAGGTCCAGTCGGCAAGCGGGTTGACCTTTACCAGGCCAAACTTGGCATCCCACTCCAACTTGCGCGCACCCGAGCGCGCTTCGGTCTGGTCGCGGCGGATACTGGTGATCCACGCATCGAGCCCGGACAATTTTCTGCGCAGCGGTTCCACCTTGCGCAACTGGCAGCACCGGTCGGGATCGCGCGCCCAGAGCGCCGCGCCGTGCACCCTCTCCTGCTCTTCCGGCGACTGCTCGGGATAAATTTTCTCGATCGTAACGCCATACTTCTCTTCGATCCGGTCCATCAGGTTGTAGGTTTCAGGAAAAAGAAATTCCGTATCCACCGTGAACAACCGGAAGCCCGGATGCACACGCGAAGCCATGTCAATCAACACCATGCCTTCGGGTCCGAACGCCGAGGAGATGGCGACGCCGCGTCCGAATCTGGCGAAAGCCCACAACAAGGTTTCGCGCGGAGTCCACGTGTCGGCAACGGGCTGAAGCGCCAGCACGCTTCCTGGATCGAGGATCTTCATGCGACCGGCTCCTCCGCGGATGTCGTTCCAGCGATCGTCCCAGGGAAAGCTGAAAAAAACGCGGTCAACAGTTCGCCGCTGCGATCTTCGGAAATCGCCGGCAGAACGAATCCGTTTTCGTCGGATGCATCGGCGAAGCGCACCACTTCGCCAACAATCAATAGCGAGGGCGCGGCCAGATGCGGGGCCTTGTCCAATTCGGAAAGCGTAGTCACGTACGCCAGCTGCCGCGGAGTCGTCGCACGTGAAATTAGGGCGCATGGAGTCTCTTCCGATAGACCCGCCGTCTTGAGTTTCGCCGCAATCTCGGAATGGTCGCGTCCCGGCATGTAGATCACCAGCGTCGCTCCGCTGCCGGCGAGCTTGTTCCAGTCGGCCGGATCGCTCCCCGCAGCTTGATGCGCCGTGATGAATACCAGCGCCGAAGAAGCCGCTCGATGGGTGAGCGGGATGTGCGCTTGCGCCGCCGCTCCCAGCGCGGAAGTCACTCCGGGAACCACTTCGTAAGCGATCCCCGCCCGCCGCAATGCCGCGATCTCTTCCCCCGCCCGGCCGAAGACCAGCGGATCGCCGCTCTTCAAACGAACTACGTTCATGCCTGTGCCGGCCAGCGTGATCATCAGGAAATTGATCTCTTCCTGCGAAATCTTCTTTTCTCCGCAGCGCTTGCCGACGTTGAGCACTTGCGCGGATGCTGAGATCAGTCGCAGAACTTCGCCCGAAACCAGATCGTCGTGCAGAACCGCATCCGCCGTGCGCAGCAACCGCAGCGCCTTGACCGTGAGCAGATCGGGATCTCCCGGCCCTGCGCCCACCAGATAGACTGTGCCCGGAGTTCCACGTCCGGTATTCAGCAGTTGCTCCAGCGGGGTCATCGGACGTCTCCCTGAAGCACGATTTCGGCTCCGACGGCCTCGACCTGGGCAAGCGCAGCCTCGACGGCCTCGCGACTCGCCAGGGAGTGAAGTAACTCGAGCTTGCGATCCTTGGGAAGCGCACTGGCCAGAATCAGCCTCCGGGTCTCACCCAGTTCCGCCACCCACGCCGCATAGCCGGGCCCGAACTGCATTTCAAGCTGTTGCCGGATTTTCTGGGCCAGAGACGGACTCTGCCCATTGGTGGAAACGGCAATCTGCAGATCGCCACGCCGCACTACTGCGGGATAGAAGAAGTCACAGAGATCCGGCACGTCCACGACGTTGCAGAGAGTGCCTCTGCGTTGAGCTTCTTCATAGACCAGCTCATTCACCCTTCGTGACGACGTCGCGACCACGGCAAGAAAAATACCGTCAAGATCGGAGGGCGTGAAGGCACGCAGTTCCAGCGTGATCTTGCCTGCGGCTGCCCAGTCCCGCACAGCTATGCCGGCCTCCTCAGCGACGACCCGAATGTGTGCGCCGGTTTCCAGCAGTCCGGCGATCTTGGGCTCGCCTACGTTCCCGGCGCCGACCACCAGCACGTTGCGGCCGCTGAGCTTCATGAACATTGGAAACAGATTAGTCACCGATCCCTCCTGCATTGGGCTGGACGCCCTGGATCACGATGGGGAGGTCACGGGCAACTGCCGCCATGGATTCGCCCGCAAGAAATTCTCGAAGCTCCGCGTCACTGTGGCGCGCAAAAAACTGGCGAAGATTTTCGCCCGGATCGCGGGCATCCAGATACTGGCGCATCAAGCGCTCGAGCGCGTCTGGAACTTCCGTCGCGGGGCAGCGATATCCCACTGGCCGGGCCGTAGCCTGATGCAGGCCGAGCGCGCCGCCCACGCAGAAGTAGTAAGCGTCTACCAATGCGTCGCGGACTTTGATCTTCTTGCCCTCGATGCCGATATCTGCGATCCAGTGCTGGCCGCAGCTGTTGGGGCATCCGGTAATGTGAAGTTTCAGGTGCTGCTCGAAACCGGGCATCCGCTCTTCCATCTCGCCAACCAGCCAGCGCGAAAACGCCTTGGTCTCGGTGATAGCCAGCTTGCAAAATTCGGTTCCGCTGCAGGCGACCGCTCCCCGCGCGAAAACCGATCCGCCGACGCGCAGTCCGACTTCATCCAGTTCGCGCGCCAGCGAATCCGCGTTCACCGTGGGAACATTCACCACCAGCAGGTTCTGCATGTTCGTCGCGCGCAACTCGCCGCCCGCATAACGCTCGGCCAATTCGGCTGCCGACTGCATCTGATCGGCGTTTATGCGTCCGCCGAGAGCGACCCCACCCACATACGAGAGACCCGCCTGCTTCTGCGCGTGAATGCCGATGTGATCGCGATATACGTCGTCAGGAGCATGCTCTTCCGCCGCGGGATCGAGCCGGAATCCAAGGCGGTCATGAAGTTCTGCCAGGAACCGTTCGCCGGTCCAGCCATGCCGCAGAAAAAGGAATTTCAAACGTGCCCGCTCCCGGTGTTCGCGCAACACTTCGGAGTCGCGGAACAGTTCGGCCACGCCTTTGATCACGGGCAGCACCTGATTCCACTGCACGAAAGCGTCGAGGCGTTCCCCAAGATAGGGCTCAGCCGAGAGGCCGCCGGCCACGCGCAGCGAGAATCCAATCTCCGGCTTGCCGTTGACCGTACGCTTGATGGCCGTCAGGCCGATGTCGTTGATCTCCGGATACGAGCACCACACGCGGCATCCGGCGATCGAAATCTTGAATTTGCGCGGCAGGTTGTAAAACTCCGCGTTGCCCGCCAGCAGCTTCGACGCTTCGAGCACCAGCGGAGACGCATCGCAAATTTCTTCGTGGTCCACACCCGCTACCGGGCAGCCGGTCACGTTGCGCACCACATCGCCGCAGGCTCCGGTCGTGTTCAGCCCGACGGCACACAAGCCTTCGAGCAGATCGGGAAGCGTCTCAATCGTCACCCAATGAAGTTGGATGTTCTGGCGAACCGTGAGGTCGGCGATACCATTGGCGTAGCGGCGGGTCAGATCGGCGATCGCGCGCAGTTGATGCGAGGTCATCATCCCGTTGGGAATCCGGATGCGCACCATGAATCGCTGCAGGGCGCGTCCCTCGCCATTCTTGCCTCCGGTGACTCCGGCGCCGTCGCCCTGGGTGTAAACGCCCCACCAGCGAAAGTAGGTCCCAATCCACTCAGGAGGGATGGATTGGAACCCCTCTCGGGCGAAGCGGCGGATTTCGTCGAGACCCTCCCACGGGTTCATCGTCCGCTTCAGCCGTTCTACACGCTGTGCCTTCGTCTCCTTGCTCGCGGTTGTGTTTGGCATCGTCATGGTCTCACTCGGCAAAGTCCCGAAAACTCCGTTTAAAACAGGAAATAAAAAACCCACCGCCAGGGTCTCTGGCGGTGGGTGTATGAGTGCCGGTTTAAGAATTAATTCTTAGGTCAGCAGCCTCCCCGCGCCAGAGCACACGCATGCACAACAGCAACAACAACAGCACATGGCGCAGGTTTGGAATCCGCTTGACATCAGCTTGATAGTAGGTTGACGGCGATAGCCCGTCAACATCATTCGCACTATCTTGGATCAATAATTTCGATGAATGGTAGCAAAAAAGTTTGCATTCTTTGAGCCATCTCGCAGCACACTGTAAAATCAACAACTTCCGCTCGAAACAAACGGTTGACGATGTGTGGTGATAAGCTTCCCCGGACGTGTGATGTGCAGTTTATTGCCACTTGCCTGAAAGGACTCGGCATGAAACGGCCTGTTTTCGCGGCATCTGCAACTCCTATCTTATTAGGTGTTCTTTTATTGATAACCGGTTCTCCCGTTGCGGCTCAAGGTTCTCCTGCTTCTGACCTACCTTCCGACTCCTACAAGCCGACCCTCGATCGCCTGGATTCGCTGACCCGGCTAGACGAGAGCGAATGGCGCTTTCACTCCGACGTTCCTCATCCGGAAGATCAGAGTCTCAGCGATTCCGACTGGAACACCTTTGCGGTAAAAAACGTCTCCGGCCCGGGCGGAGGACACGCCGCCGACGAACACTGGACCGGGACCCGGGTATTCCGCCGCTGGGTCGAAATTCCAGAAAAGATAAACGGCTACGCGACCCAGGGATCGGAAGTGCGCCTCGACCTCCGCTTCGGCAGCCGCGACAGCCTGATGATTACCGTGTTCTCCAACGGCGTCATCGTTTATCGCGGTGACGATGACGATATCTTGCCCGTTCTGCTGACCGCCAACGCGCAGCCCGGCCAGAAATTTTTGGTGGCGGCCCGCGTCGTTTCCCAGGGCGATGCCGAAGCGGAATTCTTTCACAGCGAACTGATCATTCATCCGTCCGCGTCGCGCCCGGATCCAGCATTTTTTCGCACTGAAATTCTCGCTGCCCAACCTGTCATCGCGGCTTATGAGGACGGCAAAGCCGAACGCCAGCAGGAAATCGACGCGGCGGTGAGGGCCGTTGACTTCACTCCTCTCGATCGCGGCGACCAGTCCGCATTCGATACCTCGCTTCGCGCTGCGCAAACCAAACTCGAAGCCCTCAAACCCTGGCTGCGGCAGTTCACCATTCGCATCGTCGGCAATTCACACATTGACATGGCCTGGTTGTGGCCCTGGACCGAAACCGTCGAGGTTGTCCGCAACACGTTTCAGAGCGTGCTCGACCTGATGAAGGAATATCCCGACTTCAAGTTCACCATGTCGTCGGCGCGCACCTATGAATGGATGCAGGAGAAATATCCCGATCTCTTCGCCCAGATTGCGCAGCGCATCAAGGAAGGACGCTGGGAGGTGATCGGTGGCATGTGGGTCGAGCCCGACCTCAACATGCCCGACGGCGAGTCGCTGGTGCGCCAGGTCCTGGTGGGCAAACGCTATTTCCAGAAAAACTTCGGCGTGGACGTGCGCATTGGCTGGAACCCGGATTCCTTCGGCTACAACTATCAACTCCCGCAGATTTACAAGAAATCAGGCATGGACTATTTCGTAACCCAGAAACTGCTCTGGGCGCACGAATTCACCGTCTTCCCCTATAAACTTTTCTGGTGGCAATCACCCGACGGCAGCCGCATCCTCACCTACTTTCCGCACGATTACGCCGGCGGGATTGACGCCGAGACCCTCGGAAAAGATGTTTCCATATGGATGCCCTCACTCTACGGCAAGACCATTCCCGCCCAGCCCGAGATGATGCATCTCTACGGCGTCGGCGATCACGGCGGCGGCCCCACTCGCGTCATGCTCGATCACGCCGATCAGCTACGCGCTCCTGATGCCGTCTTCCCAAGTCTGAAGTTCAGTTTCGCCCGGGACTTCTTCGCCGACCTTGAAACCAAGCTTCCCTCCATGCAGGTTCCCACTTGGGATGGCGAGCTTTACTTCCAATATCACCGCGGGGTGTTCACCACCCAGGCCGAAACCAAGCGCCGGATTCGCTTCACCGAAGAGAACGTTCTGAACGCTGAGAAATTCTCCTCGATTGCCTCGCTCTATGGCCGTCCCTACCCCAGCTACACCATGGAGCAGAACTGGAAGAACCTGCTCTTCGACCACTTCCATGACATCATGCCGGGTTCCGGCATCGCAGTGAATTATCTCGACGCCAGGCGCAACCTCGAAGACGTCAGCCGCGCGGCGCGCGACATCACCAAGAGTTCGCTGCGCGAGATTGCCGCGCATGCCAATACTCAAGGGCCGGGCGTCGCCGTGATGGTCTTCAATTCCCTTTCCTGGCCGCGCCAGGAAGTCACCGAACTTGAGGCGCAGCTGCCCACCGCGGCACATCAGATCGCGGTGACCGACGCTGCCGGCAAGCCGACGGAGGCGCAACTGCTCTCCATTGACCCCGAGACCCATCGCGTAAAATTTCTGCTCCTGGCCAGCGTGCCCTCCCTCGGATACAACACTTATTTCGTTCATGCCGCGGCCACGGCGCCGCCGGTCCACTCGCCGCTTAAGGCTTCCGCCGACGCGATGGAGAACGAATTCCTTCGCCTGCGCATTGACCCAAAAAATGGCTGCATGACCAGCCTGTTTGACAAGCGCAGCAGTACTGAAGCGCTAGCTCCGGCTGAGACTGATTCCGGCGGTCCGAAAAACATGACCTGCGGCAACCTGCTGCAGACTTTCGTGGACAAGCCGCAACGCTGGGATGCCTGGAACATTGACGCCGATTTTGAAAAGCAGCATTGGGATCTTGACCAGCCCGATGAAGTAAAGCTCGTTGAAAGCGGCCCGCTGCGGGCGGTCATTCAGGTTAAAAACCACTTTCAGAATTCGACCTTCGTTCGCAACATCACGCTCTACGCCGGCTCGCCTCGTGTGGATGTGCAGATGGAAGCCGAATGGCATGAGAAACACATCCTGCTCAAGGTTGCCTTTCCGCTCAGCGCTCACAACGACAAGGCAGCCTTCGAGATTCCATTCGGATCGGTGGAGCGCCCCACTACCCGCAATACTCCCGCCGAAAAGGCGCAGTTTGAAGTCCCAGCCCAGCGTTGGGCCGACATTTCGGACTCGAAGCACGGCTTCAGCCTCTTGAACGACTGCAAATACGGCTATGACGCCAAAGGCAACGTGCTGCGGCTTTCTCTGCTGCGTTCCCCCGAGTGGCCGGACCCGCATGCCGACGAAGGCCATCACGAATTCACCTATTCGCTTTATCCGCACGGCAGCGGCTGGAAGGAAGCGCTCACCATCCGCCAGGGCTACGCGCTGAACTACAAACTGATTGCGCTGCCCACCGAAAAGCACTCCGGCACGCTGGCTCCGGAGCGGTCTTTTTTAGAGCCGGAGTCCAAGAACGTGGTCGTGTCTTCCCTAAAGAAAGCTGAGGACGGCGACGATCTGATCCTGCGCTACTACGAATGGGCGGGCACAGAGGGCGATACCATTTTCCACATTCCTGGCGGTGCGACTTCAGCCGAAGAAACCGATCTTATGGAGCGCCCCCTTAGCCCGGTCGCCCCAGCCCAAGTTGAAGGCAACACTTTACGAATCCATACCAAGCCTTTCGAAATAAAGACTGTCAGGCTACACTTTGCTACCTCGGGTGCATCCCAGCTCACTGAATCTTCGAGGGGCGAAACTAACCAATGACAGCCATCACGATGGGGGCCGGAGCCCGGCCGGCCGGAACTCTGCCAATCCTCGGTGTGGATATCGGCGGCACCAAGGTTGCAGCCGGCCTGGTGAGCCGCGAGGGTCAGATCCTCAAGCAGATTCGCGAACCCATGCAGGCCAGCGGCACCGCCGAACTCGCCCTGCGCGCTGTCACCGTCGCCATTGATTCCCTTTCCGCCGCTGCGCAGGAGTATGGCGGTTTCGACGGTATCGGCATTTGCGCTCCCGGGCCGCTCGATCCCCGTGCCGGCATCATATTGAATCCGCCGAACCTTACCGCCTGGCGCGACTACCCTCTGCAGGAAAAAATCGCCTCCATCTACCACTTGCCGGTGAAGCTGGATAACGACGGCAACGCCGCCGCCCTGGCCGAAGCCCGCTGGGGAGCGGCTCGCGGCTACAAGTTCGTCTTCTATGCCACGATTGGTACCGGGATCGGCACGGGCATCGTTTTTGACGGCCGCATCTATCACGGGAAAACCGGCTCGGCCGGCGAAGGCGGCCACATGAGCATTGATCCCCACGGCCCGCTCTGCGGCTGCGGCAAGCTCGGATGTATCGAAGCTTTCGCAGCCGGTCCTTACATTGCCGCGCGCGCTCGGACGAAGTTGACCGCAGCCGGGGCTGAACCGTCCCTGATGCTCAATCTCGCCAATGGAAATCTTTCCGCCGTGACCAGCGAGATTGTCGGCAAGGCCTACGCCGCCGGCGACATTGCCGCGCGCGAGGTACTGGAAGAAACGGTGGAACTGCTTACCGTATGGCTGGGCAATATCGTGGACTTGCTCGACCCGGACGTTCTCGTTCTCGGCGGCGGCGTCACGGCCATGCTGAAGCCCTTCTTCGGACATATTCGCCAGCGACTTCCCCGCTGGTGCGTCAACCCCCACGTCGCCGATATTCCTTTGCTGATGGCCCACTATGGCGCCGATGCCGGCATCGCCGGAGGCGCCGCCCTGTGTCTGGATCCTGACCAAATGGATTCTGAGTAAAAGGTAAGGCCAAGCTCACGCCCTTGCCCGCTCGCTTTCGCTTTGACTGCCCGCAACGGGCGACCACCTGACAAATCTTACGGCTTCGATTCTTCGAAGGACCACATCCGAGTCCGCGTGGCCGCGGATCGGGTGGGCCCGGTGCTGCAAGAATTGGGAAAACCCCCAACTTGTCGTCCGGAGATAGATCAAATAGGTAGGCCGGATGCTTGGAGAATCGTGTCTTGCAGGGCGAAGGATCGCGTCGTCTTTGTCGCCGGGGTGTACACTCACGACGCTCAACAAAAGCCAATCGTAACTAATGCTGCAAGAAAGAAGGATTACAACCATGCACCAGAAACCATGGTCCGTAGTTGCAAGCATGTTGGTGCTCGCAACCGCTGCTCTCTATTCCCGACCAGCGTGCGCGCAGATGATGGAAGTAAAAGAAAAGCCGCCGATGTACTCGTATGTAGCCGACTGGAGCATTCCCCGGGGACAGTGGGCCGAGATGGCGAAAAATGACCTCGCGGACGAGAAGCTGATGGAGAAAGCGTTCGCCAGCGGAACAATCGTGGCCTATGGAAACGATTCGACCCTGATTCATCAGCCTGAAGGGTCCACGCACGACGGCTGGTGGTCTGCGATGTCCATGGCGGGAGTGCTCAACGTACTGGATCAAGCCTACAGCTCAGGGTCGGCCTCCGCTCCCGTCTTAAGCACCGCCACGAAACACTGGGACAACCTCTACGTCAGCCGGTATTACAACTGGCATTCGGGATCGTGGAAGGGAGTCTACACGCACGGAGCGTCGTACACCCTAAAGCCGGATGCGCCGAGTGATGCGGTCGAGAAGCTGACCAAGAACGTGATCGCGCCGCTGATGGAGAAGATGCTGGCTGACGGCACGATTCACGAGTGGGAAGTTGATACCGAAGCGATTCACACCACGAATTCGAACACGTTCTGGCTCTTCTATATCACTGCGAACGCCGAAGGCCTGGATAAGGTCAACGCCGCGCTGACGGACATGCTCAAGGCAAACCCTCTGGACGGACCAGCGTTTGGCTCGATGGTGGACCTCAGCATGCACCGCGACGAACTTTCCCGCACCAACGCCACGTATAAATAGATCGCGTCCCTCGCTCCGCGAGCAGCGCCAGAGATAGGCATTGCTCGCGGGCTAGGCTTTCCAGGTCCCATCACTCGAGTCCAGGTCCGTTGTATTTCCGTATCTTGAACAGGCTCACTCGAGCCACCTGCCGCCTCCACGAAGACTCTCTTCAATAGAGATCGTCACAGGTACAATATTTGTGACTATGCGGATGGTCCTCGACATTTTCGCGCAAATATTCCGCACGCTCTGGGCCCACAAACTGCGCTCTTTCCTCACCATGTTCGGCGTTGCCTGGGGTGTGGGATCGTTGCTGCTGCTGGTCGGTCTGGGCGAAGGCTTCCGCTCGGGAAACAAACGCGGGCTGGCCGAATACGGGGAAGACATCATGTTTATTTTCCCCGGCCGGGCGCCGGTCGTCGCAGGCAGCATGAATTCCGCCCGCAACTACCTGCTCACTTACCAGGACTATGTGGATATCCGCGCGGAGGCTCCTCACGTCCGTAACGCCGCGCCCGTGCTCTCTCGCGATGACATGCACGCGGTGAGCGAATTCGCCAGCGCCAACGGGCAAATCGTAGGAGTGGAGCCGCAGTACGATCAGATTCGGTATCTACCGATCAAGCAGGGGCGCTGGTTGAATGGCCTCGACGAAACTCAACGCCGCAACGTCATCGTGCTGGGCGACGAACTGACGCGCAACCTCTTCTCGGGGCGGCCTGCGCTGGGCGCATTCGTCCTCCTCAATGACGTGCGGTTTGAAGTCATCGGCACCTTGAAGCGCATCGGCCGCGGCGATGACAACCTGACCAACATGCGCGGTTACATTCCCTTCCAGGTGATGGCCACTTTCTTCCCGCTCAAGGGCGAAAACCATCAGAACTCCATCTCCCTCATCAACTATCAGCCGCGCGTGCCCGCTGAGCACATGCTGGCGCGGGAAGAAGTGCACAAGATCATCGCCCGGAATCATGGCTTTGACTACCACGATGAAGACGCCTTCGAAAATCTGGATACGGTGGAACAGGCCGAGATGATGGGCAAGATTTTCGACGCCATGAACCTGTTTCTCGGCACCGTGGGACTGGTGACGCTGGTCCTGGGCGCGATCGGGGTCATCAACATCATGCTGGTGGCGGTCAGCGAGCGCACCCGCGAGATCGGACTGCGCAAGGCTCTGGGAGCCACCAACCGCAGTATTCTGCTCCAGTTTTTTCTGGAAGGAATCCTGCTTACGCTATTGAGTGGACTCATCGGACTGGCGCTGGCTGGCGGTCTGATGGCAGTGCTGGGCACGCAGCCGTCGGCGGGTAATTTTGATCCACCCAAGCTGGTGCCGGCCTCGGCGATACTCGCGATCGGATGTCTGACGCTGGCCGGGGTTGTGGCCGGCCTCTATCCCGCGCGCAAGGCCGCCATGCTGCAACCGGTGGAAGCCCTCCGGCAGGAGTGAGGTTCAGGTTAAAGGCCAGGGTTAAGAGAAATTATGTTCGGTGATTTGCTCAGCGAAGCCTACGGCGCGATGCGCTATAACCGTCGCCGCACCACCCTCACCATGCTCGGCATGGCTTGGGGCATCGCCACGGTGGTGATGCTGCTGTCTTACGGAAACGGCTTCGGCCAAGCCTGCGCCAACATTTTCGCCAATTTCGGCACCAAGCTGATGATCCTGGCTCCCGGCCGCAGTTCGATGCAGGCGGGCGGCCAGAAGGCCGGCCAGCAGATACGCTTTACCCTCGACGACGTGGACACACTCACCACCAACATTCCCCAAATCGCCCAGATCACGCCCGAAGTCGGCAAGCAGGCCAACCTCCAGTACGAGACGCGGACTTTCACTTTCAGCGTTACCGGCAACTATGCCAACGTCTTTTCCATCCGCGCCCTCAAGCTGGCGCAGGGCCGCTTCTACAATGCGGAAGATGAGATCCAGCACGCTCGCGTCGCCGTCATTGGCTCAGAGGCCAAAGAAAAGCTTTTCTCCGGACGTAATGCCCTGGGCGAACGCATCCGCGTGGATGGTCTTAGCGTTGAAGTGGTCGGCGTCCTGAGCCCGAAGATGCAGGCCGGCGACGACAACGTGAACCGCGTCATCTACATCCCATTCACTACCATGAGCGAGATTAAAGATACCCACTACCTCGACTCCATCTGGTTCAACTATGAAACCCCTGCCTACGAAGACCTGGAACACACCGTCCGCTCAGTGATGGCCATAGAGCACAGATTCAACCCCACCGACCGCCGCGCCATGTACGTGTTTAACCTTATGGAGCAAGTCCACCAGTTCGAAATGATCACCATCGGCCTTAAGATTCTGCTGGGCTTCATCGGCACGTTAACCCTGGGCATCGGCGGAGTCGGCCTCATGAACATCATGCTGGTCTCGGTGACCCAGCGCACCCGTGAGATTGGTGTGGAAAAGGCCCTGGGCGCGCGCCGGAGTGACATCCTCCTGCAGTTCCTCGCTGAATCTTTGACCATCACGTTCATCGGCGGCGCGCTCGGAATCATCCTGGCCTACGCCGTCTCGCTATCGGTGGGACGGCTCACCCTGTACAGCGCGATGGCAAAGAACGCGGAGGGCGGCGATGTCGGCCTGGTGATTGCTCCCGGCATTCTGATCGTGGCCACCTTGATCCTTACTGGCGTGGGGCTGGTAAGCGGCATGGTGCCGGCCATCCGCGCCTCGCGTCTGGATCCGATCGAAGCTCTACGCTACGAATAGTCCACGATAGCCAAAGCGGAAGCCACGTCTTGCTCTCCGACTGAACCCTCGTCGGAAGCCATCAGAAGACGAAACGGCCACCGATTGTCGGAGCACAGTTGTTATTGTAGTTATAGGGGACGCCGGGGCCGTGAGGAATCGCGATCGCCAGACCGCCGCTCACCCAGGAATACGCGACTCCAGCGAAGCCGTCGAAACGTTTGGTGAAGTGATGATCCACATAGAACGACCCCTCATTGAGAGTGCCAGCGCAGGCGCTGCGGAAACCGGCTGAGGCCGAGCAGGTCGGCGGGCTACGGAAGTCGTTCTGCCGTTGTTGATACCAGGAGAAAGTGATGTCAGTTTTGCTGCGGTAGGTGTACTTCCCACCCGCCCACCAGATATTCACCAACTTTTCGGAATCAAGATTGTTGTCTTCGACCCCGCTCATGAAATAACCGCCCTGGTCCGAGGCGCCAACGCCCAGCGGGTTCTTGGGATTGTTTTGCCAGATGTATTCATACCCGGCAAAAAACTTGAACGGATCCCACGCATACTTGGCAGCGGCCATAATCCCGTTGTTGTCGGTCACGATGCCATAGACGGTGTTGTTCGGGTCGATCAGATTGGGACCCAAGCCGGCCCCCCCGTTGATCGGGTTGGTATTGATGCTGTCGGTGGTCGACTGATAGGGCTGCGTCAGACTCTGCGGCCCCAGCAAGGGGTTCAGTACGCTGATCGCCTGGTTGTAATGCTGGAAGATCAGGTCGGCGGAGAACTTGCGCTGATCTCGGCCGATGTTTCCGCCGAGATCGAATCCATAGGCATTGTTATGCGCCGATTCCGGCGTGCAGGCGTTGGGGCCGGAGGCGGTCCAGCCTGCGTTGGGCGAGTAGCAGCCGCCCGAGCCATTGGCGAATTTATACATGGCGCCGAAATGGACGGGGCCATAGGCGAGGCGATACTTCACGGCGTCGTCCCAACGGCTGTCCTCGGTATCGCCGCCGCCGGCCATCGTCCCGTTGTAGCCGATGTAGGAAAAGGCGTAGCCGCCGCTGACCGGATCATAGAGCAGCATGGCATCGGTGCCGAGAGCGCGCTGCCGGCCGAAGGTCAGCGTGCCGAAATGCACGGAAGATATGCCGGCATAGAATTCGTCATTGAACGGTTGGCCCGCGCGCGCGCCGTCGATGGCTTCCGAATAGCTGGCCCGGGGAAGGCCGTTGTTGATGGTGTCAGTGGCTGACGCGTTGGCCAGCCGGCCGGACTGTGGATTGATACCAGTCGAAGCGTTGAACACAACCGACCAGCCCGGCATAAACTCTTCCTTGCCTCGGATGCCCAGACCGGTCTGCGACAGGTTGTTCGGTGCGACCAGGAACCGATGTTCATAACCGTTTCGGTTCACCAGCGATTCGCCTTCGTAGTTATAGCCGTTCTCCGGCAAACCGTGGCTGACCCAGCCGATGCCGACGTCATATGCACCGTACAGCGTGATGCCATGCCAGGTCAGCGTGCAATCCGTAGTGGCGAACTCGTGGCCGCTCGCGCAGCCATCGGGCGTCCTCGGCTTCATGCTGATGTCCAGCGTGGCGTCCTGGCCGGCCGCCAGGCTGATTCCCCCGCGCATTTCGTCGGTGAACCCCTGCTTCTCCGCTCGGATCTCGTAGCTCCCTGGACGCAAGCCTGACACCTGATAGTGCCCGCCGCCGTCGGTTGTGATCGTGCGTGTAGCCCCCGTGTCAAAGTTCTTGATGGTCACGGCGACGCCGCGAAGGGCCGCGCCGGTTTGGTCCGTCACCACGCCCGAAACACTCGCTCCTCCGTCCTGGGCAAAGATCAGCGGGCAGAAAAACCAGACAATCACCGCAGCGAACAACAAAGCAGTCTTGCGCACGACACCCTCCGAAGAATGTGCATCCGACAGAATTCGAAAGTGTATATCAAATACGTTTTTGTTGTCCAAGACAATGCGGTTCTATGTGCTTCCAGACGCTTCTTCACTGGAATGGATGCTGCGTTCGTGCTTTTTGAGTACCGCCACCAACATCCAGCTCTTCGTTACCCCCTATGCACTCTGGCGATACAGGTCACCGAACCGGCCCAGTCGCAGCAGTTGATTATTCAAGCCGGAGACGGCAAACCGACGGCCGGAACTCGGGCCGACATCGAGGCGCTTCTGCGCAGCAAGATCACGACTGGCGCGGGCGATACCTCCACAACTTTTTGAGGCAGCGCCCATCTATCGTCGTCCGTCCGCGTTCCATTAGAATGCAGTAGATGTTTCATTCCTTCGAACAGGAGGTCGAAGATGATTCAGTTTCGAGTATGGAAGCCAGTTGTGTGGATAGCCGTAACCGCGTGGGGTATTACGGCGGTGGCCTTGAACGCCCAGGAGCACGACTCAGCCCCGAGCGGTCCGGCGCCGGTCCTGATGACTGTGAGCGAACTGCTGCAACCGGGCGCCGAGACCGCCCATGCCAACCTGGAGGCCGCGTATGCAACAGCGCTGGACGCCGGTAAAGCCAGCCAATACTACCTCGGTATGGGAGCCGTCACCGGTACGCCCCAGACCGTGTTCCTCTCGGGCTATTCCTCTCTTGAGGAGATATCGGAAGTGCATGACCACGACGAGGCGACCATGGGCGAAAAGCTGGCTAGTCTCGATGAGGAACACAACGGGACGCTGGCCGAAGTGGAAACCGCAATCTGGCGGCTGCGTCCGGCCTTGAGCAATCCAAATACAGAGAACCTGGCCAAGATGCGCTTCATGGAGCTAATCCATATTCATGTAAAGCTCGGCCACGGCGCCGAGTTTGCGGATGTAATCAAGCACATGCGAGAAAGTTGGATGAAAGCTGACCCGGATTTCCACTATTCGATCTACCAGCAGATCTTCGGCAGCTCGGTGGACGACTCATACATGGTAATGATCGCGATAAAATCATTGGCGGACCTCGACAAGCACCACTCGATGGTGGCGGAGTTCCAAAAGGGTTTGGGGGAAGACGTACAGAAACATATGCAGGAGTTTGAGAGCGCGAACTATGACAGTACGGAGTCGAACCTGTTCGTCTTTACCCCCAGCATGAGCCGTCTCCCGGAGAGCTGGACGAAGGATGACACGGAATTCTGGAAGCCGCAGCCTGCGGTCGCTGTTCCAGCGAAGAAGGCTGTAAAAGCACAGTAGAGGCACGGATCCTATGACCCGCGTCGAAGCATCCGGCGTTCGGGCTTGGTCATTTCAAGGAGGACTATCATGCGTCTCAAATATCTCGCATCGCTTGCCATGGTTGGATTTATCCTGACATCAGCGCCTGCTGGGCACGCGCAGATTTCATTCGGAATCAATATCGGCGGGGGTTACCCTGATTATCCGGCGCCCGTATGCCAGTACGGCTACTACGGATACCCTCCCTATGCCTGTGCACCCTATGGCTACTACGGCCCGCAGTGGTTCAACGGCGGCATCTTCATCGGTGCCGGCCCGTGGTACCGCCACGGTTGGGGAGGCTACGGCGGGGGTTGGGGTCATGACCGTGGCGGCTGGGGAGGCGGCCGCGGCTACATAGGTGGCGGCTTCCACGGCGGTGGTGGCAGTTTCCACGGCGGTGGAGGAGGCTTCCACGGCGGCGGTGGTCATGGAGGAGGCGGCTTCCATGGTGGCGGGGGACATCGCTAAGTATCCGGCTCGCACAACATTAAAAGCGCACGACGGCCCTGGTCATCTTCCGGGGTCTTCGTGTTTCTCGAGCCCGTCTGAGGCCTGCTTCCACTTCTTGTAATCAGAGAGCGGCTCTCTATTGGCCAGGTCTGGGGCATCTCCCCACGAATCGCTAGCATCTAGACAAAACATCTGCAACAAGCTGGAGATTTAAGAAGGTCGCATGCGCAAATTGCAAGTCGTGCTTCTTCTCACAGTGTCGTGCAGTGTTCCGATCCTGGGTCAGGATAAGGGCGAACTCTTCGGCGGATATTCCTTCGAGCGGATTGCACCGGGGTGCGGGTCAAACTACCGGTGTGGATATGGTCCCAGCGAGAACATCAACGGATGGACGGCATCGGCAACCGGGTACTTGAACAAATCGTTCGGAGTTTCGGCGCAGTTTACTGGAGGCTACAACGGCAACGCATCGCTGTCGTACTCCAAGGTAAATCGTTATACCTATCAGTTCGGGCCAACTTATGCCTTTCATGTGCGGAATGTGAGACCTTTTGCACACTTTCTGCTCGGGGCTGTCTCGCAAAAATCATCAGGTGACCAGACCTTAAGCTACGGTGCGTTTATCTGGTCCGCCGGAGGAGGTTTGGACTGGAAGGCATCGAACCGAATATCCCTTCGTCCCGTGCAATTCGACTACGAGCGGCAAAACGTCCCAGGATCCGCCGCTGGCGGAGGTTCGTCGGCTAGTGCCAATGGATTGCGTTACTCGGCCGGAGTCGTTTTCCACTTCTGAAACTACGGCGTGAGCGAGATCAATGGCCCAGGCCACGTGTCACTGAGAACCGTTGATTTTATTGTGGATTTTTGGCTGCCCCCCAGGGATTCGAACCCCGATAACCTGCTCCAGAGGCAGGTGTCCTAGCCGTTGAACGAGGGGGCAGTGCGTTTTGATAGGAGCTCGCAACTGCAGGCCCGTTTTGATTTTACGGGCGCGAGCGAAGTCCGGTCAACCGATCCTGAGCGCCGATGCTGATCACGGAAGTACCGCCGCAGCCGGCCGCACCGAGGGTAGAATCGAAACCACGAACTGCTCTCTTTAAGGGACTGAAATGCCCACTACTATGGAACGCTCCGTCACCGCCGCCGATTATTCCGAGATCGCCCGCCGTCCGCTCGAGCCCGAGCAGTGCGCCCTGCTCGTGATTGATATTCAGGAGCGCCTGCTGCCGCCGATTTTTCAGAAGGAACAATTGGTGCGCAATGCGCAGCTGCTTATTCGAGCCGCCGGAGTAATGAAGATTCCCGCGCTGATCAGTACCCAGTATTCGAAAGGACTCGGCGCAACCGTCCCCGAGGTTTCGGCCTTGCTCTCCGGCACGGCGCCGGTGGATAAGACACTTTTCTCCTGCTTCGGAAGCGATGACTTTTGCGCCTCGCTGAAGCGGCTGCCCGGCGCGCGGAACACGCTTCTGCTCTGCGGCATGGAGTCGCACATCTGCGTCACCCAGACCGCCCTGGGCGCGCTGCGCGAAGGTTATCTTGTGCACGTCGCTTCCGATGCCGTGAGTTCACGCACGGAGTGGAATTGGAAGATTGGACTGGATCGTATGCGGGCGGCGGGTGCGGTTATTTCCTCAACCGAGATGATGATCTATGAACTGATGCGGTCATCTTCCTCGGCGGCATTCAAGGAGATGCTGCCCTATCTCAAGGGCTGAGCGCGATCACTCCAATTCAGACTGATGCTTCCGCTTCTTCTTTCTTCTTCACTCGCACCACGGTAATCTTCGCGAAGCCCTCGGTGAAAGCCGGCGGCTTCAGCTTGGCCGCCATGCGGCGCATGATCTCCTCGGGCACAACGCGGTCGCGGCGCTGATGGCGTTCCAGGCAGACCTCCAGCGGAACGTCAAAAAACACGGCATGGACTTCGTAGTTGTAATCCTTGGCCAGCTTGATCCAGTGCTGCCGCTCCTGCGGGGTCAAGTTGGTGGCGTCCACGTAATTCATGGGACGTTTGGCGATCAGGCGCGCCTTCAGCATGGAGCGCAGGTTCGAGAACACGAGATCCTGAAAGCGCTGTTCCCGAATGTCATCGAACAGCAGCGCCCGCATCATATCGCTGGAAAGCGGAACCACGTTGTGCCGTTTGAACCACGAACTCTTGCCCGATCCCGGCAGTCCGATGGCCAGCACCACGATGCCTTTGGGCGCGCGCGCCGGCGCCGCCGGCACGGCTTCTGGAGTCGCGGGGCCTTCCGGCTGCGCGGCTGCGTCAGCCGCTTCCCCTGCCGGCGATTCCGGCACAGTGCCCTTCGCGGCTGCCGGCGAGAAAGCCTGCGCCACGGCCTGTTCCCGGCCCCGGCCACCCCGCCCGCGCCCGCCCCGGCGACGGCGTCCTCGACCTCGCGCGGATTCTCCGGAACTCAATCCCTTGCGCTCATTCGACGCGGCCGGCGCTTCTGCGTCCGCCGCAGCCTCCGGCTCGCCAGAAGCCGACGCAGGGGTCGAAATCGGAGGAACTATGGGAGCTTCCGGCTCGGCGCCGGATTCCGGTAGAGTCGCGGGTTGATCTTCCACGAAATAAGCCGGCTGTAGAGGAGGGGGCGCTGCCTGAGAAGTCTTTTCGGAGGGAGTTTTTGTTTTGCGGCGCTGCAGCCGATCGCGCATCCATTTACGCATATTCTCTGCTTGTAACACAGATACAATCGCGGGAGCAACGCGGCTGCGGTGCTCTGAACCAGCAACGTAAGCGGCCGCGAGGCTCTCTAACTCGCACAGGTCCCGAGCTTATGCCCGACCATACGCCAAACGAAATCCCCGCCGCCATCCACGATCAGAAATATATCTCGCTGACCACCTTCCGCAAGACGGGCGCAGCGGTCGCCACTCCGGTCTGGTTTGGCGAGGAAAACAACAAGCTCTACGTGATGACCCGCAGCGATATGGGAAAGACTAAGCGTATCCGGAACAATCCGCAGGTGCGAGTTGCGCCCTGCACCATCCGTGGCAAAGTCACGGGCCCGGATTTCGCCGCGACGGCGCGCATTCTTCCCGCCGAAGATCAGGCTCGGGCGCGGCGAACCATCAACCGGAAATACTGGATGGCCCGCATTCCGCTGGTCTGGGCTCGCACCGATACTTATATCGAGATCAGTTTTGGCTAGACGCGCCCGCTGTAACGGGCAGCTCGAGCGGCGCGCGGCAGAGAAAAGCATCAGCAGATTCTCGGCAGTTGCTCTCCGCTGAGCATGTCCACGACGCGGTTGCCGCCGATGCGGCTCTGCAGGACCACGGTGCGCGCCGGAGAATCCTCCACTCTTCCAACCCGCACCGCACCCGCCGACACGGGAATCTTCTTCAAAATAGCCAGCGCAGCATCGGCTTGGGCGGCGGAAACGATCACCGCAAACCGGCCTTCGTTCGCGACATAGAGCGGGTCGAGTCCTAGAATTTCGCACGCTCCCTGCACCACTTCATCCACCGGAATCAGCGTCTCTTCGAGGCGAATGCTGATGTTCCGGTCGGAGGCGATCTCGTTGAGGGTGGTCGCCAGCCCGCCGCGGGTCAGGTCGCGCAGGCAGTGAATTTCGATTCCGCCGTTCAGCAGCGCTTCCACGGCCGGCCAGAGGCAGGCGGTATCGCTAAGAATCGGCGCTTCGAATTCCAGGCCCTCGCGCACGGAGAGGATCGCAATCCCGTGCCGGCCCAGATCGCCGCTGATCAGCACGACGTCGCCGGCCTGCACCGCCGCCGGCCCGATTTCGGTTTTCACGGCCGCATCAATCACTCCGATGCCGGAAGTATTTACGAAGACTCCGTCGCCTTTGCCCTTGTCCACAACCTTAGTGTCGCCCGTGACGAGTTTCACGCCGGCGGCATCGGCCGCATCCCGCATGGAATTGACGATCGTCCGCAGCGTCTCCATCTCGAGGCCTTCTTCCAGAATGAAGCCGGCGCTGAGATAAAGCGGACGCGCGCCGCACATCGCCAGATCGTTGACCGTGCCGTTGATGGCGAGATCGCCAATGTCGCCGCCGGGAAAAATCAGCGGCCGCACCACGAAAGAGTCGGTCGTAAAGGCCAGCCGCGATCCCGCGGCCAACCCATCGAGGGGAAGCACGGCGCCGTCGTGGCGCTGCTCCAGCGCCGGATTGCCGAACGCCGGCATGAAAATCTTCTCGATCAGCTGATGAGTGAGCCGGCCGCCGCCGCCATGGGCGAGAACGATGCGGTCGTCAGCGACCCGCGGGACTGGACAGTTCAGCGTGAACGTCGTGGGTTTGCCGTCTGCCATAGTGATAGTAAGCCGCGCACGCGCCTTCGGAAGATACCATAGGGGCGCCCAGCGGATTCTCGGGCGTGCATTTCACCGCGAACGCCGGACAATCGTGCGGCTTCTTGATGCCTTGCAGGATCAGCCCGCTGATGCACTCCGGCGACTCGTGGGCGGGCACGCCGGAGAATGGGAAGCGGCGGTTGGCGTCGTATTTCTGGAAGCGCCCGCGCAGCTGAAATCCGCTGGCCGGAATCTCGCCCAGGCCACGCCATTCCCGATGTACGACTTCGAACACTTCCGCGATCGTCTGTTGCGCCGGACGATTCCCTTCCCGCCGCACCGCGCGGCTATATTGATTCTCCACTTCGTGCCGCTTCTCTTCGAGCTGGCTGACCGTCATCAGAATGCCTTCGAGAATATCGAGAGGCTCGAATCCGGTCACCACAATCGGAACCCGGTAGCGCTCGGCGATGGGATAGTACTCGTCGTAGCCCATGATCGTGCAGACATGGCCGGCCGCCAGAAATCCCTGCACCACGCAGTTCGGCGAAGACAGCAGCGCTTCCATGGCCGGCGGCACCAGCACGTGTGAAACCAGCAGAGAGAAATTCTCGATGCCTTCGCGATCCGCCTGCCACGCCGACATGGCGTTGGCGGGAGCCGTGGTCTCAAATCCCACGGCAAAGAAAACCACCTGCCGCGCCGGATTCGTCTTGGCCAGTTTGAGCGCATCGAGCGGCGAGTAAACGATGCGGACGTCCCCGCCTTCGGCCTTTACGTCGAACAGGCTTCGCGCCGAACCGGGCACGCGCAGCATGTCGCCGAAGGAACAGAAAATTACCTCCGGCCTCTGCGCGATCGCAACCGCTTTATCAATCAGTTCGATCGGAGTGACGCAGACCGGGCAGCCCGGCCCGTGCACGAGCGTAATTTCCCGCGGCAACAGGTCTTCCAGGCCGCTCTTTACGATCGTGTGGGTCTGCCCGCCGCAGATCTCCATGATCGTCCAGGGACGCGTAATTTTCTCGCGGACCGCGCGCCCTAGCTGCTCGGCCGCTTTCGGATCGCGATATTCATTGAGGAATTTCACCGAGCTCCTCTTCCAGCCCGCCCATTTCTTCCAGATACTGGAAGACGCGCTGGGCTTCGGCTTCGTCAATCACGCTGATGGCGAAGCCGACATGCACCAGCACGTACTTGCCGACTTCGACTTCGGGAGTGTAGGCCAGGTTGATTTCCTTGCGGATGCCGCCGAAGTCAACCTTGCCGCGACGGAAGGCAATGTCATCGCCGTCCATGATTTCAACCACCCGGCCGGGCACGGCGAGACACATTGGAAAACCTCCACCCGAGACTTACTTCTTTACGACCCCAGACTCATGGCAGCCTGCCCCAGGGCAATACCGCCATCGTTCGGTGGGACCTGCCGGTGCGTGAATACTTTGAATCCGCGCTCTTCCAAAGCGCTGGCCGCATGTTCGGTCAGATAGCGGTTCTGGAAGACTCCGCCGCTGAACACGACCTGTGGCACCTGAACTTGCTCCGCCACTTCGACGATCCAGCGGATCAAAGCGTTGTGAAAGCGGGCCGCAATCGCGCCCGGACTTGCCCCAGCAGCCTTGTCTTTCAGCACGGCCGGAATCAGAGAACTCCAGTCGCCGTTAGGTAAAGCATACGCTTCCCGGTGCGCGAGAGTGTCTGAGAACGGCTTAATTTCGGTGCTCATGGAATTTTCGAGCAGCATCGCCGCCTGCCCCTCGAAACGGTTGCGCTGCGCCACGCCCGCGATGCTGGCCACGGCGTCAAACAGGCGTCCGACACTGGTCGTGGGCACGGTATTCAGATCGCGATCGAGCATATAGCGGACCTGCGCCGGGTCCAATCGGGGTTTCCCCGCCATCTCCTCGCTCAAACCGGGGTTCGTCGCGTCCTTGCCCATCACTTCGTACAGCAGGCTCGCCGCCGAGCGCCAGCCTTCGCGAATCGCGGCCTCGCCGCCGGGAAGCCGGAAGGGCCGCAAATGCGCCACCCGCTCAAATCGCCCCCCATTCACGTGAAAGAACTCCCCGCCCCAGATCGCGCCATCCAGGCCGTATCCGGTCCCATCCCAGGAGACTCCCAGATATTCGCCTTCGACGTGATTTTCTGCCGCGCACGCCGCCACATGGGCCTGGTGATGTTGCACGCGGATGAGCGGCAACCCGCTCCGTTCCGCCCACTGGGTCGAAGCGTAGTCGGGATGAAGATCACAAACCATGGCCTCGGGCTTGAAACTGTAGAGCCGGCACAGGTCTGAGATCGCGCGCTCGAAGGCTGCGCGCGCCTCGACCGTATCCAGATCTCCGATGTGCTGGCTAAGAAAAATTTCCTGGCCCACGGCAATCGCCACCGTGTTCTTCAGATGGCCGCCGACGGCTAACACCGGCGGCAATTCTTGTGCTACGCGCACGCCCAGCGGCGCGTATCCCCGGGCCCGGCGGAGTATCCCGGCGCGCCCACGGGTCAGCCGCACCACCGAATCGTCACACGGGCGAACGATGGGCCGATTGTGCATCAGGAAATGATCCGCGATGTTCTTGAGCCGTTCGCGCGCTTCGTCATTCGCGATCGCAATGGGCTCGTCGCTGCGATTGCCGCTGGTCGCGATCAGGGGAAAACGGCATTCCTGCATCAGCAAGTGGTGCAAAGGAGAGTACGGCAGCATCACGCCGAGATAGGGCGAACAGTGCGCTACGTTGGCGGCAATGTC
>Ga0070733_10000463_pt1 | contig 33158 bp, 23 predicted proteins | sample Coa_R1_9_FD_66450 | JGI IMG/M metagenome (GOLD analysis project Ga0070733, IMG submission 66450) | Surface soil microbial communities from Centralia Pennsylvania, which are recovering from an underground coalmine fire - Coalmine... | ecosystem: Environmental > Terrestrial > Soil > Unclassified ...
TGACAACGGCTGGTACCGCACATCATCTTCCACGACGTCGCTGGCCTCAAGAAGACCGATTGTTGCAGCCCAGCTTGCCGCAAGGAAGTGGCATTCTAGTGCAGTTACAGGCTGCGAACCGGCTGTGGTTTTGATGCAGGTGTTCCCCAATCGATCCGCCGCTATGCTGCTGCTGGTGGCCCTGGCGGTGTACCTCGTCGCGCGTGGCGTCGTGCCGGCAATGACTACAGTGGGGAGCGACTTTCCGAGCTATTTCACCGCCGCCAAGATCGTGGCGGACGGAGGCAGTGTCGAGCGACTGTACGACATTCCGTGGTTCCAGGAGCAGATGCGTCATTACCAGATTGGCAAGCCGGCGGCGGGAAAGTTTTCGCCGCAGCCACCGCCCATGGCACTGATGCTGGTGCCTCTTACTCGCCTTGAGCCCCTCAACGCTTTGCGTGTGATGACGGTCGTGAGTGTGTTGTGCCTGGTCGGTTCGATTGTTTTGCTGACGAGAGTCCTTGCGTGGAGCGCACTTGACGCGGCGTTGTTGGTGCTGCTGTCGGGCTCTGCCATCCTCGGCGCGTTGCGCCTCGGGCAACCGTATGTTCCGGTGTCGGCATGCTGCATTCTCGGCTACTACGCGTACGTCAGGGACAGGCCGTGGCTGGCCGGAGCGTGTTTCGGACTGTTTACGCCGCTCAAGTACTTTCCCGTGGTCATTCTCGTTTACTTGGCATTCCGGAAACGCTGGCGGGTGGTTGTCGGTGGAACGCTGGCGATTCTGCTCGTGACGTTGGTAAGCATCGCGGTCCTGGGATGGAAAATACATGCGCAGTTCCTGGCCTCCGTCCTCGGCAACCATCTGGTCGCGAGGCTCAGCATGCAGGATCCATTTACCGCGAGCTTCCAGTCATTCGACACGCTGTTTCGTCGCCTGTTCGTCTTCGACGCGACTGCCAATCCCCTACCGTTAGTCAGCGCGCCTTTTCTCCAGGCCGCAGGCGTTCTGGCCACCAAGACGGCGATCTCCTTGGTGACGATCGCGACGCTGGTCAGACTTGCCCGACGCCGCGGCGCGCGCGCTACCGCGCCGTCGATCGGATTGCTCGGAATTGCAACGTTGCTGCTGGCGCCCGCAACTGCCACTTACCACATGGTCCTGCTGTGGTTGCCCGTTGCTCTCCTCGTTGACTTCTTCTTGCGCGAGCGTGCACCTGGCTATGCTTACTTCGTACTTGGCAGCTACACGCTCATCGGATTCTTCCCATACCGGTTTACCGAGCCATTTGAAGGACGCGGAGGACTCTCGGTGCTCGCTTATCCCAGACTCTTCCTGCTGTTGGCGATGTTCATCGCCTGCGTGCATTGCCTGTGGGCCCGAGCGGAACCCCTCCACGGGATGCGCACGGACGCGTTACCGGCTCATTGAAATTGAGCCCGCAACATGACCCAGAACGATCACCTGATGCGATTGAGCGAGACACGCGAGGCCTTCGACAGCGTCGCCGCCGACTACGACGGCCCGCGCGGCAACAACCCCCTCATTCAGGACATGCGTGCCGAGATGTGGCGCTGGCTGGACAGGACGTTCGCACCCGGCAGCCGGCTGCTGGATCTTGGCTGCGGCACGGGCCTGGACGCCATACACATGGCCCAACGCGGACACCGCGTGGTCGCAACAGACTGGTCGACCGAAATGGTTGCCCGCACTGCCGCCCGGGCGCGGCAGGAATCGGTGGCTGATCGCGTCCGGGCGACGGCTATCGGCGCGCATGAACTTGAGCGACTCGAGGGTGAGGGGACGTTTGATGGCGCCTATTCCAATCTCGGCCCGCTGAACTGCGTGCCCGACCTGGCCGACGTATCGGGTGCCTGCGCGCGCTTGCTGAGGCCCGGAGGTGCGCTGGTGTTCACGGTGATCGGTCGCGTATGTCCGTGGGAGATCGGCCATTACCTGCTGCGGCGGCGCTGGTCGCGAGTGAAGCTACGTTTTGCCCGCAACCTGGTGCCCGTGGGCCTGAACAAGCACACCGTCTGGACACGCTACTATTCGCCGCGCGAGTTCTACCGGGCGTTCGAGCGTGGGTTCGCGCTTGCCCACCATCGCGGCCTATGTGTGTTTGCCCCGCCGCCGTACTTGACCTCGACGCGAGACCGGCATCCACGCCGGTATGAATGGTTGTGGCGGCTCGACCGGCGCACAGCCGGTTGGCCGCTATTGCGCTCGATCGGCGATCACTTCCTCATCGTCATGAGGAAGCGGTGACGGCTGCTCAGGCTCACGGAAGCGGGCGGGACCCGGGCCAGGCCCCGCCACACATGCTAGCGACGACCGTGAACAGGCGTGACGTCCTGCCGGTCGCTGCGTTGCTGCTCCTCGGTTCCATCGCCTTCACGCACCTGATGGCTCTGCCTGCCTTCGAGGATGAAGGCTCGCAGCTGCGCTTGATCTGGCGAGTGATAGATGCGGGTGAGTGGCTGCCCCCGCTGAGCGAGGGCAAGCCGCTCGAAACGTGGCTGATGGTGCCGTTGGCGAGGCTTGCTCCTCAACCGCTCGCTGCGATACGCGCGCTGCACGTTCTGTGCGGCATGATCGGCGCCGTGCTGACGTATTGGCTGGCCAGGCAGGTCACGGACCGCCGCGCGGCGTTCGCGAGTGGCGTGGTTTTCGCCGTCTGCCCGTTTGTCGTCTATCTGCAGAGGCTCGCGCTATCGGACATCTTCTTGTGCACGGCCGGCATATGGGTGCTGCTCAGCATCACCAGGTTCGTCGGATCGCCAACCTGGCGCGGTGCGGCCGTCTTGTCGCTCGCCCTGGCGCTGGCGGCACTCAGCAAGCTTCCGGTCGGCTTTGTCTTTCTGACGTCGATGCCGCTTGCGCTCCTGTTGATGCCTGCGCACCAGCGCCGGATTCTGTTGCACCCCCCTGCCGCCGCCAAGGTACTTGCCGCCCATGGGCCCGTGACCCTGCTTGCGCTGGTCGTGCTCGGTGTTGCGATCACTCGAGTGCAGCGCGGCCAGTCACCCGGATTTGGCCTGCAGGATCTCATGGGGATCGGTATGGGACGCTACCGGGACATCGGCGCGGCGATCGGCGTGCCGCGTCCCAGCCTGGCTGGCGAGCTCACGGCGCAGCTGTCGTGGCCGGTCGCGCTGATCGGGCTGATTGGGCTTGGCGCCAGTGCTCTTCTCAGGGATTGGCGCTGGCGTTGGCTGATCGCAGTCGGTGCGCTGCCGATGCTCGTCATCGGACTTCTCGCTGATTTTTGGTTTTCGCGCTACCTGCTATTCACGCTCCCGCCGCTCATGATCGGCGCTGTATCCGGTTGGCGAAGCCTCGCGCTGCGCCTGGGGCGATTCTCTCAGAGCATCGAATTTGCAGTATTTGCAGCCTGCCTGGGGTTCATGGGCTATCAATCTGCGCGGCTCGTCTTCGATCCCGCCGCGGCCAGGTGGTCACCGACGGACCGGTTCCAGTATTTTGAGGGCTGGGGATCCGGCTATGGCTATCCGGAGGCGGCGGAATTTCTTCTGAAAACGCCGGACGCACCGCGGATGATCTACTCACTGGATGGTCACAGCGCGTACCAGTTGCGCACCTACCTGCCGGCGACGTGGAACAAGCGAGTGCAGCCGGTTTTCTACGCGGAGAATGGCGAAGTGCTACGCCGCCAAGAGGCACGGCTGGCGAATCTGCTCGGCCACACGCCGGTGTGGATCATCGCCCCGCGAGAGCTGTTGCGCGGTTATCTTGATTCGGGCTTCGGTGATAGGAATCTCGGGCGAATCACCCTGCGGCGAATTGCCACCTTCGACAAGCCGGGGTTGCGTGCGCAGCTGGTCATCTACGAGGTTACGCGGCGATAGCGATGCATTCGATCCAACGGTGCAGGGCATGCCAACAGCTGTTCCGAATTCTTGATGTCTGCGCGTCGTCGGCGGCGCCGGGAGCTGCTTCAAAGTAGCGTCACTTTCGTCCGGCGGGTATCATTCGCAGCCAATGCTAGGCGGTGCGCCATATGAGACTCACACCGGCGCGGTGTACTTCAAGCAGATCACCGCATCGGAGATGGATCGTCGCGTGCGCTCGGCGTTCCAGGAACTCGTCCTGCGAATAGCGCCGCCTGGCGCCGTGCTGTTCGACTTCGGAGCAGGGCCCGGAATCGACGCGCGTTTTTTCGCCGAACGAGCCTTCACGGTCGAAGCATACGACGTCGATCCGAAGATGTGCGATTTCTTCGCGGCGCATTGCGGGGATTTCATCGAATCCGGGCGAGTCACTCTCGACCGCAGCGGCTATCGCGAGTTCTTGGCCCGCAAGACCTTGGTCGGCGGCCGTCCCGCCGACCTCGTCATTTCGAACTTTGCGCCTCTCAATGAGATCGACGAGCTGCCTGAACTTTTTGCGAAGTTTCACTCACTCACGGGCCCGACCGGCAAGCTGCTGATCAGCGTTCTCACCCCCTATTTTGTCGGCGACATGAGATTCCTCTGGTGGTGGCGCATCGCGCCTCGCCTGTGGCGCGATGGGTACTTCTTCGTGCCGGCAGCTCGGGCGCCGCCGCACACCCGGCGGCGACTCGCGAATTTCAAGGCCCTCAGTTCGCCGTACTTCACCCTGACCCGCGTTTTCCGGGCGTTGTCGCCAAGTTGGAGCGGAATCGACGTGAGTCGCGGCGGCCGATTTGCTTGGCTTCACGTGGCCACATCGCGGTTCATGGTGCTGTTGTTTGAGAAGCGAGCCTAGCGTGCGTTCCCGCGGCAACGATTGCGTGCGGTTGAAATGAACCGGGGGCGGCAAGATGGCGTGAGCTGCCGCACTTAGCACGACATAGGTCCGGGATCGTGAAGCTTCCGAATTTCTTCATCGTCGGCGCACCGAAGGCGGGGACCACCTCGCTTTACGCCTATCTCGGCCAGCACCCCCAGGTCTATATGTCTCCGGTGAAGGAACCGACTTACTTCGCGCCCGAACTATGCCCGGAGAACTTCATCTTCAGTTGGGAGGGCTACCTGAAGCTATATGAAAATGTCTCGGACGAAATTGCGATCGGGGAGGCCTCTGCATGGTATCTGTGGTCGGAGAGCGCCGTGCACAAGATTGCCGCGCGCCTCCCGCACGCCAAAATCATCATCAGTCTACGGGATCCCGTCGACCGCGCCTTTTCGCACTACCTTTGGATGTTAACCCACGGGGTGACCCGCAAGTCCTTCCGGGAGCAGATTGACGCGAGCCTGCGTCGCAGAAACACGGAATTCCCCCTGGTGTGGCCCTTTCTGGAGTTAGGTCGCTACCACGAGCAGATCAAGAGGTATTTCGGCCTTTTCCCGCGCTCCCAGATTCACATTTCCTACTATGAGGACTTGGAGCGCGCGCCGGGGCGGCTGGTGGCGGACTTGTTCGCGTTCCTGGGCGTCGACCGGAGCTTCGTCCCGGACGTATCTCAGCGCCATAACGAGCCGCACGTTCTGAAGTTCGCGGCTGCCGCGTATTTTCTGAAGAAGTGGCGCGTCTGGCCATATCTCAGGAACATCGCGCCGCGACCGCTGGGTCCGCGCCTTCGATCCCTGATGGTGCGCCCGCGTGGCTCGCTGGAAATGGAGCCGGCGGACCGCGCATTTCTCGCCGACTACTACCGCGATGACATCGAAAAACTGGCAAGACTTCTGCACCACGATCTGACTGCGTGGCTCGATTGAGCGCCGTTAAGGAGTGCTTTCTGCGGGGTTTCTGACCGGATCATCTCACGAATTCCAGCAGTTTAGAGGTCAGCGGCCTCTCGATGAACCGATAGCACAATAGGCCTGCGACTGCGCAAAGCATCAGCGCCAACGCCATGAAGAACACAGACGAAGCCCAAGTTGCGAGCGGGAACACACGCAGCCAAGTCCACGCGAGTGCTTCGAGTACGAACTGATGAATCAAATAGATCGAATAGGAGGCGTTGCCGAGTTCCATGAGCGGACGGTTTTGTAGGGCGCAGATCTTAGGGTGTAAGCAGCCTGCAAATATGATGAATGCTCCGCTCATGGTTACAAACACTGAATTTCGCGAGCCAATGGCGTAGAAGCCAAACGCAATAAAGAGCAGGGATAGAGGCAACCAAGCCCACGACCCAGCACGCATCCAGGCGTGAGCTAAAATCATTCCCGCGACGAGAGCAAGTAGCATCGAACTGGTGTATACCCCTGCCAAGGGGTTTGCGAAAGGACCGAACAGACCTCCAATGACGGCTAGCGATCCCAGTGTGCTGGCTAGCGCAGGGAGGCGAAAGCGTCGAGGAGCTGCGAGCGAGAGCGCAAACAGCGCATAGAAGAACATCTCGTAATTGAGCGTCCAGCCTTGTTGCACGATCGGCCACACACTACCTGGGACCCCCTCAATTGCGGCATAGGGGACGAATAGCAGGCTCTTGGCAATCGCGGAAGGCGGGTAGCTCATACCCTTGAACGAATGCCCGGACATTACGGACGCGATCATTGCGATCGCGATCATTGCGATCGTCGCCAGCCAATAAAGGGGCACCACGCGGATGAGGCGCAGGCGAAAGAACTCCACCGGCGTCATCTCCTTTTTCGTAGTCGCCACCACCATTACAAAACCGCTGATGAGGAAGAATATGGCGACAGCGGAGTTGGGCACAAAGTACTGCGCACCCAATCGTTCCACAACGTCCGGAATGACGTACAGGGAATGTACCCACACGACCATCATGGCGGCCAGCGCGCGTAGATACTGGATTGAACGAATCAAGTCGTAACTATCCTAGCTTGAGGTGCGGGTCCGTTATCCAGACAAGCGCAGCCAAGGGCACTGACGCATCCGTAGCAGAGTCAGGGAGCGTAGTGTCAACACGCGCGCGTCAAGTAGCATTGACCATGCGGCGAAAGGTCTCTGAATTCTTGGTCAGCTCCGCATAGGTTCCGCTAGCCCGGAGTTTTCCCCCGTCGAACTCGAAGACGAGATCGCAGGCCCGCACCGTACTCAAGCGGTGCGCGATCACGATGATCGTGTAACGTCTGCGCAGTCTCACAATCGTCGCCATCAACTCCCGCTCGCTCAACCCATCCAGAGCCTTGGTCGCTTCATCCAGGATCAGCACGGACGCATCCGTGTACAACGCCCGGGCGATGCCGATTCTCTGGCGTTGGCCACCGCTCAACCTGACGCCGCGCTCGCCTACCACGTGTTCGTATCCAGCCGGTAGCGTGGCGATGAGTTCGTCGAGTTGCGCAAGCCGTGCCGCCGCGAGCAGCCGCTCACGGTCGATTGCACGGACCGGCACGCCGAGCGCGACGTTTTGCGCAATGGTGGTGTCCAGCAAAAAGATGTCCTGCGGCACATACGCAATGCGGGATTGCCAGGCAGCGCGGTTGGCATCATTCAGAGCGATTCCATCGACCTCTATACGGCCGACATCGGGCGCGAGCAATCCGGCAATCAGATCGACCAACGTCGTTTTCCCCGAGCCGTTCGCGCCGACAAGACCGACCGCGGCCCGGGCGGGAATGCGCAACGAAACCGCGCTCAGCGCCAGCGGCCGGCCCGGCTCATAGCGGAATGAAACCTCCTCAAGCCGGATCTCGGACCGGGGACGTTCGCGCCAGGACAAGTCCGGCGCGGACATGGCGTAGTCCCGCGCACGTGCGAGACGCAGGTCCGGCGCAATGCAGCTGAATCCGGCCCGGTCAGCGCGAATCTTGACGATCGCCGCAAATGCCTGTTGCAGCGTCGGCAGGAGCCGATAGGCTGCAAATCCCAGGAATGTGAGCTGGCCCAGCCACGGGCCAATGCCGTCGTCGCGGCGGCCGGCCAGAAGCGCAACGGCGACGAGTCCCACCACGGCAACGCACTCCATGACGTATCTGGGGCTCTGGCCGATCAGCTGGGTGCGCGCGCCCAGCCACGCGATCGAGCGGCTCGAGCGCTCGAAGTTGCCGCGGAACAAATTCTGGATCTGAAGAATGAGGATCTCCTTGATGGCCCCGAGGCTCTCGTTGACGATCCTTGTCTGTTCAGTGAAGAGCTGTGACTGGATCTCACCGGCTCGTAACAGCCGGTTCCGGAGGGCGAGGTAGATCAAAAGGTAACCTCCCGCCAGAGTGGCGATCATCGCGGCGGCCACGGCGGGGTTCAGCAGCATCACCGACACGATAATGAAGGATGCCGTGACGATGTTCGTGACCAGTGAGAAAGTGTTCTGCAGGAGATGGTTGGTCACGCGGGTGGTTTCATGGATGACGTTCTTGAACAGAACCGCGCTTTGAGTCCGGGCGTGAAACAGGTAAGGGCGGTGGAGATACTCTGCGAACAGGGTGGATTGCAGGTCGGTGCCGATCCACGTTGCCAGCCGGATCATCACGAACGAGCCGCAGACGCTGATCAGATTTGCGAGCAGCACCAGTCCCATGAAGGCGAGTCCCAGGGCAAGCGTGAAGCTGCGGCGGCTCGAGAATCCAAGCTGGTACAGCCAGTGCAACCAGCCGGTTTGCTCGATCAGATCGGGATTGCCGAGCACGGCGAAAAACGGCGCGATCGACGCAATCCCCGCGACGGTCGAAAACGCCATGGCAATTGACAGGACTTGTGCGCCCAGGACCCAGCGTCGCTGCCGGGCCGTGAGCACACTCCAGATGTCGGACAACAGGTTCATGTCAGGTTCGGGCGGACGGGCGCAGCGTCACAGGCTCATGACACGCGGGTCCCACTGGCGGATCAGCTTGCGCGAGATGCGCAGCTCCCACGGATCATCGTAGCGTTGAAAGCGATAGCGCCACGATGCGAGGCCGCGCAGCGCAGATTTCCCCCAGGCGGATGCGCGGATGTCCATGATGGTCGGGAAGCGGCAGCCCAACACCGTGGTGAAATCGACGATGCGGCGACGCAGCCGCGCCGACAGCCACGGCGCATCCTGGTGGCACCAGTAACCGAGCCAGCGCGGGTCCGCCCACGCGTCGGCGCTGCGCGGAAACTCCACCGGCCGGCCGGCGCAATCGCGCAGCTCACTCTGCATGCGCACCGCGGCGGCGTTGCGGCTGCCGGGTCGTTGCGGCAGCGGGGTGTAGATGTAGATCATCACCTCGGTCGCCGGATGCAGACGCTTGATCATGCGGATGAACTCGAAGGTTCTCTCGGTCTCGCCTTCCGGGTCCTGCGGGGGCGCCAGCATGAAGGACAGCTCCGGAATCACGCCGTGGCTGCGGCATTTCTCCACCGCATCGAGCGTCTGATCGGTGCGCGTGCCCTTGCGGATGTCGTGCAGCAGCCAGTCGCTGGGAGATTCCGCGCCGATGTACGCCATGCGCAGGCGGCTCTTTCTGACGAGCGCCCAGGAGCGCTCCGACAGATTCGCCAGCGCGTCGGAGCGCGCGAACGACCACCAGGGCAGCTCGAGCTTCGCGAGGATCTCGAGCAGTGGCACCATGTCAACTTCGCGATCGAAGAAGTTATGGTCGTAGAACTGGATCGCGTCCGCGCCCAGCCGGCTCTTCAGAAATCCCAGGTCCTGCTCGAGCCGCGCCGCCGACGGCAGCGCCATCTTGCCGCGAAACATCGCGGCGACTCCGCAGAAAGTGCAGCGGAAGCGGCAGCCGAGCGCGGCCTGATAGCCGACGGTGCGCGCACCCAGGTAGGTGCGGGTGAGATATTGCCGCGGATTTTCCAATTCGCCGTAGGGCAGCATCTTGGCGAGGCTCGCGCCCGAGAACGCCCGCTCGTCGCTGTGCACGATCTGCCCTTCCTCGCGTCGGCTGAGGCCGCGAATCGAGCCAAGCTGCGCGTGGCGCCGCTCGGCGAGCGCGTCCAGCAGTTCGACCAGCGTGTCCTCGCCCTGACTCCTCACCGCGTAATCGACATACGGGGCCTCCAGGGTGGCCTCCGGACAGATGGTCGGAAACGCTCCGCCCCAGATAATGGGCACCGCGGGGGCGCGCGCCCGGATCGCCTTCGAGACGGCGATTGCGCTCGTGAGCTGCGGTCCGCCCATGACCGTCACGCCTACGGCGTCGACGCCGCCCCCGGCGACGGCACGTTCCGCCGTGGCAACGAAGGCGCGGTCCACGTTGCCGTCGATGATAGTGGCGGCATGCCTGTCCGGCAGCGCCGCCGCAAGACTCATGACCGCCAGCGGAAACCGGGCGTGGCGCTGCGACGTGATGGTCGGATTGATGAGCAGAATCCGCTGCGTGGCACTCATGACAGTCTCTGCGCCGGGAGCACCCAGCGCGTCAGCAGCATCTCGACCGGCCAGCGATAGTCGTGCCGGTCGCAACGATAGCGCGCGAGCTGCTGCAAGAGCTTCTTGCCACGGGACATGCGTTTCCAGGCGAGTTCGTGGAAGAACTTGAAGCGCTCGATGAGCTCAAACTTCTCCGCCGAGACCCACGGGCCCGGCTCGCCCGCCACGTAGTCGAACTGTGACCAGGCCGCGAGCGTCTCCGGCAGGCGAAAGCCCCGGGCCACGGCCTCGATGACCAGCTCGCTGCCGGGGTAGGGCTTGAAGTAGTAGATCGGTGTCAGAAAGTCCGGGCTCAGCGAACGCAGCTTCCTCGCGCAGTCGAGGGTCGCCTGGATGCTTGCGTCGCTCTCGTCCGGGAATCCGACGATGAAGGGAAAATGACCGGCGAGGCCGTGCTCCAGCATCCGCTGCGCGGTCTGGAACACCTGCTCGATCCTGATGTCCTTGCGGATGCGCTTGAGCATCTCATTGGAGCCGGACTCGACGCCGACCAGGAGCCGGCGCAGGCCCGAGCGTTTGCACAGCGCCCACACCTCGTCCGGCAACCGCACCCCCTGATCGGCGCGCATGGTTGCCGCCCAGCTGATCTTAATCCCTGATTGCACCAGCCGCTCGGCGAACTCCTCGACGCGATCGCGCCGGGTGAAGAAGGTCTCGTCCTGGAAATTCACGTCGTCGAATTGGTAGCGGTCCCAGAGCTCTTTCAGGCGCAGCGCCATGCGCGTCGGCTCGAGCCCCACCCATTTGCGCCCGTAGACGAAGGGGTCCGAGCAGAAGGCGCAGCGAAAGTTGCAGCCCTGGGATGAGATGTAGTCGAGCTGCCGCTTGCCTTTGAGCTGGTAGTAGCGCTCGACCGGGATCAGCCCGTAGTCGTGCGCGCGGAATGCGTCGATCGGTGCCAGCGGCCGCGACTCATTCTCAAGTATGGTTCCGTCGGCGAGCCGCACGGTGCACCCGGCGCAACCCTCGAGGGTACGCTCGGCAGCCAGACGCTCAAGAATTTCCGCGAAGGTCTCCTCGCCCTGCCCACGCACGGTGATGTCGACGGACTCTTCCGCGAGACACTCGCGCGAGAACATCGACGGATGCCAGCCTCCCCACACCACCGGCAGGTCTGGTCGCACCCGCTTCGCGGCGCGCGAGATCTCGAGCGCATCGGAAATCGGGGCGCCGGTCAGCACCGTGACCCCGAGACACAGCGCCGTGCCCAGGTGCGCCAGAACGGCGCTCTGCGGGTCGGCCTCGAGCCGGCCGTCGATTATCACGACCTCGTAGAGTTCCGGATCGAGCGCAGAGCCGATCGCCAGCAGTGCCAGCGGCATGGTGAAGAACACCGCCTTGGGGTTGTAGAGCACCACTTTGCGTCTGCCGGCCGACGGCGCAGGAATCGGCGCCTGGGAGCAAGGGGGCTGCACGCCGCTCACGCAGGCTCCCGCCGGTGCGGCAGTTGCAGACTGAGCAGCGCCAGTCTCTCGTTGACAAACCGGCGCCTCGCTAACACGGTGATCGCAAAACCCCGCCGGCGGAACTGCGCGATGAAGCCCGGCGCGTCGCCGAAGGTAGACAGCACCACGAGGGCCGTGCCTCCCGGTTTCAGATGGGCGGGAAGGCCTGCGGCAAAGCGCTCCGCGACGTCGCTTGATCGCCAGGCGCGGTCGCGGTCATCGCGGGGCGCGCCGCGCAGGAATGGCGGGTTGAACAGCACGAGATCGAAACGCTCTCCCGCCACCGGCGCGAACAGATCGCCGGTTCGCAACTCGATCCTGTGTTCCGCATGATTGAGCAGCGCGTTCACGTGCGCGCAGCGAATCGCGGCGGCGTTGATGTCAACCGCCACCACGCGGTGCGCGTACCGGGCGGCAATCACGGCGCCCACGCCGCAGCCCGTACCCATGTCCAGGACCCGCGTTTCGCGGCCGACGAGCGTTGCATCGAGCCGTGACACGAGAAATTCGCCGGTGCGCGGCACGCGCGGGTTGAATACGCTCGGCGTGACGATGAACGGCAGTCCCTGCACGCGCTCGATGCGGAAATCGTCGTAACGGTCCTTGCCGGTAAGCCGGTAGCCCAGCGCCATTGTCTTACCGAGCCAGCTTGCCAGCTGCGGAAACCGGGCCGGGCGAAGCAGCTCGCGAGCCGATACAAACGGCTCTTGCCGGGTCGCGTCAAGCATGGGCGGTCCGGCGCAACAGGAAATCGGAGGCCGAGCGGGCGTCGGGCTCGCGCCACAGTGAGCACACGCAGCGAGCGCACTCGGGCCGTTCGCCGTGTCCGATGTCGTCGCGCAGCGCGACCATCGCGGCGGAATTGAGCGCGGTGTCGAGATCCCCGCTGGCGGGTCCGGCCGCCGGACCCGGAATGAAGAAGCAGGGACTGACGTGACCGTTGGCGCCGATCACGGCGGAAAACTCGGCCACGTTGCAGCGCATCGGCGGATAGGCGCTCACCCCGCAAACGGCAGAAAAATACTGGTGCATGCGACGCAGTCGCCGCGGGCTCTCCGCGATGAAGCCCGAGCGGAAGTCGTCCGCATGGTCGCGCTCCAGGGCGCCCAGAATCCCATCGAGCACGCTGAGGTCCTGCGGTTGCAGGGCGAGCCCCGCTGTGAAGTCACCGGTGCGCCCGAAGGCATGCGCGTTGGCGACGTCGACGGCGAGGAAGGAAACCTGCACCGCACCGGTGCGCCGTGCCAGCTCGACGAACTCAGGGAGCTGCCGGTAGTTCGCGCGCTGGACGGTGACCCGGACGCTGACCGGAACCCCAGCCACCGCCGCAGCCCGGATGCCCGCGCAGACATTATCGAAGGCGTCCAGGCCGCGAATCGCAGCGTACGTCTCACGGTCGGTGCCGTCCACCGATACCGTTGCCGCCTGGAATAGCTGCGCCACGCTCGACGCATGCTTTGCAAGCGACAGACCCGAGGTCAGCAGCCACAGCTGCAGGCCGTGGGAGCGCAGCAGGGCGGCGATGTCGCGCCACTGCGGGTTGAGCAGTGGCTCGCCGCCTGAAATCAGTGCCACCCGCGTTTGCAGCCGCGCGAGGCTCGGCAACAGCCGCGCAACCGATTCGAGATTCATGTCGGCACGGCCGTGGCGCCAGTAGTCGCAGGTCACGCAGCGCGAATTGCAGCGCTCGCTCAGGTACAGCGTCACCAACGGCAGGTGGCGCATTTGTGGCTCGAGTAATGGTTGAGCAGACAACGCACCCCCCTTGGAGGACTGATGGCGGACAAATATCCCGGCGGCGACGGACATAACGACTCAGGCTGTGAGTTGCCGCATGCGTGCCATAAGGTTCAACGAGCACGACGCTCGGGAACGCCCGCCGGTTTTCCGAGCCAAGCTGCGGCATTGAGCAGGGTACAAGTATAGCGCAGGACTACGAAACCGCAGGCTGGCGGCGTAGTGTGCGGCATAGCCGCGTGAACCGGCGCCGTCGCGCTCGACACACACTCGGCTGTACGTTCGTGCAAGGGAAGGAGTGGCTGCAATGCGTTCATATTGGGTCAAAAAGCCCGCAGCGGCACCCCGTGCGGCGCGCTGGCTGGCGGTTGCGGCTGTACTGGCGCTGTGCTCGCCCGCTCCGTCGTGGTCGCTGCCGGCTTTCGCGCGCGAGACCGGGCTGCCCTGCGCGGTGTGTCACACGCTCGCCTTTGGCCCGGCGCTCACGGCCTATGGGCGCAATTTCAAACTCCACGGTTACGCGCAGGGCACGCACGAGACCATTCCGCTGTCGGCCGACATCCTTGCCTCCTTCACGCATACGGCGGCGAACCAGCCGCCCGTGCCGGCGCGTTTCTCGGACAACAACAACCTGGCCCTCGATAGCGTCAATGGTTACTTTGCCGGTCGGATCGCCGACAACATCGGCGCGTTCATACAGGTGAACTACGACGGGATTGCGCAGCACACATTCTGGGGGGTGTTGGACGTGCGTTGGGCGCGGGATTTCACGTTCGGCAGCACCAACACATTGCTCGGAGTGTCGCTGAATAATTTTCCCACTGCGCAGGACCCGTGGAATTCCACCTTTGCGTGGCAGTTTCCATTCCCCGCTTCCCGACTCGCGAACTTGCCGGCCGCAGCGCCGCAGATCAATGGCTTTTTCGCGACCCAGTCTCTCGGGGCGACTGGCTATGCCCTCATCGACAACACGGTGTATCTGGAAGCGGGTGGCTACCGCAAGCTTTCCGATCGGCTGCAGGCGGACTTCGGAATTCCCAACCCCGCTGGCGAACACGGCATAGATGGGGCCGCGCCGTACTGGCGGGCGGCGCTGCAGAGACAGAACGGCCCACACTACGCCTCGGTAGGCATCCTGGGCTTCGCGGCGCACGCGCAGTCGCCCGCAGAGCGCGGCTTCGGTACCGACAATTATACCGATATCGGATACGACGCGACCTACCAGTTCGCGAACGGTGGCCCCCACACCTTCAACGCCTACGCCAGTTACATCCAGGAAAAGCAGCGCTTGTTCGCCACTACGGCGCTGGGCGGTTCCGACACCATCGCCAATCATCTCAACGCGTTGAACATCAGCGGCCAGTATGCCTATCGGCAGACCTATGCCATCACGCTCGGGTACTTCGATACCGTCGGCAACACCAATCACGCGCTTTACGCGCCCGGCGCCTGGTTCGGCAGTCTCAACGGTAGTCCCGACACTCGTGGCTATACGCTGCAGCTCGAGTGCATCCCGTTCGGTAAGCTCGACTCGTTCGCGCATCCGTGGCTCAACTTGCGGTTCGGACTCCAGTACACCGGCTACACGCGCTTCAACGGCGGAACCACGAACTTCGATGGCTCCGGGAACTCAGCCCACGACAATAACACGCTGTTCCTCTTCGTCTGGATGGCGATCTGAAGGGGCGCGTGCCGCCGCGACGCGGCGCGCTGCTTGCACCTAGCGCTGCCGTTCCGGCAGCCTGCGGGGTCGCCGCTGCCGGCGGTACCGAGAGCACCACGGGCTCGGTCGGCACAGCTGCCGGTGAAGGTCGGTCACCGGATGCGACTGCGGCGTGTATCAGGCAGAGCGAGCCGCTTTGATCGACGAAGCGCGGCTGTGCGGGCGTAGCCCGGCACAACCGCGAGTCGCCTTAAGTTCCGGCGCTAGCCGAAAACCCCGTACTCCACCTGGATGATCTGACCAGTCGCGACATTTACGAGGATCGCGTCTGTGTCGTCGCGCACCCACTCAAATCCAACCGGCGGCACCTCGAGGGCGAACAGCCAGTAGTCTGCGAGGATGTAAGGCGCAGCCCAGTAGGCACGGGGCAGGATCTGGCCATAGGCCCAGCGATGGGCTACCCAGCCCCGCGGACGATGGTACACACCGACGTGATAGCTGCGCGACGCCTGGTAGTTGTGCTGGTAGTGCGTCCTGTCAACTTCGGCGGGACGGTTATTCCAGCCCGTCGGTTCGTTGACGCGCTGATAGCGGGTGGGACCGGCGTGCGGCTCACCATGCGCGGCGGGGCGTTCCGTCCGTCCAGCGTGCGCGCTGTGCTGCGCCTGTGCGCCATGCTCCTGTCCGGCGTGCTGCTGCGCGTTGGCGGCTGGCGCCATTCCCCCAGCGGCAAGCGCAAGGGCCATGAGAAAACTGAACTTTGTTACCAGCGCCACGTGAGTACTCCTTGTGTCGGGGAACGCGATCCTAACGCGCAGCCAGACGGTTGTCCCGATGCTGTCGCTTTTGTCAGACTGCCATGAAGATGTCCAGCTCACGCCCACCCAAGGCATTCGTTTCCTGGAGTTCCGGCAAGGACAGCGCGTTCGCCCTTTACGAGGCGCAGCGCTGCGGTCTCGCAGAGGTGGTCGGCGTGTTGACCACGCTCAACGAGGCGTACGGCCGGGTGGCCATGCACGGTGTGCGCGACAGCGTACTTGACCGGCAGATCGCTGCCCTGGGCCTGCCGGCGGTGAAAGTGATGCTGCCGAACCCCTGCTCCGATGCGACCTATCAGGAGCGCATGGCGCAAACCTTTGCCCGCATTAAGGAGCAGGGCGTCAGCCACCTCGTGTTCGGCGACCTGTTCCTGGAAGATATTCGTGCCTACCGCGAAAGGCAGCTGGCGGCCTCAGGAATGACGGGGATATTTCCGCTCTGGCGGCGTGACACGGCGGTATTGGCGCGCACCATGATCGCCAGCGGAGTGGTTGCGCATCTGGTATGTGTCGACCCGCGCCGACTCGGGCGCGAATTCGCCGGCAGACAGTTTGATACGCGGCTACTCGCTGAACTGCCGGCACACGTTGATCCGTGCGGTGAGAACGGCGAGTTCCACACGCTGGTCTCCGCCGGACCGATGTTCACGGCACCGATAGCGGTCAGCATCGGTGCGGTCGTCGACCGCGACGGCTTCGCGTTCGCGGATGTCACTGCCACCGGCGCAAGCGATTAGAAGTGCAGGGTGAGCGTGTCGTAGACCGTAAGCCTTGGGCCGTAGGCAGACTGAAAGATGCCGATGCCATCCGCCGGGCGGATGAGGTTCACCCGGTCGAAGAGATTGAGCACCGCGAGGCGGTTGCTGAGCAGTCCGACACCGGGCACTTCGATTGAGCGCTCAACGCTCATGTTCACCTGGATCACGTGCGGCAGCTGGTCCGTATCCGCGAATCCGGAGCGCAGGCCGCTGCTGTAGAGCCCGTCGGCCGCAATGGTGTAGGCACCAAGGTGCCAGCTCGCGCCGGCGGCGGCGCCGTAAAGCGGCTGGTGATCGATCACGATCGAGTGGCTGTCGATGTAGGCGAGCTCGTCGGGTGGAAAATTGAACTGCCCGGTCGCGACCCCCTGCTGCCAGTTCCTGCCCACGGTCAGGTTGGCGTAGGCCGTGACACCCGCGCTCTGGTAGTGCGCGGCCAACTCGCTCCCCCACAGGTGGCCATGCCCGTAGTTGAACGGCGCAAAAATGGGCACGACGCCGAACTGGCCGGTGTCGAGGTAATGCATGGTCCATTCGTAGTACGCGTCCGCCGACACAGTGAAGCTGCCGGTGACCTGTCGCACCACACCCGCATCGAGTTCCCGATCGTCTTCCGTCAGGGGCGTTGGAATCCCCGGCGGCCCCTGGGCCGTGGTGCCGGCGAACGCGGCCTGCGCCGTGGGTGAGATGCCGAGGAGCGAGGGCACCTGGAAGTAGCGCGCGCCGCCTAAGTGAAATGTCGTTGCGCTGTCCGCGCGGTATACCAGGTTGATGCTCGGGTCAACCTGGTGGGCGGAAGTGAAACCGCTCAACGCATCCGAGCGTATGCCCAGCGAGGCGCTCAGGCGTTCAGACAAACGCCACAGGTCGCTCACGTACACGCCGGCAATGACGTTGTTGGCTTGGGTGTTGTTGAGCACCGTCAGCGGCACATCCGAGACCTGCGCGCCGGCGTCATTGGCAGGAAATACCAGCGATGAGACACTGGCCATGACCCGGTACTGTGCCGCGTAGAACCCGCTCTGCAGGGTGTGCGCGGCGAGCGGGAAGCTCAGGTCCCCTTCGAGCGAGTAGTCGTGATCCTCGTGGCTGGCGTTCGAAGCGACTCCCTGGTAGATGAGCTCGCCGACGCGGTCCGGTTCGAAGCGCTGCGAGATGGCGTGCTGGCTGTACGCGATCTGGTAGGAGAACTTGCTCGTCGGCGAGCCACTCAGGGACAGCACCGCGAGCGCGTCGCTGAAAGTCAGATACGAGTTGATATTCGCCGAGGACGGCGGCAGCGCAACGTCCGCGAGCATATACGCCGGGGCGAGCCCCGGGACGTTCGGCAGCTGGTTGCTGCTCTTGGCGCCGGACACCAGCAGGCTCAGCGTGTCGGTGGGTGTCAGGGGATAGGAAAAGTATCCGAATACCTGGCCCTGGCGCGTGTGATCGTGCAGTGGCGTGGGCCCCGGCGTCGCCGAGCTGAACGCGGTATCACTTTGCTGGTAGAGGGCGCTCACATAGCTGCTCAGGCCCGCGTGGCAGCCCGAATATTCGAGACTCGGCTCGAAGGTGTCGCGCTGCCCGGCGCGAATGGAAAGATCGCCACCCGTGGTCTCCTGGCAGCCGTCGCGGGTCTGGATGCTGACGACGCCGCCGGTCGCGTAGCTGAATCGGGAAGGCAGCACGCCATCGAGCAGGTCAAGTCGCTGGATGAACAGCGGGTTGATCATCGACAGAAATGACGGGTTGGTATTGATGTCCAGCGGGACGAGCACGCCGTTGATCTGGTACTGAAACTGCGGCCCTTCGGTATTGCGGATGTGGATCTGCTGGTTCTGATCGATCGCGACACCGGGCATCCGCGCGAGCACGTCCGTGAGGGGCGCGCTTTTGCCTTGCGGCGCGCCCGCGATGTCCTGGGCGCTCACCGAGTATTGGTTAGCGCCGGCGGGGGAGACGGTTGGCCCGGCAAGCGAGCTGGCTTCAACGATGACCGTGCTGAGGGTGTTGTCCCCGGCCTCGGCCTCGGCCGTGTCCGCGCGGGCGCCGTGCGCGAAGAGGCAGGTCCCCGCCAATGCGGCAAGCCCGGCTGCACGGGGAGTACGGCCGGATCGAAGGCCGGCGGAGGACCGTCTGGGAGGCACCATGATGCAAGATGTAAATGAGAAGCGTTCTCATTCGTATCCTATAGGAGGTGCAGTCAGAGCGTCAACGCGGGGGCGGGTCAGCGGGCCTGGGCGGCGTCCTGCGCGGAGAGGATCGCGCCTGCACCGCTGGCGCTGCCCAGGGAGACTGCGCTCCAGCCGCCGCCGAGGGCCTGGATGAGTGCGACGCTCGCGGTCAGGCGATTCTGGCGAATGCCGAGGAGCGACTGCGCATCGTTCAGCGCGATCGTTTGTGCGGTGACGACGGCGGTATAGGCGACGATCCCCGCCTTGTATTGGTTGAGCATGAGCTGCGCCGCCTGGTTCGCAGACTTGACCGTCTCGTCCTGTACCTGGAACTGTTGCTCGAGGATTCGCAGCGTCGCGAGTTGATCCTCCACCTGCTGAAACGCGGTCAGGACGGTCTGGCGGTAGTTGGCGACCGTAATATCGTAGCCCGCGCGCGCCTGCCGGACCTGCGCCGAGCGTGCACCGAAGTCCAGCAGCGCATCCGTCGCGCCGGCGCCGACCGACCAGAGGTTGTTTGGCGCGCGCACGAGTCCTGCCACCACGTTGCTCGCGAAGCCGTAGGACCCACTCAGGGTCAGGTCAGGAAAATACGCGGCAACCGCGATGCCGATCTGGGCATTCGCGGCCGCCATTTTGCGCTCGGCCTCGGCGACATCGGGGCGCCGCTCAAGCAGAGTCGACGGCACGCCGGCGGGGGCGACCGGCACCGCGGCGCCGAGGGGTGCCGCTGGCAGCGAGAAATCCGCCGGCGCTTTGCCGATCAGGACGGCGATGGCGTGCTCGAGAGTCGCGCGGGTCACACCGATGGCGAGCTGCTGCGACTGGGCGCCCTGCAGTTGTGTTTGCGCGGTGATCACGTCGGCCTTGGCGACCACGCCGACGGTGTACTGGTTCTGCGTGATCTGCAGCGAGCGCCTGAACGCCTCGACCGTCTCGTCGAGGAGTTGCTTCTGCTCGTCGGCGACGCGCAACTCAATGTAGTCACTGGCGAGCGTGGCCTGCGCAGACAGTCGCGCGGCGGCGAGATCCGCCTCGCTCGCCTGGGCGCTGGCGACGTTGCTTTCCAGCGTGCGGCGGATCTTGCCCCAGACATCGATGTCCCACGAGGCGTTGCCGCTCAGCTCAAACTGGTTTACCGGCTGTGACGTCGCACTCCCGGCGCCACCGGCGGCGCCGGAAGCTGCACCGTGCCCGCCCGAGCGCGTCGCCGCCGCCGTCACGCCAACCGTCGGCAGAAATCCCGCGCGTGTCTGACTGACCAGCGCGACCGCCTGGCGCCAGGCGGCCTCGGAGGCCTTCAGGGTCTGGTTCGATACGTCGACCTGCTTCTCGAGCTCATCGAGCGTCGTGTCCTCGTACACCGACCACCAGGGGCTGCCGCTGGCGGCTTCGCGCGGCTGCGCCGGCTTCCAGCCCTCGGCCTCCTTGAACTGTTGTGGGACCGGCGCTGTGGGGCGATGGTAGTTCGGGCCGACCGCGCACCCGGCACACACAGCGGCGGCGATGGCGGCTGCAATGGAAGCGGGGCGCGTGACGGGTTTGGGTCTTAAGACGATTGGCTTCATGGTGTTTGTGCCGGCAACGCGGACGGAGCCTGTGGCGCGGGGGGTTGCAGGCGCGACCACATACGTCCGCACCAAATGCCGAAGCGATCCAGGTACAGGTACATGACGGGTGTTGTATAGAGCGTCAGCACCTGGCTCACGATCAATCCGCCGACGATCGAAATGCCGAGCGGCTGGCGCATTTCCGCGCCATCGCCGGTGCCGAAGGCGAGCGGCAGCGCGCCCAGCATCGCCGCCATGGTGGTCATCATGATGGGGCGGAAGCGCAGCAGCGACGCCGAGTAGATTGCATCCTCGGGCTTGAGATGCTCGCGCCGCTGCGCATCGAGCGCGAAGTCGATCATCATGATCGCGTTCTTCTTGACGATGCCGATCAGCAGGATCACGCCGATCAGCGCGATGATGCTGAACTCCTGCCCGAACAGGCGCAGCGCCAGCACCGCGCCGGCACCCGCCGAGGGCAGGGTGGAGAGAATGGTGACGGGATGGATGTAACTCTCGTACAGCACACCTAGCACGATATAGACCGCTGCGAGCGCGGTGAGGATCAGCACCGGCTCGCTGCTTAAGGAGTCCTCATAGCTGTGCGCGGTGCCCGCGAAGCTGCCGTGAATAGTGGCTGGCATGCCGATTTCAGTGCTGGCGCGCGCGATGGCTTCGGTGGCGTGGCTCAGGGAGGAGGTGGGCGCCAGGTTGAAGGAAATCGTGGTGGCGACGAAGGTGCCCTGATGGTTCACGGCCAGCGGGGTGTAGCCGGGAGCGTAGTGGCTGAAGGCTGCGAGCGGCACCATCTGTTCGGCCGCGATACTGTCGGCCGCGCCGGTCGAAACCGCACCGCGCCCGGAATTGGCGAGGGCGTTGGTGGCCTGGTTGCGGGCGGTGTCCGCGGCCAGCGTCGCTGTAGAATTGGTGGCAGCGGTCTGCTTTGAAGTCACCGTACCGGCGACCGCGTTGGTGCCCTGGCTGCCGTTCACCGTGCCGCCGGCGGTGCTCACCCACAGGCTCTTGAGCGCCTCCGGGCTCTGCCAGTACTGCGGCGCCACTTCCATCACCACGTGGTACTGGTTGAGCGCGTTGTAGATGGTCGACACGTCGCGCTGCCCGAAGGCATCGTAGAGGGTGTTGTCGATGGCCGCCGGGCTCAGCGTGAAGCGCGAGGCGGTATCGCGATCGATCACGAGCTCAATCTGTTGTCCGTTCTGCTGCTGGTCGGAGTTGACGTCGGTGAGTTCCGGCGCGCGCTGCAGCGCCTCGGTGAGCTTGGGCGCCCACTTGTACATGTCCGCCACGCTGTCGGCCTGCAGGGTGTACTGATACTGCGCGTTGCTCTGGCGCCCGCCCACGCGGATGTCCTGGGCCGCCTGCAGGAACAGGCGCGCGCCGGCCACCTGGTTGAGCTTCGGGCGCAGCCGCGCAATCACCTGATCTGCCGACAGCTTGCGTTCGGATTTCGCTTTCAGCGAGATGAAAATGAAGCCACCGTTGGTCTGGCCGCCACCGGTGAAGCCGACCACGGTGTCGACCGCCGGGTCGGCCTTCACGATCTGCGTGAACTGCTTGAGCTTCCCCGACATCGACTGGAACGAGATGGCCTGGTCCGCCTGGATGCCGCCCTGGAGGCGTCCTGTGTCCTGCTGGGGGAAGAATCCTTTAGGTATTTTCGCGAACAGGTAGATGTTGAAGACCACGGTGGCAGCCAGCAGCACCATGACGAGGCCGCGGTTGCGCAGCGCCCAGCGCAGCGAGCGCGCATAGGCGTTGAGCACCGCCTCGAACGCGCGTTCGCTGGCGCGGAACAGACGTCCCGGGTGCGGGTTGGCCGGACGGATGAGACGCGAGCACATCATCGGCGTGGTGGTGAGCGACACCAGCAAGGAGACCACTACCGCCACCGAGAGGGTGATTGAGAATTCGCGGAACAGCCGCCCGACGATGCCACCCATCAACAGGATCGGAATGAACACCGCGACCAGCGACAGGCTCATCGACAGCACCGTGAAGCCGACCTCGCGCGCGCCCTGGATCGCCGCCTGCATGCGCGGCATGCCCGCTTCCATGTGACGCGTGACATTCTCCAGCACCACGATGGCGTCATCGACCACGAAGCCGGTGGCGATGATGAGCGCCATGAGCGACAGGTTATCGAGGCTGTAGCCGAGCAGGTACATGGCTCCGAAGGTGCCGAGGAGCGAGATCGGCACCGCTACGGCGGGGATCAGTGTCGCGCGGCCGTTGCGCAGGAACAGGAACACCACCAGGATCACCAGCGTGATCGCTATCAGGAGTGTGGTCTCGACGGCGTGCAGCGAAGAGCGGATGGTCACCGTGCGGTCCATCGCGACTTTCATGTCGATGTCGGTGGGTATCGAGGCCTTGAGCTCCGGGAGCAGCGCGGTGACGCGGTCGACGGCCTCGATGATGTTGGCGCCTGGCTGGCGGTAGAGGATCACGAGCACGGCGGGCTGCGCATCCGCAAGCCCGAGATTGCGTACGTTCTCGACCGAGTCGAGGATCTCGGCCACGTCCGAGAGGCGTACCGCCGCGCCGTTGCGGTAGGCAATCACCAGGTCACGGTACTCGGAGGCCCGGGTCGCCTGGTCGTTGGTGTACAGCTGGTAGCGCTGGCCGCCGAAGTCGATCGAGCCCTTGGGCGTATTGGCATTCGCTGCGGCGAGCGCCGCCCTGACGTCCTCAAGCCCGATGCCGTATTTGAACAGCGTGTTGGGGTTTACCTCGACTCGCACCGCGGGGAGCGAGCTGCCACTGACCTGCACCTGGCCGATGCCACTCACCTGCGAGAGCTTCTGGGCCAGTATGGTGTCGGCGGCGTCGTACATCTGCCCTGGCGAGAGCGTCCTGGAGGTCAGGGCGAGAATCATCATGGGCGCGTCGGCCGGGTTGACCTTGCGGTAGGTCGGGTTGCTGCGCAGTGCGGTTGGCAGATCGGCGCGCGCCGCGTTGATCGCGGCCTCGACATCGCGCGCCGCGCCGTCGATGTCGCGGTTCAGGCCAAACTGCAGGGTGACGCGGGCCGAACCGGTTGAGCTCGAAGAGGTCATCTCGGTTACATCTGCGATCTGCCCCAGATGCCGCTCGAGTGGCGTCGCCACCGTGGCCGCCATGACGTCGGGACTGGCGCCGGCCATCGTCGCGGACACCGAGATGGTCGGAAAATCCACCTGCGGGAGCTGTGCCACCGGTAGCTTGAAGTACGCAATCACCCCGGCGAGCGCGATCCCGATGGTGAGCAGCGCGGTCGCAACCGGGCGGCGGATAAACGGCTCGGAGATGTTCATTCGGCCGCCGCCTCGGGTGCGCCAGGCGCGCCACGCCAGCCGGTAATGCGCCGCTCCAGGCGGTCGAAGTACAGGTAAATAACCGGCGTGGTGAACAGCGTCAGCAGCTGGCTCAGGATCAGGCCGCCGACGATGGTGATGCCGAGCGGGTGGCGCAGCTCCGAGCCGGTGCCCGTGCCGAGCATGAGCGGCAAGGCGCCCAGCAGCGCCGCCATGGTGGTCATCAGGATCGGCCGGAAGCGCAGCAGCGAGGCGCGATAAATCGCGTCCCGCGGCGCCATGCCCTGCTCGCGCTCGGCGACCAACGCGAAGTCGATCATCATGATCGCGTTCTTCTTGACGATGCCGATCAGCAGAATGATGCCGATGATGCCGATGACGCCCAGGTCGTCGCGGGCCATGAGCAGTGCCAGCAGCGCGCCGACGCCGGCCGAGGGCAGGGTCGAGAGGATGGTGATCGGGTGGATGAAGCTCTCGTACAGCACGCCGAGCACGATGTAGACGGTGACGATGGCCGCGATGATCAGGAATATCTCGTTGCCCAGGGTCGCCTGGAAGGCGAGCGCCGCGCCCTGGAAGGTCGTCATCACGCTCGCCGGCAGGTTGATGTCACTTTCCGCTTTGCGGATGGCGTCGACGGCATCGCCCAACGCGGCCCCGGAGGCGAGGTTGAATGACACAGTGGTCGCGGGGAACTGGCCCAGATGATCGATCGACAGGGGCGCGAAGCGCGTCGACACGTTCACCAGCGCCGACAGCGGCACCTGGCCGCCGACCGCCGTGGCCGACGGCAGGTAGATGGTGCCGAGCGCCTCGAGCGAAGCCATCATGGAGCTATCGGCCTGCAGGATCACCCGGTACTGGTTCGACTGCGTGAATATCGTCGAGACGATGCGCTGGCCGAAGGCGTCGTAGAGCGCGTTGTCGACGGTCGCCGGTGTGATGCCGAAGCGGCCGGCGGTATCGCGGTCGATCGTCAGGTAGGCGGAAAGGCCCTGGTTTTCCTGGTCGCTGGCGACGTCCTCGAGTTGCGGCAGCTGCTGCAGACGCTCGACCAGCTTCGGCACCCAGGTGTTGAATTCAGCCGGATTGGCGTCCTCGAGGACGAACTGGTACTGGGTGCGGCTCACGGTCGTGTCGATCGACAGGTCCTGCACCGGCTGCATGTAGAGCGAGATGCCGGTGACCTCCGCGGACTCCTGCTGCAGGCGGCGGATGATGTTGCTGGCGGACGCGGAGCGCGCGTTGACGGGCTTGAGATTGATCAGCATGCGCCCGCTGTTGAGCGTGATGTTGGTGCCGTCTACGCCGATGAAGGATGACAGGCTCAGGACGTCCGGGTCCTTGAGGATCGCCGCCGCCATCGTCGCCTGGCGCTGCGCCATGTCGGCGTAGGACACCGATTGCGGCGCCTCGGTGATCGCCTGGATGAGTCCGGTGTCCTGGATGGGGAAGAACCCCTTCGGAATGAACACGTACAGGAGGATGGTCAGCACCAGTGTGCCGATGGCGACCATGAGTGTGAGCGGCTGGCGTTCGAGCACCCACTTGAGGCCGGCACCGTAAAGATCGATCAACGCCTGGAATTTCTCATTCGCCCAGCGCGCGATCGCCGATTCTTCACCCGGCGCGTGGTGGCGCAGGAGCTTGGCGCACAGCATCGGCACGAGGGTGAGCGACACGACCGCGGAGATGACGATGGTTACGCTGAGCGTGATGGCAAACTCGTGAAACAACCGCCCCACCACATCGCCCATGAACAAGAGCGGAATCAGCACCGCGATCAGGGACACGGTGAGTGACACGATGGTGAAACCGATCTCGCCCGCGCCCTTGAGCGCCGCCTCGAGCGGCGCCATGCCCTCCTCGATGTAACGCGAGATGTTCTCGATCATCACGATCGCGTCGTCAACCACGAAACCGGTCGCGATGGTCAGGGCCATCAGCGACAGGTTGTTCAGGCTGAAGCCCACCAGGTACATGACCGCGAGCGTGCCCACCAGCGACAGCGGCACAGACAGACTCGGGATGATCGTGGCCGGGATGCTGCGCAGGAACAGGAAAATCACCAGCACCACCAGGATCACGGCCAGCGACAGCTCGAACTCGACGTCGTGCACCGAGGCGCGGATGGTGTTGGTCCGGTCGGTTAGGATCGTTACGTCGACCGCCTGCGGCAGCGTAGCCGACACCTGCGGCAGCAGCGCTTTGATCCGGTCCACCACCTGGATCACGTTGGCGCCCGGCTGGCGCTGCACGTTGAGAACGATGCCGGGGGTGTTGTTCACCCAGCCGGCAAGATAGTTATTCTGGGCGCCGTCGGTGACCTGCGCGACGTCCGACAGGCGCACCGGATTGCCGTTTTTGTAGGAGACGATGATGCCCTGGTAGTCCTCGGGACTTTGGATCTGGTCGTTGGCGTTGAGCGTCCAGGAGCGTGCCGGCCCATCGAGCGTGCCCTTGGGGGTATTGACGTTGGCATTGGCGATGGTGGTGCGCAGGTCGTCGATGTTCAGGCCGTAGGCTGCGAGCGCCCGCACGTTGGCGATGACGCGCACCGCCGGACGCTGTCCGCCGCTCACGCTCACCAGTCCCACGCCCTCGATCTGCGAGATCTTCTGCGCCATGCGCGTATCGGCCAGGTCCTCGAGCTGCGTCAGGGGCAGCGTTTTCGAGGTGATCCCGAGGGTGAGGATCGGCGCGTCTGCCGGATTCACCTTGGCGTAAATCGGCGGCGCCGGCAGATCCGACGGCAGCAGGTTGCCGGCTGCATTGATCGCCGCCTGGACTTCCTGCTCGGCGATGTCGAGGCTCAGATTCAGGCTGAACTGCAGCGTGATGACCGAGGCGCCCCCGGAGCTGGTCGAAGACATCTGATTCAGGCCCGGCATCTGCCCGAACTGCACCTCCAGCGGCGCCGTGATCGAGGAGGTCATGACCTCGGGACTGGCTCCCGGGTAGAAGGTCTGGACCTGGATGGTCGGGTAGTCGACCTCGGGCAGCGCGGACAGCGGCAGGAAGCGGTACGCCACCACCCCGGCGAGCAGGATCGCCACCATCAGCAGCGACGTGCCGACCGGCCGCAGTATGAATATGCGGGACGGGTTCATGCGGACCGCTCAGGCTTAGCCGCCGCCTGGAGCGCTCGGCGGCTGGTGCTTCTTGCCCCCCTGACCCGGCGCCGAGCGCTGGCCCTTGCCCGCAGCATCCGCAGCACCGGCGCCGCCCGCGGCCTGACGCAGCAGTACCTTGGCGCCATCCTTCAACTTGTCGGCGCCGTCGACGACCACGATTGTCCCGGGCTGCAGCCCCGCCGTGATGGCGACGTTGGCGGCGTCCCCGGGGCCGAGCGTGACCTTGCGCACGCTCACGGTCTGATCCGCGTTGACGAGGTAGACATAGGTGCCGGGCGCGCCGCGCTGGATGGCCGCCTGTGGGATGAGCGTCGCCCCATGCAGTGTGTCGAGCAGCAGCACGACGTTCACAAACTGCTGCGGGAACAGACTCTCGTCGGCGTTGGGGAAGATCGCTTTCAATCTGATTGTCCCGGTGGTGGTGTCGATCTGGCTGTCGATGGACTGCAGCGAGCCGGTTGCGAGCTGCTGCGTGTCGGTGCGGTCATACGCCGTCACCGGCAATGTGGCACCGGCGTGCAGCTGCTTCAGTAACGGCGGAATCTGATCCTCCGGCAGCGTGAACACGACCGTGATGGGCTTCAGCTGTGTCACCACGACCAGGCCGTTCGGCTCGTTCGGCGTCACGTAGTTGCCGACGTTCACCTGCTGCAGTCCGACCCGGCCGGTAATGGGCGACACGATGCGCGCGTAGGTGAGGTTCAGCTTCTGCGTATCGATCTGGGCCTGGTCGGCCTTCACCGTGCCTTCATCCTGCACCACGAGGGACTTCTGCGTGGCGAGCTGCTGTTCGGCGATCGAGTCCTGGGCGAACAGTGTCTGGTAGCGGCCGAGGTCGACCCTGGCGTTGGCGAGCAGCGCCTGGTCGCGCGCGAGCGCCCCCTGCGCCTGTTCGAGCGCCACCTGGTAGGGGCGCGGATCGATCTGGATCAGGGGGTCGCCGGCCTTGACCGGCTGCCCTTCCTTGAACGCGATGTGCATGATCTGGCCGCTGATCTGGCTTTGCACGGTGACCGTGGCGAGCGGCGTTACGGTGCCCAGGCCGATGAGCGTGATGGGCATGTCCCCGGCGCGGGCGGTGGCGGTCACCACCGGCATCGGTCCGCCGCCGGCGAATCGCCCGCCGCCGCTGGTCTGCGTGGCCTGCGGCGTCAGGAGCTTCGCTACGATTACCAGTCCCACCAGGACCAGTACGATGACGAGCACGCGACGCGTGAGGAGCGCTTTGAGCCACGCGGGTCTGCTGTCGGTCATGAGATCGTGGGGGGAGCGGTTTTCGTCGTTCATGGGCTTAAGCTGCACCAAAAGCGTTCGGTCCGTGTTGATTCGAGCGCCGCCACGCGAACGATCGCACGCCGCCCACAAAGGAAAAATAGGGGTGGAAGCGCACCATACCAGCCACACGTCCTGACAAACGTTAAGGCTTTTTTAGGAACTGTAAACCGCCGGAGTCTAGCCGAACTGCACCGAAAGCATGGATACGGATCCGCCATCCATTCCGGTGACCGGAAAGCTCACGGCCTCCCCCGGGAAGCTCGCGCCCAGTACGTAGAGCAGAGGCAGGTAATGTTCGGGTGTCGGGACCGACAGCTGCGCATCGTTCCCTGAGGCCATGTAGTCCACCAGCGCGCCCGTATCCGCGGTTTGCAGGCGGCGCCGCACGTCGGCTTCAAAGCGCAGCGCCCAGTCGTACGGCTCACGCGGACGTGCGCCCCATGAATAAGTATGCAGGTTGTGGACGACGTCGCCGCTGCCGAGGACCAGGATCCCCTCATCGCGCAGCACTCGCAGCCGCGTGCCAATCTCGTGGTGGAAGGCAGGCGTCTCGGTCTCGTCAATACTCAGCTGCACCACCGGCACATCCGCGCGCGGATACATGTGACACAGCACTGACCAGGTGCCGTGATCAAGGCCCCAGGTCTCGTCGGCCCCGACGGCTCGGGGCTCGAGCAGCTCCTGAACGCGCCTCGCCAGCGCGGTGTCGCCGGGCGCCGGGTAGCGAACCGCGAACAACTCCCGCGGGAAGCCGCCAAAGTCATGGATGGTGCGCGGCGAAGCGGATGCAGTGACGCGGGTTCCGGGCAGGTACCAATGCGCCGAGATCGCGAGCACCGCGCGTGGCCGCGGCAGGCGCGCGCCAAGTCCGCCCCAGGCGCGCGTCCAGTCGTTGTCGCTCAGGGCGTTCATCGGACTGCCATGGCCGACGAACAATGCGGGCATGCGTGCGCCCATGGGTTTAAGCCTGCGCTGCGCTGGACTGTGCGAGCAGTTGCACCGCAGTCTGATAAAGCTGCGCACGCACTGCCAGGCGCTCGTTCGCTTTGGTTACGTAGCGCACCACGATCTCCACGCCGCCACCGGTCGGGCGTACGGCGATGCCCGGTCGCGCCGAGACGCTGGCGCCGCGCTGGCCGCGCGATGCGCGCCGCCATTCCTCCTCGGCTTCCCCGGCGCTGTTGTGTGTCGCCGCCACCGCCTCCTTTTCGATCGCGGTGGCAATCGCATGCGAATCACGGCCATACGGAACCACGACCGAGACCTCATCCCATAGCCACTGCCCGGTGGTCGAGAAGTTGAAGTAATGCCCTTCGATCGCGAAGCTGTTGGTAAAGGTCACGCGCCTGCCGGTGGGATGCCCCGCGTCGGTCCAGTTGCCGGTCTCCAGGAGCACGGTGTGGAACATGCCGAGTTCGATGACCTCGCCGCTCACGCCGTTGATCTCGACCCAGTCCCCCAGGCGCACGCCGTTTCTGCCCATGAGTACGAACCAGCCGATGAAGGCGACAATGAAATCCTTCAGCGCCACGGTGAGGCCCGCGCCAGCGATGCCGATCATCGTACCGAGCTGCCCGGGCAGGCCGACGAGCACCAGCAGGATCACTACCACGCCGACGATCTGCAGCGCCACGCCGATCACGCTGTGCAGGGTCTGCAGCTGGCGCCGATCGATGGGGGCGCGGCCGAGCAAGCGCTCGAGCCAGCGATCCGCGAACACGAGAAACAGCAGGGCGCCGAGGACAATGGCGGTACCTGCAAGGCACGCATGCAGAATGACCCGCGCCTGTGCGGCGACCACCGCGTCCCATTGCTGATAGATGCCGGCGAGGCGTTGGCGCGCGCTGATGCGCTCATCACGTAACGTCAGGCGGTGTTGTTCGGCTGCGACTTGCCGCGTGAGCGCGAGCAGACTCGGCGCTGCCTCCGTTCCGGTCGCTGCCGGCCGGTTGGCCGGCGTTGCGGTCTGCCCGGGCGCCGTTGCCGCCGGCCGCCTGAGCGTCGCCTTGCTCGCATCGAGCTCGGCGGTGATCTGCGCACGTTCGGTCGCGAGCTGCGCGGCACTCTCGCGTGCCTGGCGCTGTGCATCGCCAAGCCAGCGGCGCTTGGTACGCAGCGCGAGCCAAACGCGTACCCGTCCCACCATTCCCTGCAGCCCCGCGAGCGGACTCACCGCAGGTGCTGCCACCGCCGCGGCCGCATGCTCGGCGGCGTCGTGCTCCTGCTGCATCATCTGGATGCGCTGGTGAGCGTTGCCGCCGGCCTGCAGCAGATCCTGGTTCGCCTGCTGGACTTCGTCCTGCTCCAGCTCCATCTGCGACTGCGCCAGATCGAGGCGGTCCTGGATCGAGGCCTTGTCCGCATCCTTAGCGACGGCGAGCGCCGCGGTCAGGCGTTTGACGTCTGCGGTATCCGCGTCGAGCGCCTTCTGCGCGCCCTGCAGACGCTCCTGGATCGTGAGAGCTTCGGGGCTCAGGGTCGGGGGCTGTGCCTCGAGGTGGCGCATGGCCGCCGTGAAGGCGAGATCCAGCTCATGGTCGGCGAGTTGCACGGCCTGCTGCGCGAGCGGCAGCTCCTCGGGCGTATTGGCGAGATGCGCAAGGCGCTGCGCCGTACGCAGTGTCTCCTGGTCGATCGCCGGCACGGCGTCCGACGGATGCGCGGTGGCATTTGCCTGGGCGGCAAGGGCGGCTGCGGCGGTCGGTGGTGGCGCGCGCGTCGTCCACAATCCGTAGCCGATCAGCAGCAGGAGCAGCGCCAGCGCGGTGGCGGCGATTCGTTGCAGCAGGCTCATGCGCTCATGATGCCACGGCGCGCGCGGCTTACGCGCGCGCCGACCCTGAACTCACATGGGCATCGGCGAACTAGGTGACCGGGCAGCGCGGCTCAATGGGCGCGCGCTTCAGAACGCGTAGTACGGTCCCATAATGCCGCCAGCGCTGACACCCTCGACCGCCGTGTACACGTTGCGGCCGTAGAAGAATGCCAGGCCAAAATCCACCGACTGCGTGTCGCTGTTGGTGCCGCCGAGGTTCGGGAACGCGGTGTAACTGGGGTTGGTGCCGGTCACCGTCTGCTCGTTGGCGACGCTGAAGGGTTCTATCGAGGTTGAGACATTGTTGGTGCCAGTCAACGTACCGGTGAAATTAAGCGTCGAGGCCGGACAATAGAAGCCGTTCGGTTGGTGCGTGACCGGGTCGATGCACTTAGTGATTGGGCTCGCGCTGTCTACAAAAAAGATGCCATTCGAGCCACTGTCCAGATAGCTGTTCGGGTAGCTGACGTTGTTGTAAGTCGCCGTAATGTTGAGGGTGTTCTGATCTGCGGGCAGCACCGTCACACCGCTCGCGAGCGTGTTGTTTGTCTGGGTGGCGATGCCAAACACCAGCGAACCCGAGCCCGCAGGCAGAGCCGTAGGCAGCTGCGCACCCGTCGCTGCCACTGCGGGAAGCTCCACGATGACGCCGTTGTTGTCGGTCGCGAAGAGGGTCATCGGGTTCGTGACCTGTTGCGCAAGGGTCACTATCTCACCTGCGCAGGTGGACGAACTCGTGCAGCCGTAGTACGGGGTGGTCATGCTGTTCGGTGGGCCGGGAATCCCGGTTGCGCAGGCTGGCCCGCAGTCCTGAGCGAAGGCGCCCACGCCGAGGATACCGTTTGCGCCGAAGGTGGCAACGGTGTCTTCAGTTATGTTGTTAACGTTGCAGGTGATGCCAGCAGGGCGGGGCTCGAAGTTGGGGTCGCCGATAATCTGCACGGGGACCGACGCGGCCGTCTCGCCCGACGTCGGGAGCGTTACGTCGGCAAGTGCGAGCGAACCCCAACTCGTCCCATCGGCGAACGCCACGCACTCGGCCAGGGGGTGGTTGCTGCCATCGAGCTCCGGGGGCAGCGTGATGGTAAGCACCCCCGGCGAAACAATCCGCAGACCGTACGACTGGGTGTCGACCTGGATGTGATCGATGGTCTGACAGGTGCTGGTGCCCGGGACACACACTTTCACGGTTACGTAGGCCACGTTGACCGCCGTTTGCGGCGGGTTCGCGTTCATCAGCGCCGCCGGGCCCTGATCCACGATGATCGGTTCGACGTTGGGTGGGCCCGCCTTGGCGATCACCTGGCCACCACCACCGCCGCCGCCACCACCACCACCGCCACCACCATAGCCACCACCACCGCCACCGCAGCCGGTGAGAATCAGAACCTGAATGAGCGTCAGGGCAAGGTACTTGCGCACGGGTATTTTCCTCACTGCGTGTGCCGGCCTATTTAATGTCATCCGCAGAGACACCCTGCGGGATGAGATCAGGGGCCCACGCGCGGCCATAGAAGGCACGCATGCGACCACTCGAATGCACCACCAGCGTCGGCAGTTCGACGCTCAGGTGCCGGTGCCCCCCCGCGTGCGGGGTGGCGGCTGCCTGCAAGTACTGCGCGTAGTAGGTACCCAGAAACTGGCGCAGATCCGGCATGAACGGCCCTCGCCAGCCGAGGCCGAACACCTTGCCGTCGGGGGTGAGATATTCGCGCACCGTGGTGCCGAGGGGCGTCGTGATCTCGTGCACGCTGTAGCCGGCGGCGCTGCTGATCTGCAGCGTACCTTTTGCAAGGTCGCGATCCGCAAGCACCGACGCGGTATCGCCGCCGAGTGCCGCCAAGGCGGGCGCGGCGGCGCCGATGGTCAGAGCGAAGGCAAGTCCGAGTCTGCGGGTGAACTTCATGAACGGCGGTCCTCAAAGGCTGCAAAAGGCTGATTCGCGCGGCATTGTGTCTCATGACGGCGGGTGTCGCGCGACATGTCGTTGCACGACGACATACCCTATCCGAAGCGGTTCGGGTTGATACACGTCACAGCGCACAAAACCCATATGCGTTGACTTAGGGCGTGTGGTTCAGGCGCTGTTCAGGCGGGGAGTGGGCGCCAGTTTCCCGGGTGCCGCCGGCCCACGGCGAGCGAAACTGCTTGTGGCCTTATTCATCAATCCGTTAGGATTCGCCCCCCAAATTCGGAGCGGTAGTTCAGCTGGTTAGAATACCGGCCTGTCACGCCGGGGGTCGCGGGTTCGAGTCCCGTCCGCTCCGCCA
>Ga0070733_10000464_pt1 | contig 33125 bp, 31 predicted proteins | sample Coa_R1_9_FD_66450 | JGI IMG/M metagenome (GOLD analysis project Ga0070733, IMG submission 66450) | Surface soil microbial communities from Centralia Pennsylvania, which are recovering from an underground coalmine fire - Coalmine... | ecosystem: Environmental > Terrestrial > Soil > Unclassified ...
AATGATCCGCACCCTGCAGGATCACGGCATCCACCTGGGGATCGATGTCCACATGGAGCACACTATCCTCGAGTTGCTGACCGATGCGGGGCGCGTCACCGGCGCGTTCGGTTACGATCGCGAGCGCGGGCGATTCAACCTTTTCTCCGCCAAGGCCATCGTGCTCGGCACAGGCGGTATCGGGCGGGCTTACAAGATCACCAGCAACAGCTGGGAATACACCGGCGACGGCCAGGCGCTCGCCTATCGTGCCGGGGCTTCGCTGATGGATATGGAGTTCGTGCAGTTCCATCCGACGGGCATGGTGTGGCCGCCCAGCGTGAAAGGAATTCTGGTGACCGAGGGCGTGCGCGGCGAAGGCGGCGTCCTACGCAACAGCGAAGGCAAGCGCTTCATGTTCGCCGACATCCCCGCCAATTACAAATCGTCGACGGCCGACAACGAAGAGGAAGGCTGGCGCTACGTAATCGGCGATAAGAGCGCGCGGCGTCCGCCGGAATTGCTGACCCGCGATCACGTAGCCCGCTGCATCGTGCGCGAAGTGCGTGAAGGCCGCGGCAGCCCGCATGGCGGCGTATTCCTCGATATCGCCTGGATCAAAGAAAAAATTCCCAACTCCGCCGAACACATCAAGCGCAAGCTGCCCAGCATGTACCACCAGTTCAAGCAGCTTGCCGATATCGATATCACGCAGGTGCCGATGGAGATCGGCCCCACCACGCACTATGTAATGGGTGGCGTGAAGGTGGATGGCGATTCGCAGATGTCGGACGTGCCGGGGCTTTTCGCGGCGGGCGAGTGCGCGGCCGGCCTCCACGGAGCTAATCGATTGGGCGGAAATTCGCTTTCGGATCTTCTCGTCTTCGGCAAGCTGGCGGGCGAGCATGCGGCGAAATTCGCGAAGGAGAACGGCGCCGGTTCCATCAATCCGCAGCAGGTGGACGAGTTCGCCCGCCAGGCGCTCGAACCGTTTAACCGCACCGGCGGCGTTCCGCCTTATGAAGTGCAGCACAAACTGCAGGACATGATGCAGGATCTGGTCGGCATCGTGCGCCGCGAGGAAGAGATGGAACGCGCCCTGGTGGGACTCGGCGAACTGAAGGAACTTGCATCGAAGGTGGCCGTACCCGGCAATCGCGAATACAATCCGGGATGGCATACCGCACTCGACCTGCGCAACCTGCTGACGGTGTCCGAGGCGATCGCGAAATGCGCCATCGAGCGCAGGGAAAGCCGCGGCGCTCACTTCCGTGACGACTACCCGGAGAAGAGTGAGGACGCCGCGAAGTTCAATCTTGTGGTCCGCCGCGCGCCGGATGGATCGATGGCGCTCACACGCGAACCGCTGCCGCCGATGACGGCCGAGATGAAGCAGATTATCGAGGAGATGAAGTAAATGGCGACGGCAACTTTTCAGATCTGGCGCGGCGATCGGGAGTCCGGTGGATTCAAGGACTACACGACTCCGGTGTCGGAAGGGATGGTTGTGCTGGATGCCATTCACCAGATTCAGGCGGAGCAGGCGAGCGATCTCGCCGTGCGCTGGAACTGCAAAGCGGGCAAGTGCGGGTCGTGCTCGGCCGAGATCAACGGCATGCCGCGTCTGATGTGCATGACGCGGCTCAACCAGATTCCGCTCGATCAACCGGTGAAGGTGGAGCCGATGAAAACCTTCCCGCTGATTCGCGATCTGGTCACGGACGTTTCGTGGAATTTCGAAGTCAAGAAGACCATCCGCAAGTTCAAGCCGCGCAAGCCGGATGCCCCCGATGGATCGTGGAGAATGGCTCAGGAGGATGCGGACCGTCCGCAGGAGTTCAGAAAATGTATCGAATGTTTCCTGTGCCAGGACGTTTGCCACGTGCTGCGCGACCATCACATGCACAAGGAATTCATCGGTCCGCGCTTCCTGATTTACACGGCCAATCTGGAAATGAATCCGCTCGATACCGACGACCGCGTGGCCGATCTTAAGAACAAGCACGGCATCGGGCTCTGCAACATTACCAAGTGCTGCACGAAGGTCTGTCCGGAGAGCATCCACATCACCGACAACGGGATTATTCCGATGAAGGAGCGGGTTGTCGATCAATTCTTCGACCCGGCGGCCAGGCTCTTCCGCATGTTCAAGTAACAAACGCAAAAAAGGGGACAGACGCGTTTTATGCTCTTGAAAAGGTGTCTGTCCTCTTTTTTCACATTTTGCAAACGGTGTCTGCAAAATCTCTTGCACGCGGGGTTATTACGTGATACGTTACTACGTATAACGTAATAAGCCGTCACTGAGTGGGTTGAGGGGAAAGGACTATGGAACACGGAATAAAAAAGGAGGATGCGTCCTCGATGTCCTTTAGCCTCCGATATCGTTCTGTTGCTCTGTCGGCTGTCTTGGCCCTTCTCAACGCGCCGTCCGGCCATCCGCAGTCGCCACCGTCACACGCCGAATTTGAAGCTGCCTCGATCAAGCCAAACGCCAGCGGTAGCCGTAATATGGATGTTACTGCCGCGTCCGGTGGTCGCTTTGGTGTGAGTAACGCTCCTCTGCGATTTGTTCTCCGGCTGTCGTTCAACGTCAAGGATTTTCAGATCCTGGGTGGCCCAGCATGGATCAATTCCGAACCCTACGACATCACCGCCAAAGCCGGTAGTAACGCTACTTTGGAGCAGATTCAGCCCATGCTCCAATCGCTTCTGGCCGACCGGTTCAAGCTCCTGGCCCACCGCGAAACGAGGGAACTCCCCGCCTATAACCTTGTGGCGGCGAAGAGCGGCCTCAAACTCGCGGCATCGAAAGATGCGATCTGTATCAATCCGAACAGCCCGCCGCAGCGCCGCCCAGGTGAGAAACCCCCGCTTTTCTGCGGCATCGTCCAGATGGGAAGGGGGGGTATCAATGCAGTCGGAACGTCCATGCCACGGCTATTGATTGCGTTGTCGGATATTATGGGCCGCACTATAATCGACAAAACCGGGTTCGGCGGAACGTTCGATATTCACATGCAGTTCGCACCCGATGAGGCCATTGTCGATCCCATCGTTGGCGGTCGAACAGAGCCAAACGCACCGGCGTCTGATTCGGCTGTCCCTTCGATCTTTACGGTCTTGCAGGAACAACTCGGACTTAGATTGGAATCGACCAGGGCACCCGGCGAAGTGCTTGTCATAGATCACGTCGAAAGGCCCTCTGCGAATTAGAACTGCGGGGACGAGCCGCTTAAACTGAGCCAATACCTGATAAACCATGTCCGACCCCACACTTCTCGTTCTCTCGAGCCTCGCGGAAGGCGATAAGCACGGCTACGCCATGATGCAGGATATCGAAACCTTCGCCGGCATCCGGCTTGGCCCCGGCACGCTGTACGGAGCGATCACGCGCCTCGAAGAACATGGCTGGATCCGGCCCGTGGGCGCGAAGAGCCGGCGTCAACCGTACACGATCACGCCGTCGGGCAGGCACCATCTGCGGCAGGAACTCGCGACGCTGCGGCAGATTGTCAAGACCGGGCTCTCAAGAGTGAAACACGCATGAAAAACATCGCCCGATTCCTGATCCGGATCTATCCCGCGAGTTGGCGGGCGCGTTATGGCGAAGAATTCGAAGCTCTGCTCGAAGACAGCGCATCCGGTTGGCCGGCAATTTTCGATCTCCTGAAAGGAGCGATACAGATGCAGCTCTCCGCACCTCTATTTCCCAAACTGGCTCTGATCCTGTCCGTCGCGGGACTTGGCGCCGGACTCGCGATTTCGTTCATGGTCACGCCAAGGTACGTTTCCAGGGCCGGAATGGCGTTCGAGGGCAGCGCGTCCAGTGCCGATTTTCGCGAATTTCTGATGCAATGCGAGAACGAAGTCCTGAGCAGGGCGTCGTTAAAGGGGGTCATCCAGGATCCCCGCCTGGATCTCTACCCCGAGGAACGCGCCGGCACGCCGCTCGAAGATGTCATCGAAACCATGCGACGCAGTATTATGATTCGCCTGGATGGTCATGGTTCGGCCCGGCTTTCGTTCCACATCGATTTCAGCTACCGCGACCCGGTTAAGGCCCAGCTTACAGTTCAAGCGCTTATGGTTCGTTTTGAGGGTGCGAACCTCCATCTCCCGGCGCCTGTCAATCTTTCTGTGGTCGATCCCCCAAGCCCGCCGGCAAAGGCCGTTTTCCCCGACCGTTGGATATTCATGGCCATCGGATTTGGTGCGGGCTCCGTCGCGGCGCTGCTGATCGCCATCTTTCGCCGCCCACCTCCACCCATGCCGTTACCCGCACAGGCAGCATGAAGGAAAATACGATGAATGCCCGAACTGCCGGACATTGTCGCGTACGTCGAAGCGCTTGATCCCCGCATCATCGGCCAACCTCTGGAACGCGTCCGCCTGGCCAGCCCCTTCCTGCTTCGCACAATCCAGCCGACCATCGCGGACGTGGAAGGCCGCACTGTGCGCGAAGTCCGCCGCATCGGCAAACGCATCGCCGTCGGAGTGGATGGCGAACTCTGGCTGGTGCTGCATCTGATGATCGCCGGCAGGCTGCACTGGCGTCCGCCGAAAGTCAGATTGGCGGGCCGGCAGAACCTCGCGGCGTTCGATTTTCCCGACGGCTCACTCACCCTCACCGAAGCAGGCACCAAGCGCCGCGCCTCGCTGCACATCCTGGCTGGCGATGAAGGTTTGCGCTCAGTCGATCCCGGCGGAATCGACGTACTCACAGCCGATCTCGACGGATTCCGCGGCGCACTCGCAGCCGAAAATCACACGCTGAAGCGCGCGCTTACCGACCCGCGCCTGCTGAGCGGCATCGGCAACGCATACTCGGATGAAATCCTGCACGCCGCGCAACTCTCCCCGCTGGCGCAAACCCAAAAGCTCAAACCAGCCGAGTGGGATCGCCTCTTCACCGCCACGCACCGCACGCTCGAACTCTGGATCGATCACCTGCGCGCCGACGCCGGCAAGGGTTTCCCCGAAAAGGTCACGGCCTTCCGCGACGATATGGCGGTGCACGGACGCTACGGCAAGCCTTGCCCCGTGTGCGGCGAAAAGGTCCTGCGCATCCGCTATGCCGATAACGAAACGAACTACTGCGCCCGCTGCCAGACCGGGGGAAAAGTTCTCGCCGATCGCGGCCTGTCGCGGCTGCTCGGATCGGATTGGCCGCGCACACTGGAGGAACTGGAAGCGCTGCATCGGAAGTGACCGGGACACGACCTGTTACGCTGTGCAACAGATGGCCAGCGAACTCAGAATCAGAGTCAATGAACGTTCGTGGAAGGTCGCCGCCGCGCCTGACACGCCCCTCTTATACGTCCTTGCAAACGAGCTCCAGCTGCAGGGTCCGCGCTTCGGCTGCGGACTCGCGCAATGCGGCTCCTGCTCCGTCCTCGTTAACGGCGTCGAAACGCGTTCCTGCGTGACGCCGGTTTCCGCCGTGCAGGGCAAATCGGTGACTACTCTCGAAGGCCTGCCCGCCCTCTACGCGCCGCAACGAAAGCTGTCCAAAGCGCCCGATCTGCACCCAGTCCAGCAGGCGATGATCGACGAACAGGCCGTGCAGTGCGGATACTGTTACAACGGCATGATCGTCAAAGCTTCCGAACTCCTCTCGAAGGTCCCACAACCGGATGAAGCGCAGATTCGTACCGCGATGAACGGCCATCTCTGCCGCTGCGGGACCTACCCCCGAATCATCAAGGCCATCCAGCGCGCATCGCGCACGATGGTGGCGGAGGCCGCAAAATGAATCTCCCTCGCCGCGACTTCCTTAAATCCGGCGGCGCGCTCGTCATCGGCTTTAGCCTGCGCGAAGCGCTCCTCGGCCAGAGTCACCTCGATACCGTGGCGCGGACAGCCGTCCCCGGACCGCCCGACGCCAAACAAATCGACACCTGGCTCGCCATCCACGCCGACAACACCGCGACCATTTTCATCGGATTCGCCGAACTCGGGCAGGGCAACTCGACGGCCCTGCTGCAGGTTGCGGCGGAAGAGCTCGATCTCGATATGAGTCAGCTCAAGACCGTCCGGCTCGACACCAGCATCACGCCCAACCAGGGCGGCACTTACTCCAGCGCGTCTATTCAGCGCGGCGGACCGCAAGTTCGCACTGCCGCCGCGGAGGCGCGTTTCGCACTGCTCCAACTGGCTTCGAAAAACCTGAACACTCCCCTCGACCGCCTCACCGTTGCGAAAGGCGTCGTGTCGGTCAAAGACAATCCCTCGCAATCCGTGACGTACGGACAACTCGTCGGCGACAAGCCCTTCCACCTCGCATTCACCGGTACCGCGCCCGTGAAAACGCCCGCCGAATTCAAGGTGATCGGTACGCGAGTGCCTCGCAACGACATCCCCGATAAGGTCGCCGGCCGATACGTCTACATGCAGCACGTGCGCCTGCCGGGCATGCTGCACGGGCGTGTGGTTCGCCCGCGCGGCCAGAGCGCCTATGGCGCGGGCGCGAAAGTTCTGGCTGTCGATGAAGCCTCCATCCGCAACATTCCAGGCGCGCGCCTCATCCATCGCAGCAATTTCATTGGCGTGGTGGCCGAAGACGAATGGGACGCCGTCCGCGCTGCCCGTCAGCTGAAAGTGACTTGGGATACCGCACCCACGCTTCCCGGCAGCACTGCTATATACGAATCGATGCGCAACGCGAAGACCACAGACACGGTGGTTCTCGAACGCGGCGATATCGGTGCTTTTGGCAGCGCACCCCACGTCGTAGCCAGGACCACGTACCACGGTCCCTACCAGGCCCACGCTCCCTTCGGACCGAACTGCGCGATCGCCGACGTCACCGCCGATTCCGCGCTCGTCATCTGCTCCACGCAGGATGTTTACGGCACGCGTGGCAAACTGTCGGCCATGCTCGGCATACCGCAGGAAAGAGTGCGCGTCCAATACTACGAGGGTTCGGGCACCTACGGCCACAGCTGTTACGACGATGTGGCGCTGGCGTCGGCAATTCTTTCTCAAGCCGCCCGCAAACCCGTGCGTCTGCAGTTCATGCGCTGGGACGAGCACGGTTGGGACAATTACGGTCCAGCTCACGTTGGCGAAGTGCGCGCTGCCGCCGACGCCAACGGAAAAATCGTGGCGTACGAATACCATGGTTGGCAGCATAACTGGAGCCTGCTCGAAACGTCGGAGCAATTGGCTTACGGAAAACCTGCCGCCCCGTGGCCGGGAATGGCCGCGCAGGGCGTGAGCACCGCCAACACCGGCGGAATTTACGCCACGCCGAATCTGCGTATCGTGAACCATCAGGTGCCCGGCACGGCCTATCTCAAAGGAGGGTGGCTGCGTTCCCCGCTCGACCTTTCGGTTTCATTCGCATCGGAGCAAGCCATCGACGAATTGGCGTACCTCCTGCAACTGGACCCGTATGAGTTCCGCAAGCGTAACATAACCGATCCGCGTTGGATGGGAGTCCTCGACGCGGCCGCGAAGGCGGCGAACTGGGCCCCCCGGCCCGCGGGGCATACCAAGGGATCAGACGCCAAAATCGTAACGGGACGGGGCATCGGCCTCGGGACGCATCTGGTATCTTACGGCGGCGCGGTCGCCGAGATCGAGGTTAATAAGGAAACCGGCCGCGTGCTCGCCAAGCACATGTATGGCGCTATCGACGCCGGCCTCACCGTGAATCCAGCATTCGTCGAAAACCAGATCAGCGGACAGCTGGTGCAGGCCGCCAGCCGCATGTTGAAAGAGGAGGTGACGTTCAACACCACCAATGTCACCAGTCTCGACTGGAACAGCTATCCGATTCTGCGTTTCGAAGAGTGTCCCGAAGTCACGCCGGTGGTCGTGCAGCGCCTCGATCAACGGTCGTCCGGCGCTGGCGAAGAAGTGATGGCGGCCGCGGCCGGGGCGATCGGGAACGCGTTTTTCGATGCTACCGGCGTCCGCATGCGGGAGTACCCTTTGACACCCGCCCGGGTTCTCGCCGCCCTGAAACGCGGCTGAAACCGTGAATAGGATGTGGGGCGGGGCTTCTGCCCTGCCGCTGGCATCCGGCCAGCGTTGAGAGGCGAAGACCCATCGGCCTACTCGCAAGCCTTGGGACTTATTTTGCAGCGGGCGACGCCGAGCCGAAGCTCGGCGGCAGGGCGGAAGCCATGCCCCACAGGCTTTGTCAACCTTGAGTATCTGAAGCTCATGCTAAAATCGATAGCTAAGTCGTAAATGGTTCAAATCGTTCCATCGATCCTTTCGGCGGATTTCGCCCGTCTCGCGGATGACATCGGCAAGGTGGAACAGGGCGGCGTCCGGATGCTCCACCTCGACATTATGGACGGGCATTTTGTGCCGAATCTGACCATAGGCCCTCCGGTCGTCAAATGCATTCGCCGGGCGACGAATCTGACACTCGATCTGCACCTGATGATTACGGACCCCGACAAGTACGCCCCGCTGTTCATCGAGGCAGGCGCGGACCAAATTTCGGTACACTATGAGGCTGCCACCCATCTCGACCGGACCATCCGGGCCATTCAGAGCGAAGGGGCGCGCGCCGGCGTGGTGCTCAACCCGGCCACCCCGGTGGGTGTCCTGGAAGATATTCTCTATCTGGCCGACCACGTGCTGATTATGAGCGTCAATCCAGGTTTTGAAAGCCAGGAATTCATTCCGAATGCCCTGCACAAGATTCGACGTCTGGATCAATTGCGCGCCGAACGCAGACTTGGGTTTGCGATCGAAATCGATGGCGGGGTGAGCGCCGCGAATGTGGCCGAAATCGTACAGTCCGGATGCGATTGGCTGGTGGCGGGCTCGGCGGTGTTTCATAGTGCCGATCCAACCGCAGCCGTGAAGGAAATGCAACAGATTGCCGCCAACGCGACCGCGGTTAGAGTATAGGCGCGAAAGTATAGACGTGAAAGTTTAAGTCGATTCAGAGGATTCCGATGCACCGACGCTATCCATTATTCGTCATAACCGTGGGCGTGCTCGCCTTTTTCCTGCTTTCGGGTTTCGGCCTTTTCCATCGCAAGAAATACGAAAAGCCCATCACCAAGGACACGCTCCAGCCCGACAAGATTCTCTTCGACCGCGCTATCAAGAACATCGAGCACGGCGACTACGAGGCCGCGCGCCTCACCCTGAACACGCTGATCAATACCTACGACACCAGCGAGTTCCTGGCCAAGGCGAAGCTCGCCATCGCCGACAGTTGGTTCCGCGAGGGCGGCTCCCATGGTCTGGCGCAGGCCGAGGCCGAGTACAAAGACTTCATTCTGTTCTACCCCAACATGGAAGAAGCTGCCGAATCGCAGTTCAAGGTCTGTAATATCCATTACAAGCAAATGGACAAGGCCGATCGGGACAACGCGCAGGGCCAGCGCGCCGAGGATGAATGCCGCCAGGTGATGGTGGCGTATCCGAACTCGAAGTTTCTGCCCGAGGCGCAGCAGATGCTGCGGAACGTGCAGGAGGTGTTGGCCGATAAGGAGTTCAGAACCGGAGATTTCTATCATCGCCGGGGCAGTTTCCCGGCGGCCGCCAACCGCCTGACCTTCGTCACCCAGCAGTATCCCCTTTACAGCGGATCGGACGATGCGCTGTGGGAACTCGCCGATTCCTACCAGCACATGGGCGATCGCTTCGAGAATCAACGCGCCGCCGCCCTCACCAAATTGATCAGAGATTATCCGTTGAGCTCCCACCTCGAGAACGCGAAGGAAATGCTGACGGCCATGAAACGGCCGGTCCCGGAAGCGGACCCAACCGCCTACGCGCGCATGAAGTATGAGCTGGCGAGCCGAACCCGTCCGAGCATCCTTCACCGGACCATCAGTCCGTTCGAATCGCACCCCGACACTTATCTCGCGGCCAGGAGCGGTGCGCCGGCCATGGAGGCGCTCCGTCCATCCGTGCCCGTCAGCGTGCCGGCGATTGCCGCCGGAGGCCAGAACGGCATCAGCGATATTTCGGCAACACAGGTAGTGACGAATACCGACGCCATTGACAACGCGCCCGACGCGCGCCTCAACGCGCCGACCGCTGGAACTCCTGTCGCCGCCAACAGCCCGCAGGGAACGGGCGAGCAGAAGGCGGGCATCGCCACCAGCAATGCGGCTGCTGCTCCGGCGACTTCCGCAACCTCCACTGCCTCGACCACCCCCGCGGCGGAAGGGCCGCTGCCCACCAATCACCCGCCGACCAAAGACCAGTTGAAAGCCTTGAAGAAGGCACAGGAAAAGGCGGCTAAGGCGGCGAAAAAGAAGGGCGTCCAATTGGAAGGCAGGGAGAACCCAACTGCTGAGCCCGCGCCTGCGGCGCCTGCAGCCACAACCACCCCACAGCCCGCGGCCGCCAAATGAGCCGGATCCTGCTCGCCGACGATAGTCCGCACGCGCAGCGCATGGGCGAGCGGATCCTTCGCGACGAGGGGCATGAAGTCATTACCGTCAGTGACGGCCTGGTCGCCATGCTGCGCCTGAAAGACGCCCAGCCCGACGTGATCATCGCGGATATCTCGATGCCGGAGGTTTCGGGCTACGAGTTGTGCGAGTACGTGAAGAGCAACGGGGGCGCACCCGTGTTTCTCACCGCGGGCCCTGTCGAGCCGGTTGACGAATCCGAAGTCTCCCGTGTGCGCGCCGACGGCGTCTTGAAGAAGCCTTTCGAGGCCAGCATCCTGCTTGCGGCCATCGGCAAGGCCGGCGGGGAAAAGAAACCCCGGAGCGCGGGCGCTCCCTCAACCGCCGGTCCTCCGCGCTCCGTTGTCGTTCTCGATCCGGAACAGGTGCGCGCCGCGGTGACAGTTGCTCTTGACGCAGCGCTCCCCGCGCTGGTCGACGAGATCAGCGCGAAGGTGCTCGCCGCGCTTTCGGGCTCCGGGCGCAAAGCCAAACCCGAGTGACCGTTACACTGTTGACTGCCTATGCCCGATAACAGTTTTGATGTCGTCTCCCAGATCGAGATGCCGGAGGTGAACAACGCCATCCAGCAGGCGATGAAAGAGATCACCACCCGTTACGACCTGAAGAATTCGAAAACCCTGATCGAGCTGAATGAGAAAGAGAAGAAGGTCACGCTCGGCAGTTCGGACGACTTCAAGCTCAAGGCGGCGACCGAGATCTTCCAACTGAAGCTGGTCAAGCGTGGCGTACCGATCAAAAACCTGACTTATGGACCGATTCAGGCGGCCGCGGGCGCTTCGGTGAAGCAGGAGGTCACGCTGACATCGGGCATCCCCACCGAAAAGGCAAAGGACATCGTCAGGAAGATCAAGGACAGCAAACTCAAGGTGCAGGCGGCGATCCAGGGCGATCTGGTGCGCATCAGCGGCAAGGACCGGGATACGCTCCAGCAGGCCATCGCGCTTTTGAAGGGCGCCGACTTCGGGATCGAGCTGCAGTTCATTAATTACCGGACCAACTGACGCGGAACCGGAATGCCGCGGCGGATCGAATCGCTTCAGATTGACGGCCCCGCCGGCAGGCTGGAAGCATTGCTCGAAGAACCAGAAGACGGCGCACCCCGTGAGTCCTGTCTGGTGTGCCACCCTCATCCCCTGTTTGGGGGCACCATGCACAACAAGGTCGTATATCGGATAGCCCGCGGGATGCGGCGTGCGGGCGCGGTGGTGTTGCGATTCAATTTTCGCGGGGCGGGGCGCAGCGAGGGCGTCCACGATCAGAGCGTTGGTGAAGTGGAAGACGCGAGCGCCGCGCTGGGATTTCTGCGCGAACGGTATCCCGATCTCCCTTGGTCGTTGGCGGGATTTTCCTTCGGCTCGCGCGTGATCCTGCAGTTGGGTTGTTCGATTGGAGGAACGCCGCCTGCCCGGCTGCTGGCCGTGGGATTTCCCACGCGAACCGGCAAATTCGATTATCTCGCCACTTGCGCAATTCCGAAATACTTTCTCCAGAGCACGATGGACGAATTCGGCCCGAAGAAGGAACTTGAAGCGGCGTTCGAGGGGTTCGCCGACCCCAAGCGCCTCGAATTTATAGAGGCCGGCGATCATTTCTTCGCGGGCGCGCTGGATGATCTGGAAGAAGCTGTAAAAAACTCTCCTACTCGACGCGGAATTCCCCTTTGACCTCCGCCGTTTGCTTCCCCACCGCATCGTGAGCCGTAATCACAAGCGTGTAGGTGGCCGCCCGCATGGTCGATTGCAGGCCCAGATTGAAGCCGCCAGGCACCCACGGCTGCGGATAGAATGCCTGGCTTTTCTCCACCGCCGCGTCTTCCTGCGCGAACAATTGCTTCCCGTCGGGCCCGAGCACGGCAACGTCGTAGGAGACATCTATCGAATTCTGTTCGCCGTACTTGTAGCCGATAACGTCGAAGCGCACCCAGAGCATGTCGCCCGCCCGGTACGCCACGATTTTGAGCGCGGCCTCGTCCTCCTGCGAACGATAGAAGCCCAGATTGCGAATGGTCAGCGCGCTCGCCGGTTCCACGCCTTTGCCCCCCACGGGAAAGGCAAGTTCGCCCGACGCAATCTGATGCGTCTGCTGATCGGTCACCTCAAATTTGACGCTGTAATTTCCTGGCGGCGCAATGGACGGGATCTGAATCGGCAGGCGCAGCTTCGGCTTCCAGTCCTTATCTTCCTGGCTGATGGTTGTCCCGATCACTTCCTCATCGCGCGCCACGATGGGCGTACCCTTTGAGTCGAACGCCTGGATATGGCCGGTGAGCTGCACCTTGCCGGTGGGCCCGGTTTTGTAGTTCTCCACCTGAAAGCTGAAGAAGGCGACGTCCCCCGCCTGAAACGCACTGCCGTTTTCAATCGTGGGCCCGTCTTCCGACTGCGAGATCGCCGCCCTTGTGACCTTTATGGTTTGAGCAGCGCTTTGGGCCATCAGCGCTGGTGCGAACGCCGCAAGCGCTATAACTACTGCTGCCCGCATACCAATTCGCGTCTATTTCTTCGCTGCCGGCAATTCCGGCAGTTCGGTCGGAGCGGCCTGGACGCTTTTCAACTGCTCGTGCACGAAGTCGAGCGGCACATCGATCGAAATCTCCTTCTCATCGAAGGGATCGTTCAGCCGCAGCCGGTAGTGCTTGGTTGGAGCATCGAACACCACAAAGCCCTGTTCGGTTTGCGTGGGACCCACTTTGCGGACGATGCCGAGCCAGTTCGGGACATTCGCGCCATCGGCCAGTTCCGCGATACTGTGCCCCTGATCGTCCACCAGCGTCATGGCCGGAATGGGCTGATCGCTGGAGCTGGAGTTCGAGACCGTGACCTTGACCAGATAGAAACGCTCCTGCGCATTCCTCGCCGTAGCTGGGTCGTCGCCGAGTGTCTGCGTCATTTCGGTGTCCGTAATGCTGTAAGTCAGCGGACCGACGCTCGCCTTTTCGCCGGCCGCGTAAATGGTCGATTCCTTCTTCGACGACGAAGCCGTGGAACACCCTGCTGCCGCAAGCGACAAAACCGAAATGCAGATCAGCGCGGAACGCATATCAGCGTCCAGTTTCGCACATTCTTAACCGGCGTGTTTTATTGGCCCGCACTCTTGTGCGCACGCAGCATCTGTTCATACTTGCGCCGCTGCTCAGGATTGAGGATCTGCATAATCCGGCTGTTGCCGTCCGCGAGCACGTTGTCGTAGTAATGAGAAAAATCGTCGAGAATCGAGGTCAGCTGGACGGTTTGCTGGTCCGTCAGGTTGAGCTCCTCCTTCCACTCTCTGACCGACATGGAGAGGCCGGTTGCCAATGGCGGCGCCCCGTGCAGATTGGCGTGGCCGCTGAAACTCATCACTACCGCGCCCATCACCATGCCACAGAAAAAAACCAGCACGAACGAAAGGATGGCGATCTTTTCATTCGGGCGTGGAAGGGCGGCTGTGGCCATCTCGGATACCATATTCGCGTCCTGAGCGCTTCTTTGCAACTTTACATACGGCGGCTTGGGCCGCGGCGCCCGGTTCCTTGTCGCGATTCTACTCGCGCCAGGTGGCCAAAGTCACCAGCATCCGGTCGCGGTCGGAGGCTTCCGAATGGTCCGCTGCGGGATCGTGCTGCGCCATGATCGCAGCCGCATCCATCCCGCTGAAGGAAGACTCGCGCGTCACGAGAAAGCTGCCGAAACCGGCGAGCAGGAGCAGCGACGCAAAAGCGATGCGGCGGAAAAAAGCCGCTTCGGGCGAGAACAGGCCCCAAGCTTCCTTCTGCTGTTTTTCCAGAATCCGATAACGGACCCGGCTATAGAAGCCGAGCGAAGGTTGAGGAACCTCCTGTGCCCTATACTCCGCGCCACTCCGTGCGGCTTGATCGCCGGCATTCTCCGCGGCATCCTCCGGCTCGTAGCGTAATTCGCGGAGCAGCATCGACAGGTCGTCCATTTCGGCAACCTCGGCACGGCAGCCGGCACAAACGTCGAGATGAGCGTAGAAAGCGCGCGAGGCTTTTTTGTACACACCCCCACCGCTCAAATGCCTTTCCAACTCGTCGACCACAATATCGTGCATCATAAAAATCACCTGATCATAACTTGTCTTTATTCCGGGCGCGGCTCATAACTTTGCCGTCACCGGGACCCGATCCAGCCGCTGGGCGGCTTTCACCAGCTTCTGGCGGGCGCGGAACAACTTCACCTTAACGGTATTCTCGTTCATCTTCAACATGCCGGAGAGTTCTTCCACCGAGTAGCCTTCCACCTCTTTGAGCAGGAGAAGCTGCTTCTCTTCGTCCGATACCCTGTCCATGAGCTTGACAACGTAATCGCGCCGCGCGAGAGACGAGTCGGCCCGCGCTCCCCTGTCGAGCGCGGGTTCGCTGTTCTCCACGCGGCGCACCTCGTCTTCGCTCATATCGCTTTCGTAGACCAGCTTGCGAACCTTCTTCTTGCGCAGATAGTCGAAACATTCGTTGACGGTGATCTTGTAAATCCACGTAATCAGCGAACTCCGGAAATCGAAGTTCCGCAGAGAGAAGTAAACCTTGGCGAATACCTGCTGCGCGATGTCTTCGACGTCGTTGCGCTGGCGCACTATGCCATGAATGATGGAGAACACTTTGGACTGGTAGCGCTCGACGATTTCGCCGAAGGCGGATTCGTCGCCGGATTGAGCGCGGCGCACCAAAGCGCCTTCTGGAGTATTCTCGTAGTCCACTCTGCTTCTGGCGATTACCCTTTTCCCAAACCCGGGAAGAGGCAAAGCGCCGCTCAGTGTTTCCATACACACGGTCCGACGCGAACCCCGATCCGGCGGTTTCAGCAACATGACGATAGCAGATCGAAGGCCATACCGTCCGCAGCCCACTGGGTCCGGTGGATACTAAGACGCGATTCCGAATGCGTGAACCTTTTTTTGGTATACTGGAGTCAAATCCACGTCGGAGAGAATGTTCGCATGGTCAATATGACTGACACAGCGGTTTCGAAGGTGAAGGAGATCCTCCAGACTCAGGAGCCAAAGCCCGCCGGGCTGCGCATTGCGGTAGTGGGCGGCGGTTGCTCCGGGTTCAGCTACTCCATGGCGTTTGAAAACGCACCAAACATGCTGGATAAAACGTACAGCTACGACGGTCTGAAGATATTCATCGACCAAGCCAGCATGTTGTATCTCGACGGCGCGCAGGTGGACTATGTCGAAACCTTGGAGGGATCCGGCTTCAAGTTCAACAATCCACAAGTGAAATCGACCTGCGGATGCGGCAGCTCCTTCAGCGTCTAGTTAACCTTGGTTTACTGCATTCCGGTAACAAGCAAAGCGGCCCTCCAAGGCCGCTTTTTTCTTTATTTTTCATTAGGATGGGAGTACCGGTACGCTTCGCGACAGCCGCGAAACTTTCTTTTATGAAAAGTATTGCCATCAATATGTTTTTCCTGTTAGTATGCCATTGAGCCACCAGAATCGGGCAGGAGGAAGAATGTCAGGCCCGACTGGAATCTCAAGAGAGGTTAAAATAATAATGACAACATTTCGGAGAATTCTGACGACGTCGGCACTGGCGGTAATGGCCTGTGGTTTGGCAAGTGCGAACAGCATAACTGACTCGTGCGGGACTGCAGGGCCCGGCGGCACGGAACTCGGACCTTCGGGAACCACCACGACGTCTGGAAACCTCGCCTGCCCGGGCGCTAATTTGCCGGGGGGGTTTACACTAACGTCCGCGGTATTGACTATCGACGGTCAGATTCTGGACACCGTTGGTTTCGTCTCGACTATCACGCTTATCAACGGTAACGCGGTGACGGCTAGTGGCAGCGCGGTTACAGGCTCAGCTTTTTATCTTGACTCGACCTCGTCGAATAACCTTGTGAACTTTGGGTTCAGCCCGTCGGGCCTGAGCGCGTTGACTCCTTTTTTCACGGCACAGGCCGCGACCCCGGGCTATCCTGCGGACATAGCGATTGCGCCCGGGAGTTCGATGACATTCGACGTGAGCAGCGGTCTGCTGAACCAGACCGGAACAGACACTAACGGTACCGACCTGACCAACTGGAGCGGCCTGACAGGTTTCTCCTTCATTATGGATACCCACACGACGATAACCAGCGACTTCGGCGGTGGTAACGACAAGGTAGGCCAAGTGACATTTGTCGACGCGGCAGCACAAATCACCTACTATTACCAACCCACGGGTACCATCACTCCCGAGCCGACTACCATGGCGCTGCTCGGTGGAGCGCTCCTCGGTGTCGGACTGATTGGCAAGCGCCTCCGGAAGAGCTAACCGTATTCTTTGACAGTGTCGTATTCTCCGAGAAGGGCTGGCCTCGCGCCAGCCCTTTTTATTTGAGCCGCTACTTCGCGTCCCGCCAGTTTTCTCCAGTTCCAACCTCAACAAGCAACGGCACGTTTAACTCAAAAACTCCTTCCATCTCGCACTTGACCAACTGCTTGACGTCCTCGACCTCATTGCCGGGCGATTCCAACACCAGTTCGTCGTGCACCTGCAGCAGCAGCCGGCTTTCGAATCCCGCCAGTGCCTGGTCGATCCGCACCATCGCTATCTTGATCAGATCGGCCGCCGTGCCCTGAATCGGTGAGTTCACGGCTGTTCTCTCGGCGAACCCGCGCGCATTCGGATTGCGGCTGTTGATATCCGGAATGGGCCGTTCGCGGCCGAACAGCGTTCGCGCCACGCCCGCCTCGCGCGTCCTGGCGATGGTATCGTCTATGAACCGTTTCACCCCCGCATAACGTTCGAAATACGCTTTGATGTAAGCCTCGGCTTCTTTGCGCGAGATCCCGAGATTGGCGGCAAGGCCGAAAGCGCTGATGCCGTATACGATCCCGAAGTTTACCGCCTTGGCGTTGTTGCGCGCCTCGCGCGTGACCAGCATCGGCGGCACGCCCATCACCTCCGCCGCGGTTCGCGTATGGATGTCTTCACCCTGCCGGAAGGCGTCGATCAATACCGGATCCCCGGACATGTGGGCAAGCAGCCGCAGTTCGATCTGCGAGTAGTCCGCCACCACCAGCTTCCAAGCTGCGCGGGGGATGAATGCCGCCCGGATCTCACGCCCCAGTTCAGTCTTGATCGGAATGTTCTGCAGGTTCGGATTGGAGGACGATAAACGGCCCGTCGCCGCCCCCGTCTGATTGAAGCTGGTATGAATGCGGCCTGTTTCGGCATCCATCAGGGCCGGCAGCGCATCCACATACGTGCCCTTGAGTTTCGTCAACTGGCGGTATTCGAGTACCTTGCTGACGATTTCATGGTTGGGCGCCAGCGCCTCCAGAACGTCGACGGCGGTGGAAATGGTTTTACCTTTGCCGTATCGCACGGGGGCGGGAAGGCCCAGTTCCTCGAACAGAATCTTCCCCAGTTGCTGCGGTGAAGAGATGTTGAACTCGCGGCCGGCCATCGCATGAATCTCGCTGGTGAGCTGTGCGATTCCGGTTTCCATCAGCAGCGAAAGCCGCGCCAGTTCGTTAGTGTCGATCCGAATCCCCGCGTGCTCCATGCGCGCCAGAACACCCGCCAGCGGCAGTTCGATCTCTTCGTAGATCTTCCGGAAGCCGCGCCGCTCGATCTCGGGCCGCAGGCGTTCGTTCAGCTCATGGACGAAGCTGGCTCGCTCATCGGCTCTGGGCCCGGCGCGCAGATCGAGGCGGCGCTCGACCAGCGCTTCAAGCGAACAACTTGCCGGATCGGCATCGAGCAGGAACGCGTAGAGCGAGACGTCGTCTCTCAGTCCGCCCGCGTGAATCCCGCGCTTCAGCAAGGCGAGTGTCAGCGATTTCAGATCGCTGGCAGTCTTCGGGATCGCAGGGTTCTCAAGCGCAGGCTGCAGTTCGCTCAGCCGCGAGACGGGAAGACTGCGCGCCTCGCCGGGGCGGCAGGCGAGACCGATTTCGTCCAGATCGCTCGAAAAGGCGAGTGCGAGCGTGCTGCCCTCCGGGATATCCTCGATGAACTTCATCACTGCCCCGGAGGTTTCGAGGGGAGCGAAATCGCGGGGTCGCGCGTCCTCGGAAGGGCCAAGCTCCTTCAGGTGCGAGAAAAACTCCAGCTCCCTATACAGGGCCTTGAGCGTGTCGGTGTCCGGCTCCCGCACGCGCAAACCCTCGAGATCGAAGGGAATCGGGACGTCGCAATGGATGGTCGCCAACCGCAGACTGAGCAGGATGCGCTCCCGGTTGTTCTGCAGGCTCTCGCGGGACATTCGCTTCGTCACCTCGCCCGCACGGTCAAGCGCCGCCGGGACGGAACCGAACTGGGCGAGCAGATCCTGCGCGCCCTTATCGCCAATCCCCGGCGCACCCGGGATGTTGTCCACGGCGTCACCCTTCAGCGCCAGCAGATCGGCTACCTGACGTGGCTCCACGCCCATGAACTCCTTCACCTTGGCCGGGTCGTACCACGTGTCGTCCTTCGCCGGATTCAGCATGGAGACGCGATCGGTCACAAGCTGCAGCATGTCTTTGTCGCTCGAGACAATGACCACCTCGCAACCGGCTTCGGCGGCTTTACGGCTGATGGTGCCGATCACGTCATCCGCCTCGAAGCCCGGGTACTGGATCACGGGAATATGCAGCGCGGCGAGGAGGCGCTCCACATAAGGGATCTGGGCAATGAGATCGGTTGGCGTTTCACTCCGGTTGGCTTTGTACTCGGCGAACAGCTCGTCGCGGTGTGTCTTCCCCAGGCTCTCGAAGATGGCGGCCATGTAGTGCGGAGCGAAGGTCTTCGAGAGCTTCCGCAGCATATTGTTGAAGATAAGAACGGCCTCGGTCGGCAGGCCCGCGGTGGTGCGCATGGGCGGCGCCTGCATCCGCGCGCGCGCATGAAACGCGCGGAAGATGAACCCGTAAGTGTCGATGAGAAATATCCGGGGAGCGTTCACGGCGTCACAGCTTCGAATGGAATATCGTAAATATACAAAGCATGGCCCACAATAGCCGTCGGCGCTGTCGTCCTGAGCCAGCTTAGAGTGTAACGCGACACGTATTTGGCGCTGACGACATAAAGACCCGGAGCGGGAACCGGATTGCTCTCGATGTAATACAACGAGAGCGTCTGGCTTGGGATGCCCCATGCCTCGGGGGGAAATGAGCCGAACCAGGCCAGCCACATGGTTCGGGAGTCCGGGTGGCGGTTTCTCCAGACCTGGAGCTGTCCGAGTCCCTGCCCCCAATCGACATTGCTGTCATCCAGCCACCAGGGCCCGCACCGTGTGCCGCCATCGACTCCCAGCTTGCGGGGATCCTGCAGCAGGCACGCCGCCTCGTTGAAGTAAGACAAATGGTCGGGATAGATGCCCACGGCGGCAACCGCCATCCAGACACAAAGAGCGGCAGCGAGGCCGACGCCCCATTTGGACCCGCGTTGCATCGGCGTGCTTTGTTTCAACATCGCGAGTCCGGCGCCGCCTGCGAGGCAAAGGAATGGGAACGCGGGTATCAGGTACCGGATGCCGATGTTTTCGGCCCGGACGGTGCAGGCGACGAACAGCACGAATGGCGGGAGGAACACGAAAAGCTTGTCGAGAACGGCGAGCCGTCGGTCACGGATTACGACCACGGATCCGAGGATCACAAGCGCAATAGTGCCGAGCGGCTCCTTTAAGAGCCAGGCGACGGCGAAGTAAGTGGTGAAACGGTGCTGAAACTCTCCGGCCATGTAGGCCATATAATCCGGGTTGGCGTCCGCATAGACGCTGCCGATCCCCTGCAAGTAATACGACAGGCCTGAAGTCGAGAAATAGATCACCATGACGACGAGGCAGGCGACTACGCTCATGACACCGAAATGGAGGAGGGCCGAAGCTACCCGCGTGGCGGTGTCCTGCCGCGGCAAGACGGCTGCGGCCAGCATCAGCAGGAGAGCCACCGGCATCATGAAAACCGCAGAAAATTTTGCGCAGAGGAGCATTCCCATAGCGACGCCGCACCACACCAGGCGCGGCGTACCCAGGCGCAACCCGGCGGGACGCCGCAGATAACTCCACAACGAGAAGAAAAACACGACCATGAAAGAGGCCATCCCCATGTCGGTGGTGACGAATTGGGAGTGGGCGATCAGATTCGGGTCCAGCGCGAACAGAAAGAGAGCGCCGATCGCCGCCGCATCGCCCATCATTCGACGCGCCCAGAGGCAGAGCAGGAGCCCGGCGAGCGTCGCAAGCAGAATGAGCGGCAGCCTGGCCCAAAACATGATCTTTGGCGGACCGCCCTGCCGGATCAGGTCGTTTCCCACACCCCATTCGAGTTGCGGACCCTGAGGCTCGGTCAGCATGGCCCTCACGGCGGGAACATCAGGCAGGCGGATGCCGGCCAGAAGCAGCGAAACCGCGGCCATTTCCTTGAGGAGCGGCGGGTGCTGGGGATTGGGAACGAAATTTCCCTTCTGCACGTAAGACAGGCCGGCCGCGATGTGCGGCGGTTCGTCGGAGGAGGGACTCTTCACCAGGCTCGAGAAGAGGCTTTGCAGGAAAAACGCGGCGGTCAGCGTGCCGGCCAGAACAGGAAACAACCACGGCCGGGGCTGCCCGTGGGGCAGCGTTTTATCCATAAACGGGAATCGTAGCATATGCCAAATGTGACGCTGTTAGAATGGCCGTAATGCGCTCGCGCCAGTGGTGGTTAGCCCAGTGGTGGTTAGCCCTGGTTGCGCTGTGCGCAATCACACTGCTGGCATGGTCGAACTCGTTTCAGTGCGGGTTTGTGTTCGACAACCGTTTTCTGCTGCTGCTGGACACCCGCGTTCATCAGGCGACGCGTGAAAATCTGGCGCTGATTCTCAACCACACATGGCTTTGGCCCGCCACGGAGGCCGGTCTTTACAGGCCAGTGACCACGCTGTCGTGGCTTTTCAACTATGCGATCCTCGGAAACGCCGACCATCCCGCCGGTTATCACTGGATCAACCTGCTGCTTCATGCCGGTAACGTGTTGCTGGTCTTCGCCCTCGCGCGACGGCTGGTCCGGGATTTTTGGCCGTCGTTCCTGATCGCCGCGTTGTGGGCGGTGCATCCGGTCCTGACCGAATCCGTGACCAATATCGTGGGCAGGGCGGACCTTTTGGCGGGGATGACCACACTGGGCGGCCTGTTGATGTATCTGAGAAGCACCGAAACCTCCGGCGGGCGCCAGTTGGCATGGCTGGCGGCACTGGGGGTTGTCACCGCAGTGGGTGTCTTTTCCAAGGAAAGCGCGGTCGCCGTGGTGGGGATCATCGCGCTTTACGAGTCGACCTGGTGGGACCGGCGCCGGCTCTATAATTTCTTCCAGGCCTGCCTCGCGATGTCGCCGGCGCTTCTGGCTATGTGGTGGGCGCGTACGAGAGTCCTCGCAGCGTCGGCACCAGCCGAGTTTCCATTCGTGGATAACCCGATCGTCGGCGCCGACTTCTGGACCGGCCGCCTGACTGCCTTGAAGGTGCTGGCTCTATACCTCGAGCGCCTGATATGGCCTGTGCACCTCTCGGCGGATTATTCATATTCCCAGATTCCGCTCGCCGACGGCAGGTCGACGGACTGGATCGCCTGGACGGTGGTGGCAGCAGTGGCGATCGTAGTGGCTTTGCTGTTTCGCCGGAACAAGGCGGCTTTCTTCGGCGCGGGCCTGGCGATCGTGGCGATGCTGCCGACGTCGAACCTGGTTATCCCCATAGGCACGATCATGGCGGAGCGGCTGCTTTACCTCCCGGCGATCGGCTTCTCGATATGCCTTACCCTGGCGCTTTATTCCTTTTGCCGGCGAATCCGGGCGGGGGCGCAGGCGCCTCTGGCGCTGGGCCTCCTGATGGTCGTCGCGTTCGGGGTTCGCACCTGGGTCCGGAACAACGACTGGCGGGACGATTTCACATTCTGGTCGGCGGCGGTTCGGACCTCGCCGCGGAGCTTCAAGACCCATACGTTCTTCGGCGGGCAGATGATGTCCGGGGATCACATCGATTACGATGGCGTATTCAGAGAGGGCGAGCGCAGCGTGGCTCTGCTCGATTCCCTGCCCGACGAGCTGAACGATTCGTCAGTCTACCTGCGGACGGGTGTGCAGTTCGGCAGCATTGCGGACAATTCGCTTCGGCTCGATCCGAATGGCAAGGAGATCATCCAACCCGAAAATATTCCAAAATACGAGAGAGCGAGAATCCTTCTGCTGCGCGCCGCCGCCATCCTGAAGGCTCACCACGAGGCTGAACTCGATAAATCGTTCGGGTTCTCAAGCGCGCCCGGAAATCCGGCACTGCTGTCCATGGATTCGGATTTCAATACTTACCTCAGCCTGTCGACGACCGACAACCGGCTGGGCAAGACGGAGGAGTCGCTCCAGTACGCCCAACAGGCGCAGACGGTGTCGCCGGGGCGCCCCGAGGGGTACCTGCAGCTGCACGCCGCTCTGTTGGCCGCGGGACGACGAGACGACGCCATGGCCGCGCTGCTGGAAGGGATCCTCGTCACTTCGAACGCCACGATAGAGCAGAGTCTCGCGCGGGATTATGCGAGCAGCCCCGCTGAGAGCGAGTGCGCGGTCTCGCGTGAACAGGGGGAACCGAGTATCAACTATTCCTGCGCGATCGTCCGTAAACAATTGTGCTCGATCACCGATGGGGTGATCCGGACGACCATGCAGGTCTGGGGCCGGGAAGCCGCGAGCCGCGTGAAGGACAAATTGGCTCAGTACGGCTGCGAAGCACAGGGCCAGTTTTAAGTCAGCGGCGGATCACTCGCACGCGTCGGTGATGCAAATCGATTCCAGCGTGCGGCCCACCGGCGGCGCGGGAAGACCGGCGGCCGTCATCAACTTACGCAGGAGAAGGCCGGTCTCGGGATGCGCGATGGCCGATTGCACGCCGACGCGAACCAGACCGTCGGCGTAATCCACCGGCTCCCAGGTATGGACGGCTAATTTGCCGCCGCGGTTGTCAGTGTTGCCGTAATCCCGAACATCGAGCTTGGCGCCGTGGTCGACCAGAAGCTGGACGACGTCGGACCGGCCCTTGTGCGCGGCGCCATGAAGCGCGGTGCGGCCGGTGTCGGCCTGCGCGTTCACGTCGAGGCCCAGATCGATCAGCATCTTTACGGCTTCGAGCGTGCTCTCGGGCGACCATTCGTAGGTGATCCCTTCCACCCAGCCGATGCCGGCAGCTACCTGCAGGGCCGTCACATGCAACATGGTATCGATCTTCGGATCGGCGCCGTGGGCGAGGAGAAGCTTCATCAGGACGATGTCGCCGGACTGCGATGCGCGCAGGAAAGCGGTCGCACCGTTTTCATCCAGCCATTGGTTGGTGAAAACCGTGCGGGTTTCGGTGCTGTCCTTCATGCGGGCATTCACGTTGGCACCCTTGTCGATCAGCAGCTTGATGTATTCCAAGTGATCCATGTCCGGCTTGCGGACGGGATAGTCGCCACCTTCTATATTGCGGTTATCGGTAGCCAGATAGAGCGGCGTCCACATGCCTTTGTTGGCGAGGTTCACATCGGCGCCGTGGTCCAAAAGATACGCGCCGAGCTTGTAATAACGATTTTGTGTTGCGACGAGCAATGGGCTCCAGCCGTAGCCTGTGGTTTGGTTGACGTCCGCGCCTGCGGCCAGAAGGGCCTTGACTGAATCGAGATCGTCAGCGCGGGTCGCATAGACCAGCGGCGTCAGTTGCCCACCATCTTTCGGTGCAGGTTGACGCCGGAAGCCAAAAGCTGCTACCGCGGCGTCGTCGTTGAAATCGACTCCGCCATCCGCGGCTCCTCCACCTCTGCCGCCACGGCCGCCGCCTCGCCCGGTTCCGGCCGCTGCGCCACCTTGCCCACCACCCCGGCCGCCGCGTCCCGGCGTCGCGGCATTGCCCTCGGTGACAGCACGAAGCTCGCCCAAATCCAGCGCTTTCCCAGCTGCGAGTGCCGCACCCTGCGCCGCTACCTGCTTTCGTGGATCGTTCGATTTCCCAAGCGCGGGCCCTCTGCCGCGCTCCGCAACATCCGAGCGGGCCCTGAAATCCGCACCGTGCTCAATCAGAAGCTTGATGGCGCCGGCATGACCTTCATCGGCGGCCCACATCAACGGTGTTGTACCGCGCAGAGTTTCCTTTGCGTTTGGATTCGCGCCGTGATCGAGCAGCACCTTGATCGCATCGACATTGCCGGTACGCGAGGCCGCCATGAGCGGGCTCCTTCCCAGCGGCAGCTGCTCGTTGGCATCGGCACCCGCGTTCAACAACGCCGTGATCGCAGCGGCATCTCCGTTGACGCTCGCCAGCCACAACGGCGTGGAGCCGTCGCGGTTTGCGGCCTTCGGATTCGCGCCTGCCTTCAGCAACATGTCCACGGTTTCTGTATCGGACCGGAACACGGCCCAGTGAAGCGCTGTCGCGCCATCGGGCTGGGGCGCGTTCACGTCGGCATGCTGGGCGAGAAGCTTTTGCAAGCCCGTTCTGTCGCCGCGCATCACCGCATCGGCAACGTCGGATGGTGCGGTTGCGCCAAAAAGTACAGCAGGCAGAAGCAGCAGCAAGACGCGTTTCATGGCGTTCCCCTACAGGTTCTCGATATGACCCGTGCTGTCGCCGATGCTGTCCTGGTGAATGCCGTATTTGTCGAGCAAGGTCAGCAGGAGATTGCCGGTCGGGATGGTCTTGGTCGGGAAGGCAATATGCCGCCCGCCCTTCAGTTTGCCGTTCAATCCGCCTACCAGCACATGCGGCACATCGTAGTGGACGTGCTGATTGGAGTTGCCCATGTTGCTGCCATAGAGAACCAGCGAATGATCCAGAAGCGTGCCGTCGCCGTCCGGGGTTTTGGCGAGGTTCTCGACGAGGTGAGCCAGCATCTTGACGTGATACTGGTTAATCTTCGAGAGTGTGGCGATGATCTTGGGATTTTCGCCGTGATGCGAGACGCCATGGAAGCCCGAGGTGGGCGCTTCGCTTTCGGGGTAGGTGCGGCCCGTGAGGTCGCGGGCAAACAGCAGCGTGCCCACCCGGGTGATGTCGGCCTGGAAAGCCAGGGCGAGAAGATCGAACTGGATTTTGATGTGCTCGTCGAAGGTTTGCGGTACGCCCACCGGCACACTCAGATCGGCCGGAGCGACGGTCGAGGCCTTCATGGCAATCTGCAGGCGGCGCTCGATTTCGCGGACGTTTTGCGCATAGTCGTCGAGTCGCGCGCGATCGGCCGCGCCGGATTCGTTGCGAAGACGCGAGAGGCTGCCGCCGAGCGAATCCAGAATGCTGCCGTCCCGCTTTCTGCGCGCGGCGCGCTGCTCGGGAGTGCCGCCGTCGCCAAACATGCGTTCGAAGATCACCTGCGGGTTCAACTCCATGGGCAGCGGCTGGGTGGGGGACGACCAGGAAATCGTGTTGGTATAGGTGCAGCTGTAACCTTCGCCGCAGTTGCTCGAATTCGCGCCGGGATCCTCGACCGCGAGCTGCATCGAAGGCATCAGGTTATCGCCGCCGAGCCTCTGCGCGATGAGTTGATCGATGGTGGTTCCGGCATACACATCGGCGCCGGCGGTCTTCTTGGGTTTGTTGGCGCACAGGAAGGCGGCGGCAACCCAATGGTCGGCACCGGTGACGCCCGGAGGCGGTTCGGCCGAGCGGGAGTGCAGGCCGCTCAGAATCACGGTGCTGGAGCGGAACGGCTCGAGCGGCTTCCAGTTGAACGGGAGCGTGGCGGCCAACGGGCCTTCCGTCTCCGGAACCCAGTAGCCGGGCGCCGCGCCGTGCGGCACAAAGCAGCCGACAAAGCGGGGTTTGGGAGTGGCCGCGGTTTGAGCCAGCGCCGTCGAGGCCGGGATCATCGCGTCCAGAAGCGGCAGCGCGAGTGTCGCGCCCGCACCGCGCAGAACCATCCGGCGGGAGAGGTGTTTTTTGGTGATAAACATAATGGCGTTCTTTACTCCTGATTTTTTGCGGCGGGCGAAACCGCCTGCCCCACCTTGGATTCCAGTGTGGCTGGTTTCATATTGGTCTGGAATGGAGGGCTTTTTACTATTCCCATCACTATTGACGTGAATCTGTACTTGCCCGGGGCCGAGTCGCGCAAAATGGATCTAAGGGTAGGCATGTCCTGGTATTCGACGCCGCGGCCGAGAGCGTAAGTCATCATCCGCTCGGTAAGCACGCGGACGAATTGATCGGAATGGCGCACCAGCGAATCGCGCAGGCCCGTTACGCCGTCTATCTTGGTGCCGTCGGATAAGGTGCCGGTGGCATCGATGGGAGTGTCGCCCTCCGATGTGCGCCACGATCCGATGGCGTCAAAATTTTCCATACCGAGCCCGATCGGTTCAAAGATCTTGTGGCACGACGCGCAGACCGGATTGGTGTGGTGCTCCTCCATACGCACTCGCATGGGTGGATCGACCGACACGCCGCCGGCGACAGGGGGCTTGCCCTTAAGGGAGGTATCCACGCCCGGCGGAGGATCGGGCGGGCTGATGCCGAGGAACGTTTCCAGATACCACTTGCCCCGGTGAACAGGCGATGTTCGGGCAGCGTCCGAAGTTATGGTCAGGAGCGCGCCCTTGCCCAGCAGGCCGCGGCGCATGTCGAGTTCCGCAGGTAGCGTCACGCGGCGGAACTGCGGGCCATAGATGTTGGGGATTCCGTATTGCTTCGCGAGCCGTTCGTTGACAAATGTGTAATTCGCGGTCAGCAGATCGAGGATGCTGCGATCTTCATGCGCGATGCTGCCGAAGAACAGTTCTATCTCGCGCTTGTAGGCGGCGCGCAGGTTGTCGTCGAAATCCGGAAACAGATTCACGGCGGGCTCGCTGGTCTGGAGGGAGCGAACGCCGAGCCACTGTCCGGTAAAGTTGGCGACCAGCGCGTCGGATTTCGGATCGGCCAGCATGCGCCGGACTTCTTTCTCAAGTGTTGCGGGATCGCGCAACCTGCCTTGCGACGCGAGATCGATCAACTCGTCGTCGGGAACGCTGCTCCACAGGAAGAATGAGAGCCGGGAGGCAAGGGCCAGATCGCTGACGCGGTAGGGCTTGCCGGCGGGGAGAGTTGCCGGTTCGGCTTCTTCGCGATACACAAATTCGGGATCGGTGAGCACGCGCTGAAGGGCGGCTTCGATGCCGTCGTCGAATGTTCCGTTATCGCTTCGGCCGGAGCGGTAAAACTCCGTGAGCGTCGCGAGGTCCGCGGAAGTGGCAGGGCGGCGATAAGCGTGCTTCACGAGCGTGGACATGATAGTCCGCGCGCAGGAGGCGTCTAACTTGTCTTGCTCTGCGGCATCTTTACCTGGTGCCGGCCGGCACACGAAAATCTTCCTGCGCGCGGCGGTGTCGTGCGCGCCCGCGGCATCGTAGGGGCCTTCAATCCAAACCTGGCCGACGTGCGGATAGAACAGATAGCCGGGTATGGAGCCGGGGGTGTTCATGGTGCGCTGAAACGGATGGTTGAGTTCGCTGCCGGGCACGTCGTTGGTGGCAAGAAAGGTCACGCCGACGGTATGCAGGCCAGCCTTGACCGGGATGCGCGGAGTGGATTTGCCGTTACCGGTGGTGTTCGAAATTTCCTTATCCCAATCGAACAGCTTCACGCGATCGCCATCGACCGTGACTTCGAGTTGCTCACCCTTAACGCCGCCGAGGACGGCCTGGAAATAGCCCGTGACGCCTTTGACCTTGAAAGTGTATTCGCCGTCGACGGGGAATTGATATTTGATCAGAATGCCGCCGCGGGTGCCGAAGGGCAGGCCTTCGATATGGTAGTTCTGCGCGGTGTCGGCGGGCACTTCGAAGACCGCCTGCGTGGGAGCGGAAATATCGCCGATGGCCAGGCGGCTGATCTTTCCGGCAGCCGACAAATACGCTTCCATCAGCGCGGGGGACAGCGTCAGCGCGCCGGCGATGTTGTCGAAGCCGTGCGTGGAATCGTCGGGTGGGAGGAATTTCGAGGCGTCCACTTCGAGCGCGAGCACGTCGCGAATCGCATTCGTATATTCGGTGCGGTTCAGGCGGTGCAGGCCGGGCGGAGGCAGATAAGGAATCGCGCCGCGGTCGAGTTCCTTCTCCATGAAGGCGATCAGCGCTTCGCGGGTGGCGGGGTCCGGCTGCGGCATTCCGGTGGGCGGCATCATGCCGGCGCGAAGTTTGCGGACGACCTTTTCGCCGATCTCGGCATGATCGCCGACGTGCGCGAGGTCGAGCTGGTCGAGCAGCAGATTAGCGGTTTTCAGCTTGGCGTTATGGCAAACCACGCAATATTTGTCGAGGACGGCGCGTTCGGTGGTGGCGTCGGATCTGGTGGCGTCGAGTTTGGCAAGCGGCGCTGGGGCGGACTGACCCGACAGGCGAACCACCGGGATGGACGCCACGCAGACGAGGACGAACCCGATTGTGAGGATTCTCGCGTTCACAATACCTCCACCAGCAACCGCTACCTTGTTGGAAGCTAACGGCATGAGTTTATCATAGGCTTATTTTCTTTCCGCCCCGCGCAGGGACGTTTTAATGACCTGGAAGAGACGCGGATGGAGCCGCGTGTACCTGTTAGCGGAATGATGCGGTCGTAATGCCATTTTGGCTTCGAACAGGCGCTGGTTCCAGCGAGATTCGGCATCGAGCTCTTCAGGCGTAAAAACGAACCCGGAAGTTACAGGTTCGGCACTCTTCGAGCTCGGTTCGCCCAACATTTTGTTCATGTTGTGAAGGGCTACGGCGTTATCGTGAGCGGTTGGCGGGCGGCCGTGCGTTTGGCCTTCAGATCCCCCAAGGGCCTTCGTCGCGTTCGCAGAACGATTACGTCATAGTTCTCTGCGGTGTACGGGCGTACCGGCGGGGCCGCCCCCAATGGAAAACGATCGCGATCCTGGCGAGGCAGAGTCGCGAATTTTCGTGCTGAACACCATTCGGACTCCACCGATCAGATGCCTTGGGCGTAATTTGACACAACATGAGAGGCGGTATAGGATGTGCTTGCGTGCGCATACTCCTCTGCCTGCTTTTCGTTTGCTCGACCAGTCTGCTCGCCCAGCGGGGCAGAGGCGGCGGCGAGGCGCCGGTCATACCGCCTGGTCCGCCCAAAAACCTGAAGATCCTACCCGCGGACGTAGACATCCGGCAGACGATGGGGGCGTTTCGGAACGCGCTCGGCGTGCAATGTAACTACTGTCACGTTCAGGGCGATTTCGCCAGCGACGACAATCCGAGGAAGAACGTGGCCCGCAACATGTTGCGCATCGCCGCCGACATCAACGCGACCTTCCCCGACGGCAAGATACACGTGACCTGCTATACTTGCCACCGCGGTGATGCCAAGCCGAAGACGGAGCCGCCGGCAGCGGGCGCCACGGAGAAACCCGCCTCACCGCCAGAACCCTGATTCTTCAAAAATCGAACCTGCATGCATCCTGAACCTGTAATGGATCTCGCCCACTTGGGGCATCTGGAACTTCTCACGCCCAAGGCGGATGAGAGTCTCCGCTTTTTTGTCGACGTTCTCGGCATGACCGAGAGCGGCCGGCAGGGCGATTCCGTCTACCTGCGCGGTTGGGACGATTACGAGCGCTATTCGCTCAAACTGACGGCATCGAAAACCTCCGGCATGGGCCACATGGCTTTCCGCGCGCGCAGTCCGCAGGCGCTGGAACGCCGTGTTGCCGCGCTGAAGGGCTCCGGCTTCGATGTTGGCTGGACTGACGGCGAACTCGGGCACGGCCCGGCTTTTGTTTGCCAGGATCCGGACGGCCACAAGATCGAGCTTTACTACGAGACCGAGTGGTACACGGCGCCTCCGGAACTCAAACCCTCCTTGAAGAATCAGGCCCAGCGATATCCTGCGCGTGGCGTCAACGTGCGCCGCCTCGATCACTTGAACTGTCTTGCAGTCGATATCAAGGCCAACCGGATCTTCTTTGAGGACTACCTGGGCTTCCGCCTCACCGAGCAGATCGTGCTGAATGACGGCCGCGAAGCCGCGATGTGGATGACCTGCACCAACAAGAGTTACGACTTTGCTTACTCCGCCGATCACACCGGCACGAAGGGGCGCTTCCACCACTTGACTTACGCGGTCGATTGCCGCGAAGATATCCTGCGCGCTGCCGACATCTTTCTGGAAGCGGGCGTGTATATCGAAACCGGCCCGCACAAGCACGCCATCCAGCAGACATTTTTCCTCTACGTTTATGAGCCTGGCGGAAACCGCGTGGAAATCGCCAACGCGGGCGCGCGTTTGGTGCTCGCACCCGACTGGAAGCCGATCCGCTGGACGGAAGAGGAACGCAAAAAAGGCCAGGCGTGGGGGCTCAAGACAATCGAATCCTTCCACACCTACGGGACGCCCCCGGTGTAAGCACGACCGGTACACGCGGGTTTCAGTCGCGTTTTAGCTGACCCGGTTGATTTTCGCCGCCAGCACAAAATCGCTTTCGGTCAGGCCATCGATCTTGTGCGTGTAAATGGTGACCTCGGCTTTGCCCCAACCGACCAGAATATCCGGGTGATGGCCCTGTTCCTCCGCGATCGCGCCGGCGCGGTTGACGAAGTCGAGAGCTTTCTGAAAATCGGGGAACTTGAATACCTTGTGCAGATGGTGTTCCTCGATCACTTCCCAATCGGGTAGCTCCGCCCTGAGCGCGTTGAGAGCATCCCCTTTGAGAGGGGGAACGTTGCCACGGCAGGGAACGCAGGTCTTGTCGGCTAATTTCATTTGCTTCCATCTTACGATTGGAAGGGTGAAGCCAGCCCCCGCCCGACAAGCCGCCTTCGGCGCGCTGCTCGCGATCGACCGCGGCGCATGGTCGGCCGAGGCGCTGGCTGCGAAATCCACGCAACTCGACAGCCGCGACGCGGGACTGGCTTCGGACATTGTGTTTGGCGCGCTTCGAAGGCGCGGGGAACTGGACGCGGCGATCGGCATATATTCGAAACGCGCTGTGGAGAAGCTCGACTCGGCAGTCCGGATCGCTCTCGAGATGGCGCTTTACCAAATCCGCTTCCTCGACAGAGTGCCGAGCCATGCGGCGGTAAACGACTCCGTGGAGCTGGCCCGCCGGGCCGGAAAAGCCTCTGCCGCCGCGTTTGTCAATGCGATTCTGCGGCGCGCGATCCGGGAGCCCCTTGAAATTCCCGAACCGCTGTCGACTCCCGCGTGGCTCCTGGATCGGTGGACCACCCAGTACGGCGCCGATACCGCCCTCGCGATCGGCCATGCCAGTCTCAGCCCACCCGAACGATTCATTCGGGTGGGAAATGCGCAGCCGCCCGAGGGAGCGGAGCCAACCGATATCCCCGGATGTTTCAGGCTGGGGCACGGAGATGCGGGCGCTTTTCGATTTCAGGACATCGGCTCGCAGGCGGTGGTTCCTCTGCTCCGTCTCGAGCCCGGTGAGACATTCCTCGACGTGTGCGCATCTCCGGGGAACAAGACGGCGCAGGCGCTGGAGAATCCCCTCAGGGCCATCGCCTGCGATTTGCATCTCAGCCGCGCCCGGCTGCTGCTGCCACTGGGTATCCCGGTCGTGACGCTGGACGCGACGCAACCTCTTCCCTTCGCGCGCCGCTTCGATCGCATTCTGGTGGACGCGCCCTGTTCCGGCACGGGCACACTGGCGCGCAATCCGGAAATCAAATGGCGTCTGCAGCCGGCGGATATCGAGGACCTGCAGAGGCGTCAGATCGCGATTCTGCGAAATGCGCTGGATCGTCTGGCGCCCGGCGGCCGGCTGGTCTATTCGACGTGTTCGCTCGAACGCGAAGAGAATCAGGACGTGGTGGCGGCCTGCGGGGCACCGGTTATCGAGACGATGGAAAGGCTCCCAAGTCGCGATCCAGGCGACGGTTTCTTCGCCGCGGTGCTGACTTCATTCCAGCTTCTTAACGAAACGGGTCGATGATGGCGAGACCATCGACCACCTGCCCATGGCTCAAGTCTTCCGTGTAGACGCGGTCGCAGCCCAGAGCCCGCGCGGCTGCCACGATGGCGCTATCCCAAAATGAAAACCCGTAGGTCTTGCGAATTTGTAATGACGAGTTGAGGACCGGAAGCGTCATCTCCTGAATGCGGAATCGGCACCATGCAGCGATAAGACCGGCCGCAAATTCGTGGGGGATGGCATCGGAACGGCTGGCGCGGGTAGCCTGCACATAGAATTCCTGCAGGACTTGGATGGACAGAGCCCCCGAATCTTCCTCCAACAGCGATATGGCTCGCTCGCGCTTCACCGATTCGTCGGCATTCCGGCTGATCGAGTAGAGCAAAATGTTCGTGTCGAAGAAGTGCGGCATTACAGAGACCGGGTGTGCAGTTCGTCGCGCGAGAGTCTGTCGGAAGCGCTGAACGATTCGATCCGGCTCCGGATCTCTCGCTCCTGACGTTTCAGGCGTTCGATTTCAGTTTCATGTGAGGCAAGCTGTTCAAGGTACGCCTTTACCAGCGCCGAGACGGAGGTGTCGCGCTCGGCTGCGGCAATGCGGGCGCGCTTGTAGGTGTCGTCGTCCACCGATACTGTGATATTGCGCATATATTCACAATATCGCATCATTCCCGAGCTACCAAAGCGAGCATGGCCGGGCGGCGGAGGCGTTGTTATAGTCGTTTCGTCGAACAGGGGGATTTCTTCATGCGCGATCGCGATGGTAAACCGCTTTGGGTCGTTGACAATCAGCAGTCCGCCACGGTCCTTGAACGGGCTAAGGCACTGTTAAGAAATAACATTTCCATCAATTGATGTTTTGAGTTATCCTGGGTGGTATGGACAGGCTTGCTGAAGTGCGTCAGCGGTTCACCGTTTTGGAGGCCGTGCTGGACGAAAA
>Ga0070733_10000465_pt1 | contig 33080 bp, 31 predicted proteins | sample Coa_R1_9_FD_66450 | JGI IMG/M metagenome (GOLD analysis project Ga0070733, IMG submission 66450) | Surface soil microbial communities from Centralia Pennsylvania, which are recovering from an underground coalmine fire - Coalmine... | ecosystem: Environmental > Terrestrial > Soil > Unclassified ...
TCGTTCCCCGCGCGGGCGTCCTTGAGTGCATTCGCTTGCTCACGCGACCGTGCCGCCGGGCTCCCCACCGCGAACACAAGCGGCTCAGCCGCCCCCGGTGCGCTGCGCAAAACTCCCCGCTCGAGACCCGCGGCTTCCGGCAGCCACCGAGCTAATCCGGCCGAGCCGACCCACAGCACTCCCGCTTCGTGATTCGTCCATTTCGCCGCGATCTCACGCAGATCGTCATCCGTCTCCGCATCGTGCAGCAGGAGTCCGATATCCCGATGCTCGATCGCTTCGCCGCGCACATACATCCGCCCGCCCTTAGTCGTTCGTCCCATCGCCGGAAACGCCGGAGCCACCACCGCGATCGCTTGCCGGTGCCCCACTTCGCGATACGCTTCCAGCGCCGCTGCGACCTCCGCCGCCACATTGCCGCGCAGCGTCGAATCGATCTTCTTATAGACGATGCGTGCCGGATACCGGCGAACGATACGAGCTGTCTCCGCACCTGCCGCTTGCGGCGTCATCGCACGAGTATTCGCGTCGAGCGCCACCACATCCGCACTCGGAATCCCGCCCGCGTCGTCCAGCACCACGACGGTGTCGAGTCCGTGCGCCGCACACGCCGCGCCGCAGTCCGCCGCCCCCGTCAAATCGTCCGCGATGATAAGAATGTCCAGCAAGGTTCGCAACGTAACGCTCTATGTCGGCAATGCGCACGCAAGCCTCAGTAAGCTTAGAACATGGACCTCCGCGGCTGGGACGAGCGCTATCGCAACCATCCTGGGGACACGTGCGTCACTCCGCTCCTAGCCAGCAGCGCCTGCAATCTCGCTCCCGGACGCGCTCTCGACCTCGCTTGCGGAGCCGGCCGCAACGCCCTCTGGCTCGCCTCCCGAGGTTGGCGCGTCACCGCTGTCGACGGCTCCAGCGCGGCAATTGACATCCTCACCACTCGCAATCCCGCCATCGACGCCCGCGTCGCCGACCTCGAAAAGCGACAGTACGTCATCGAGCCCGACTCGTGGGATCTCATCGCGATGTGCTACTACCTCCAGCGCGATCTCTTCGAGCCGGCCAAACGCGGCGTAATTCCCGGCGGCATCGTCCTCGCCATCGTCCACATTCCCGAGCCTGGCGAAGCGCTCACGCCCTTCCGCCTTGCCCCCGGCGAGCTCGCTCGCTATTTTGACGATTTCGAGATTCTGCACCACCACGAAGGCCCCTCGCACGATCCCGCGCACCAGCGCTGGGTTGCCGAAATCGTGGCGCGCCGCCCGCTGAGTCAGCGATAGCGCGCGTCAACCGTGCATCGTATCCGCCAGCGAGAAAATCGGCAGATACAGGGAGATCAACACGAAACCGATGAAGATGCCCATGCAGATCATGAGAGCCGGCTCGATCAGCGTGAGCGAAGCCGTTACCCGTGTGGAAACGTCGTCTTCGTAGAATTCAGCCACGCTGGTCAACATAGCCGGCAGCGCGCCGGTGGATTCACCCACCTCGATCATGTCCAGCGAGAGGCTGGGAAACATTTTGGTCGAGCGCAGGGATTGCGATAACGATTGTCCTTCGCGGACCAGCTTCGAAGCCTGCTCCAGCACCTTCTTGAGCACCCGCGTTCCAAGGGAATCCGAAGCCGTGTCCAGCGCCTGCATCAACGGAATTCCGCCCACCAGCAGCGTGCCCAGCACGCGCGAGAATTGTGCCACTTGATATTTCAGCCAGATCTCGCCCACGAACGGCACCTTCAGCAGGATGCGGTCCACAGTCTCCCGGCCGGACTCCGTTTGCGACCACCAGCGGAACACAAAAATCCCCGCGATCACCCCCACGAATGCTGCGATCACGTAGTTGCGCGCCGTGGTGCCCAGCGCGATCAGGAAAAGTGTCGGCGCGGGAAGCTGCGCCTGCATGGTTTTGTAAAGATCGGCAAAATGCGGCACCACGTAAGTGACCAGGAACGTGATCAGGCACAGCGCCAGAACCACCAGAACAGTTGGATACATCAGCGACACCAGCAGCTTCTTGCGCACCGATAGCGACAGCCTTTGGTACGTAATAAAGCGCTCCAGCACTTCCGGGAGTGAGCCGCTGCGCTCCCCCGCCAGTACGCTGCTGACGTAAATAGCCGGAAACACGCCCTGCCTGCCGAACGCATCGGACAGCATCGCCCCATTGCGAACCTCGTCCCGCACGCCCTTGATGTGGCGTGAAAGCTTGGGGTCGGTCAAACGCTCGGCCAGCAGGTCCAGGGATTTGAGGATCGGCAATCCGGCGCGAATCAACGTCACGAACTGCTGGTTGAAGATCAGGAACTTCTCCAGGTTGATCTTCTTGCCCTTCGCCGCGAAGCTGCCAACCACCCCTCCCGCTTCGGTCCGGGGCTTAATCGAGTAGACCAGGAATCCCTGATTCGTCAGCTTGTCGCGCAGCTCCCGCTCGGAGGCGCCTTCGGCCACCTGCTGGTGCATCTCCCCGCGCGCGTCCGCGTACTTAAGTGTCCATTCCGCCATTTGTTAGGGTTGACGCTTCCCACCGCCCTGACGTGCAGAGCTCCGACGTGCAGAGTCCTGACGTGCAGGGTCCCGCCGCAGTGCGAGACGCCCGCTCACTTTGAAGTTTACAGCTTTTGACGGCTAGAGTTGCTATCCCCGATGTTGACGGCCGGAGCGCTTGCGCTTGAGCCCCACGAGGGCGGCCAGCGCGCCTGAGACCAGGACCAATGTTCCCGGCTCCGGCGTGGTAGTGGCACTAAATGTCAGATTCTGCAACGCCGAGATTACTAACGCGCCGGAGGAAGTAGGTGCGTCGAAGGGAAGGAATAGTTGCGTGCCTGAACTATTGACCGGCCCCGAAGCGCCCAAGGCGTAGGTTTGAAAGACCGGGTTGAAGTCATCGATTTCCGAACCATTGAGAATACCGGGAATGAATTCAACCACGTTCGCGCCACCGTCGCAGACCGTAGTGTTTTGACAACCCCAAATATCAACCAGATTCGTCAACGTTCCGTTGAAGGCGCCCACGGAAAAGCTAGTCAAGCCCGCGCTGATGACGTTCTCGTACACCAAAGGGCCATATCCGGTCGAGTTCGAAATGTTGCTGGTGTCGCCGGCCGAGGTGAATGTCAGCGGTACTCCGGTGAAAGCAGTTCCGTTGACCGACCCCGTCGCCGTCATGGTGAAAGTGTAGGTGATCGCGCCGGCGGACGCCACCGAAGCCGCTGCAAGGAATGCCAACGCCCGTAAGGCATTCCTAAGGTTTAGATTTTTCATTGTGTTTCAGTCCTCCGACTGTTTGCCGCCGGGTCCGCCGCAAGTCTCCGAGAGTGGTCCCGAGGGCATTCATCCAAAATTAAAGAACGCCCCATCGTAGCTTGGTACTGGACCGGAAGTCAATAGTACACAGTACCTTAGGCCTATTCTCTAAAACTTCGCCGGTCTCGCTCCGCCAACCGAGGTTGCCGGCGAATTTCAAACACATGCCGGATGACGAACTTATATTCGGTCCTGGGGTCGATCAGATGGAACCACTCGTCCATCAGCCCCGCATCATGGCCGCCTTGCTGGCCCAAGAACCGATCCAGCCAGCGGATCGTAAACCGCATCGTCTCGATTCGCTTCGTGCACAACGAGCCTCTTTGCAAGTCGCACAACTCCAGCGTCCGTTCGACGCTGTGGCGAATTGCCTCGTCGAGCCCCGCTCTCGGCTCCAGCTTCCCCGAATCGGGATGAAGCCACAGCATGCTCTCTGGATCCTCTGCGTCCGGTTTGATCAGCAGGCCGGCGTGATCGATATCCCTCTTTGCGCCATTGCACAATCGGCAAACGGGGAACAGGTTCTTCCATTCGAACGCCTGCTCCGGGCGCAAACTCTTGGCCACGTAGTGCTCGGCTTCCAAATAGGTGGTAACTCCTAGCAGGCTCTCGCAAAAGGCGCATTTGCCGAACGCCAGCTTCTGAAGTTCATCCGAAAGAACCTTCCGCGCCACCGGAAGCGCCCAATCGCCAGTCCGTTTTCCCGCCCGAATCTCCTCCCAGCGTTTCGTCCACTTCGCGCCTTGCTCTCGCAACTGAGGCGGTTGTGCGCCCCGCTGCAGGCGGACCATCCGCTAATGCGTCGCCACCCGCCGCCGGACTCGCCCGGCGCTCGGGGTCTGCGTCAAGCTGTCGACAACAGCCTTCGGCAGCGGAGCAGGCTGACTCACAATCGACCGCAACTCCTCGCTCCGCGACGCCAACACGCGCGTGAGCTCCTTGAACCGCGCCTCGTCCGCCGGCTCAAGCTTGCCTTCCACACGAACTTTATTGAGCTCGTTCCACTCGTTCAACTGCTTCTCGGTCTCGACGTCGAACCGGCTGTCCACTCCGAAAATGTCCTTGAGAGTGGACGTGATGCTCTCCCCGATCGGCGCTTGCACCGGAGGCTCAGCGTATGCGCTTCCGTCTTTGTTGACCTTCAAAACATGGACGACAGCGTCGGCGCACGACGAAATCACGAACGGCGAATGCGACGTGACGATGCTCTGCGTCTCAGGAAGCGCTTCTCGCATAGCCTGAAGAATTCGCCGCTGCCATAGCGGGTGGAGCGACCCCTCGATTCCATCGAACAAAAGCAACCGCCACGCCTCAGGGCGCATCATAAAATCGCCCATCCATCCTAGCGTCGCCTTTAAGCCATCCGTAATCTGCGAAAGGTTTAGCGTCTTCTCGCCAATCGTTAAGACAGGCCGAAAGTCTGGTTCGAGGGCGACATCGATAGAGACATCCTCGCCGCAAACGCACCTCAGCCCTCGCTCAAGGGCATCTAAGGTCTGCGTATAGAGGATGGAGGCGGACCCGTCACGCTCCTTCGAAATGGCACGTCTGCTACAGAGGCTGAGGAGCCAGGATTCGATCGCGTCGAATCGGAAAACCCGAGTAGACGAATACGCCGCTAGGTGGCCCAAGGTTTTCGCACGAAGAGGAAAGTCTCCAGGCGCTAACTCTGCGGCGGCCAGAGTCTTATCGACCCACTCGGGCAGCCTCGTTTCCCAACCCAGGAAGGGATCCCCTGTGCACGCCAATGAATAGGCAGATTCGCCGGCAGCATCGAAAGTCAGCAAAGCATGCGAGTTGGCTCCCCTCAGGAAGTAACCCCACCCCTCCCCTGGAAAACCGTCGTTCGACTGCGCCAGGCACCACGCGATCGCTTTCAAAATCGTCGACTTGCCCGACCCGTTCACGCCCGCCAGAATATGCGGCCCCAGCGACGGACGTCCGTCCGCACCGCGCAGGTCCAGGTGGACCTTCTTAAAAGGCCCAATCCCCTCCGCAAAAAAATGACTGATCGGCATCCCCGCTCCCCACCCCGATTCTACCCCGCTTCACGCCAGCCGAATCACGATCACCCACGCCCAAAACAGAAGCGCCGCCATCGGCCCGAACACAAACCCGATGCTCGACAGCGGATGCTTCTCGATATCAAATCGTTTATTCAGCCAGCTGGTGTGGTCAAAGCGCCGGGCACCCTTGATCAGATACACGGACCCGAAGTACAGCCACAACCACCCCGTTGTCACAAATCCGGATACCACCAACGGGAACGTCTGTGCCTGATCCGTTACCACCTGAAAGAACTGGATCGGATGCAGCGGCACGTGCAGAACAATATTACTTACCGCTTTCCATGGAACCCTTTCAAGGAAGGACCGAGGGGCAAACAAGCGCACGACGTGACCACCCACATAGTGGCCCACCGTGATTCCAAGGACGCCGAGATAGGCCGTCAGAATTGAGTCGCCTATCAGAAGAGCGCCCCATGCCAATCTCCGCTGCGTCCGCATCATCAGAGTCAAAGTAAACCTGGTAAGTAGCAACGACACATAGTCAACCACTACTTTGCCGGACAGCAGCGTGATCACAGTCTGACTAAACGGCTCGCGGACCTGGGACCCGAAAGGCAAGGTGCGAAGCGAACTGGGCGTATAGATGGTCAACAGAAGTCCCATCGCAAAAGAAATCAGGGCCGACATGCCAAAACATCTCCAGGAAATCAGGCGGGTTCCAAAAACCCGGTCAAACAGGTTCGCAAAGATTTCCGGCCAGCGTTCATTACTTTCCTCGGTTCGAGGCTTGGCCAGCCACATCCACACCTGAATCTTGTCGTTGTCGCTGGCGACGGATTCCCACTTCTCAAAGGCTTTCCACACCATCCCGCCTAGCGTCAGCCCCGCTACAAACACACCGGATGGCGACTTGACCAGGCTAGTGAGTTCTGTGAGTAAGTCAGCCATTGGATATGAACTGGGGCGGTCCCAAACCCTCCCAACGATTCTAGCTTAAGGCCGCCACTTCACTGTCCCCGCATGTTACATTGAGCCAGGAAAGGGCACCGAAGAAAGGTATAGAAGAAAAGCCATGACCTCACTCAATCTTTTTGCATTCGCTGCCGTTACGGTTCTGATACAGACTGCGGCCTTCGCGCAGGCTCCTGCGGATTCGCCGGTTCCGTCTGACGCCGAGATCCGTAAAATCCTCGCCGACCGTGTCGGTGCGGAAAACCTGGGATTAGGCATGGTGGTCGGCGTGATCGACTCCAAGGGCAAGCGCGTTATCGCCTACGGCAGCCTCGCCAAGGACGACAAGCGGCCGCTCAATGGCGACACCATCTATGAAATCGGCTCCATGACGAAAGTGTTCACTTCGCTGGTGCTGATGGACATGGTGCAGAAAGGCGAAGTCGCGGTCACCGATCCGGTTTCGAAATTCCTCCCCGCGTCGGTCAAAGTCCCCGAGCGAAACGGTAAGAAGATCACCTTGCAGGATCTTTCGACGCAAAGCTCCGGGCTGCCGCGGATGCCGACGAATTTCGCCCCCAAGGATCCGGCGAATCCGTACGCCGATTACTCGCCCGAGAAGCTCTATCAGTTTTTATCGGGCTATCAACTTACGCGGGACATCGGCGACAAGTATGAGTATTCGAATCTGGGAGTCGGACTGCTTGGCCACGCCCTGACTCTGCGCGCGGGCTCGAGCTATGAGGCGATGGTGAAGTCCCGCGTCCTCGATCCGTTGGGCATGAACAACACCCGCGTCACTCTGACTCCGGAAATGAAGGCGCGGCTGGCGCTCGGACATGCAGCAAATCTGAGCGTGGTGCCGAACTGGGATATCGATGCGTTGGCGGGCGCGGGCGCCCTTCGCTCCAGTGCGAACGACATGCTGACCTTCCTCGCGGCGAATCTCGGCTATACCAACACGCCGCTTGCCCCGGCTATGGCTGCGGAGATTTCCATCCGCAAGCCGGCCGGCTCTGCGGACATGCAGATCGCCTACGCATGGCATGTGCAAACCAAGAACGGCAATTCCATCATCTGGCACAACGGCGGCACCGGCGGATACCGGAGCTACATGGGTTTCGACCCGAAAACCCGCGCGGGCGTGGTGGTGCTGTCGAACTCATCCACGGACGGGGCTCCCGATGACATCGGTCGCCACCTGCTCGACGCCAGTTACCAATTGGATAAAGTGGAACCGGTCAAGGAGCACAAAGAGACCACGGTCACCACGAAAATCTTCGACAACTATGTCGGAGCTTACCAACTGGCCCCGAACGCGATCATGACTATCTCGCGCGACGGCGACCAGTTCTTCGGGCAGCTTACGGGACAACCGAAGCTCCAGATCTACCCCGACAGCGAGAAGAGCTTCTTCCTAAAGGTGGTGGACGCTCAGTTGAGCTTCGATACCGATGCGCAGGGGAAGGCGACCCAGCTTACCCTCCACCAGAACGGGCGAGACATGCCGGCCAAGCGGATTGACGAGGCTCAAGCCACGGCAGCGGCGGACGCATTGGCGAAGAAGGTCAAGGATCAAACCCAGGATCCCAGAACGGAAGCTGCGATCAGGCGCCTCACTGACGAGCTCCGCTCGGGGCAACCGAAGTATGACCTGATGGCTCCGGGCTTCGCCGATGCTACACGCCAGCAGTTGCCGCAACTCAAGGCCACCATGGAACAGCTTGGCGCCCTCAAATCGATAAAGTTCACCGGAGTCGGACCCGGCGGCGCGGATATTTATGAGGTGACGTTCGAGAACGGTTCCACGGAGTGGAGAATCACGGTGGACTCGGAGGGGAAGATCGCAGGAGCAGGCTTCCGTCCGCTGTAAGGGGCGCCTGGCCGCTTTCTTGCCGTACCACCAGCGACGCTTGGTGTGCTTTGGTGTATCGTGGTGGTGTATGGAAGGCGTTCTAGCGCGAGAGGAAGTCATTAGACGCAGCATTTCGCTTCCCGGCGAAATCGCTGTCAAGATCGATAAGATCGCCGGTGAGCGTCAGCATCAATCGCACGCTCGTTGATCTTCTTCGAGACGCGATCGAAGCGTACGAGCAGAGACGAATCGCGTGCCTGGAACTGGCCGACCGATTCCAAAAGGCCACCGATCCAGCCGAGTCTGAACGGCTGCGTGAAGAACTGGCGCGGATGACCTTCGGCAGTTGAAGCGCGGTGCCGAAGATCCAATGGCTAGACTTGCCGGCTGAACTCCGGCAGCATCTCTTTGATCGTGCCAAAGAGCGCAAGATCACAATCGACGACCTCTTTGCCTTGGAGGAGTGGCGCAAGCATTCCCCGGAGGTTCCAAAGGGCCGGGGCAGCCCGCGCACGGTGAGGAAGTGGAGTAGTCAGCCGGGGAAGTCTGAAAATCACTGCTACTGGCCCGAAAGCACCGCCGCCAGTTCACGCTCCGCCGCCTTCGCCGCACGGCGATGCCGAATCACGGCCAGGATAATCACCGCGGCCACCGATCCGATGCCGGCCATAAACATGTCCTCTTGCGAATCCCACATATCGCCCTGCATCCCCACGAACTCCTCGCCGCGCTCCGGGGTGAGAATCATCGCGGCGCCGGCCTCCATCATCTCGTAGATGGCGCTGAAGGATAGAATCGCTTCCACCGGCAGGATGTAGCGCCATCGCCCCCGCACTCCCGCCTTGCGCGTAAACATTTCTTGCAGCGGATAGCTCAACAAGAGACCGAAGCTGAAGTGCGCCACCCGGTCATACATGTTGCGATTGGTGTGCAGCCAGGGCTTCATCCACTCACCCAGAGGCACGTCCGAATATTTGTAATGAGCGCCCCACTCATGAATGCACAAGTAGACAAAGATGAGCGCGTACGACAAATCGGAGAGCGGCAGTTTGCGGTAGGTGCACGCCAGGACGATCAGGAAGACGAACGCGGTGGCGTTCTCGAGAAAGTAGTCGAAAACCTTGTCCGGATGGATGCCCGCCACCAGGATCGCCGCCGCCATTGCGATCGACAGGCGCTGAACGAAGCGGTTTTCCCCGAACGCGGGGGAGCCGGCAGTGGACGCGGTGGTCATCGAGGCAGTTGATCTTAAAGATGCATTAGACAACGGATCGAATGCTCCTGGCAACCGCCATCCAGCCTGCCATGGTATAGTGACCCCTTGTCATGAAGATCGACCTCTTTAATCACTACTTCCCCAAACGTTATTTTGACCAGTTCATCGATACCGGCGGCATCCGCGATATCGGCAAGCGGGTGCGCAACATTCAGGCCATCCACGACCTCGAATTCCGCTTCAAGGTCATGGACGGGATCCGCGCCGCGCACGGCGATTACTGCCAGGTGCTGTCGCTCCCCGCCCCGCCCATCGAGGCCCTGGGTGGTCCCGGCAAGTCCCCCGAAGCCGCCCGGATCGCCAATGACGGGCTCGCGGAGCTGGTCTCGAAGCACCCCGACCGCTTCATCGCTTTCGTGGCGTCGCTGCCTATGAACAATCCCGAGGCGTGCGTGAAGGAAATCGATCGGGCTGTCACCCACCTGGGCGCTAGAGGCATCCAGATCTACACCAACGTGAACGGCGGACCGCTCGATTCGCCTGAGTTACAGCCGGTCTTCGAGGAGTGCGCCCGCCGCGATCTTACGATCCTGATGCACCCCACTCGTGGAGCCGATTTCCCGGATTACAAGACTGAGGAGAAATCGCTCTACGAAATCTGGTGGACTCTGGGCTGGCCCTACGAAACGGCTTGCGCGATGTCCCGCATGACCTTCGCGGGATTCTTCGACCGCTGGCCCCACCTCAGGATCGTGACCCATCATCTGGGAGGAATGGTCCCGTACTTCGAGGGCCGCGTGGGCCACGGTTGGGATCAACTCGGGTCACGAACCTCCGATGTCGATTATAAGGCGCTGCTCAAGTCCATGAAAAAGCGGCCCATCGACTATCTGCGGATGTTCTATGGCGATACCGCTTTGTTCGGCGCACGCGCGGGAACCGTCTGCGGCCTGGACTTTTTCGGCCTCGACCACGTCCTGTTCGCCTCGGATACGCCCTTTGAACCGACGCCGGGTCTTTTCATCCGCGAAACCATCAAAGTGCTCGACAGTCTGGATTTGACTGTCGAGCAAAGAGATCAGATCTACCAGCGCAACGCCCGGCGTTTGCTCAAGTTAGCCTAGCGCCGCCGTCCGCCGTAATAGCGCCCGTAGCCGCCTCCGTAATAGCGCGGAGCCACCCGAACCGGCCCGTATCCGCCGCGGTAGCCATAGCCGCCATACACGCCGACCGCCGGATATCCGTACCCATAACCGTAAGCGTATGGAGCCACATACGGCGCGACGTACGGAGCCGCGTACGGACCAACATAAGGCGCCGCGTAGTAGCCGCCGTAGCCGTAACCATACCCGCCGTAGTATGGCGCGTATGGAACCCCGACGCCGATTCCGACACCCACCCGGAAATGGGCCGCAAAGGCAGAGCTCCCCGCCAACAGGAACAGCGCAAGCAATTTCGTTTTCATATTCTTCTTCCTCCCTGCCTTCCCAAACAGCACGTGGGGTGCCAGGGATTAGCGCATTTAGAATGAGTGGGTTGGCAATTCTATCCGGTGGTGGATTTCAACCACTCTGGCCGATTCAAGCCGAAGCTTTGCCCGACGGGCTCACTCTGAATCCGTGGCGAGTCGATCGATTGATTCCCGAAAGCTCCCCTTACCGTCCAGGAACGGCTTCCAATCCCTTTCCATGATCGGGAGCAGATTCGGCCAATTGTTTTCCCACATTCCATACTTGATGGCGTAGGGAACCAGCGCCGGCACTTGCTGTTTCACCAACTCACCGGTGGTGTAAAACATGAGTGCGTGCCACAGGTCCACATATGCCGGCTTTCGCCCGCGCCGCTGCTGGGCCGCGCTGATTTCGCCTCTGATCTTCAGAACCAGGGCGTGGCCTGCCTCGTGGAAGACAGTCTCGAGGCCCGCGGGGCCCACGTTGCGCTGGCTCCAACTTGAGACCGTAATGAGGGTGGGAAAAATGGACGTGTAGGCGGACGCGCCAGTGGTGTAATAACTCATCTCGACATGGATCCGGCCCTTGGGCCAGGGCGTATCGTACGCGCGCGCGAGCGCTGGTTTCAGGGCGCTCTCATACTGCGCGATCAACGGAGTCACCTCATCGATCCATTGGTGGTTCTTGCGGTCATGCTCGGCCCACCATTGGGCGCGGTAGACCGGCGCCGCTTGCTCGAGCAATTGCGACAACGGCTCCGGAACATGGGCTCCTTTCAGGGAAGGCGCATTGCCGGCCTTCGCCAGCGCTGTATTGATCTCGGTCATCGAAGGCTCCAGGAAATCTTTCTCCGCAAGATTACGCTCATAGTAATCGAGCGCCGCGTTCCAAGCGGTGGCTTCCGTGGCGCTCAAAGCCGAGAGATTGGGAGTTCTGCCGGCCTTGATGCCAGCCGCCTGATTATAAAGCGTGTGATGGAGATTGACCCAGAACCCGCTGTGGAAGTCGAATGTGGTTTGGCTCGCCTGGCCGAAAACCGCGCTCGAATTCAGCCCGGCCGCGAGGAACAGGGCGGCGAAGCCAAGGTTCATGAGTCGATCATAATACAGCTCTTACTCGGCGCGGAGAGCCTGGACCGGATCGACAGCGGTGGCCCGGCGAGCGGGGAAGTAGCTGGCCAGAGCCGCGGCGGCGATCAGGATCACGGCGACTCCCGCATAGGTCGCCGGATCGAATGCGGCGACTCCGAAGAGGAGCGACGACATCAGGCGCGTCAGGCCGGCCGCAGCGGCAAGACCGATCACGGCGCCGACCCCCGCCAGCAGCAGGCCGTGCCAAACGAACATACGCTGGAGCCCCGCGGGTCGCGCACCGAGAGCCATGCGGATACCGATTTCGCGCGTCCTTTGCGAGACCGCATAGGCGATCACGCCGTAAATCCCGACGATGCCCAGAATCAGAGCCATGCCTCCCGCAATCGCCAGCAGCACCAGTGTGAACGAAGTCCGCGCCATAGACTGATCGTAGAGATCCTGGAGCGTCCGCACCAGGAATACCGGCAGGTTTGCGTTCTGCGACCAGATGGCCTGGCGGGTGTCCGTCAGGAAGCCCTCCGTTCCAGCCCGGTTGCTGCGGATGACGAATACGCCGAAGCGGGTCACCTGGAAGAAGACGCCGTCCGAAAGAGCGGGCCAATACGTCATAGCCGGAGCCTTCTCCTGGACGCCGTTATCGTAGACATCGCCTACCACACCCACGACTTCGCTCCAGGCATCCTTGGGAGTCTCACGCACCCGCTTGCCCAGGGCCGCGCGCGCGTCGCCCCACATCTCCTTCGCCAGATTCTCGGAAACCATCATCACGTGCCGCTTCTCGTAAAGGTCCGTCCAGGTTAAGTCGCGGCCGGCGATCAGAGGCGTACCCGTGGTCTTCAGGAACCCCGGCGTGATGTATCGGAATCGCCGAATGGGAGGAATCTGCCCGACCGCGTAATCCTTGTCTTGCGCATAGAAGACGTCGTTGCTGTTGAATCCCTCGAGCGGTGCGCCGCCTGCAAACGCAACAGACGTGACGCCGGGAATCGCGGCAAGTTTGTCCAGCATCGCGTTTTCCATGCGCATCACCTGCTCGGGTTCCTTCACCTGCTGCTCTGAAATGGCGACGTGCATCAACTGGACTTGGTCCGGCCGAGTGAATCCGGGTTGGACGTTGCGCAGCGCCTGGAAGGTGCGGATCATCAGACCGGATCCGATCAGCAGCACCAGCGCCAGCGCCACCTGTACCACCACCAGAGTGTTGCGCGCGCGATGGCGCTCCCGGCCTTGGCTCAGCGTGCGCCCGCCGCCACGAAGGGCGCCTGCCAGATTCGGTCCGGCGTACTTCAGGACTGGGATGAGGCCGAACAGCAGCCCGGTGAACAGCGAAACCACCAGCGTGAAGCCGAGCGCCAGCGGATCGATTCCGATTTCGTTCAACCGCGGCAGAGTCGTCGGCCCCTTTGCGACCAGAATCCGGAGCGCCGCGTAGGCGAGCCCCAAGCCCAAAGCTCCGCCCAGGATTCCCAAGGTGCCGCTCTCCAGCAGCAGCTCGCGAGCAATGTTTCCCCAGCCCGCGCCCAGCGCCGCGCGGATCGCGAGCTCCTGCTGGCGGCCCTCGGCCCGAACCAGCAGCAGATTCGCCACGTTGGCGCAGGCGATCAACAACACTAGTCCGATGGTGCCCATCAGAACCCACAAGGTGGGGCCGATGTCGCCCACCACCTCCTGCTTCAGCGGTTGAAGCTTGGGACCGAAGTGGGCATTCTCAAACAGTTCGCGGCCGAATCCGGCGGGGGTGGGCCACGCTTTCAGCCACATCGGGAGCATGCGGGCGATGTCGGCATTCGCCTGCTGGAGCGTGACGCCGGGTTTGAGCCGTGCGATTCCCTGATAGCTGAAATTCCCCAGGAAGACCTTAGTGCGCTCGAACCGCTCGGGTAGAATCACTTCGGGATCGTTCCTGAAACCGAAACTCGCCGGCATCACGCCGATGATGTTGTGCGGCCGTGAATCGACAGAGATGGTGCGCCCGATGACGGATTTATCGCCGCCGAAGCGGCGCTGCCAGTAACCGTACATCAGAATCACGGTTTCGGGCGACCCGGGCGTGTCGTCGGCCTTGGAGAACCAGCGCCCCAGGATGGGCTGAACGCCCAAGGCCTGGAGCGTGCCGTAGGTGACCGTGAGAGCACGAACCTGTTCAGGATCGCCAATCCCGGTGATGCTGGCCCCGCCCGCCTGCCAAATGCCGAAATCCTGAAAGCTGCGGTTTTCTTCACTATAGGTGAAGTACATGCTCGGGCAAACGTTGATGCCGTCGCCGAGCCCTGTGATTCCCGGCGCGGTGTGCCAAACGCCGACCAAGGAGTCCGCCTGGGGATACGCCAACGGCTTCAACATCACGCTGTTCACGACGCTGAAGATCGCCGTATTGGCTCCGATGCCGAGCGCCAAGGTCACTAGCGCAATCGCGGTGAACATCGGCGCCTGCCTCAGTCTCCGCACGACATGTTTGAGCGATCCCATGGCGATACCTACCGTGAGTTTCCGCTCAGGTTACTCAGCCAAGTCCTTGAAACGGATGGTGGAATCGATTAGCTCTTTTAGTTGAGCCAGTTGAATCGAGCCGGCGACATGGATCACCGTCAATTCCTTGGCCTCGGCCGCGATCAACAGGAATCCGGTTGGCTTGTCGCCTTGCATGAGCACATAGACCTGCGTGTCCTCGTCCTTCTCCTTGTTGCTGAGCAGGCGCGACCATCCAGCCGCGCTGGCCATTTGCTTGCGAAGGGGATCGAGGTCGCTGTCCGAATAATCGCCGGCCTTCTCAAACTCGTAGTTATGGATCGAGATCTGATCGATGGAGGCAAACAGGTTCTGATGATCCTTATCCCCGGCTTTGGCCAGCGATTGCTTGAGCAAATTGAGCATGGGGCCTTCGAGGGTCATCTCAGTTTTCTCCGTCGCCTTTTTTGCGATGGCGTCGAAATTCAAGTTCAGGTCTATTTTCTGGGCCCGGGCCGGCACGGATGCCAGCGCGACTAGCAAGGCGAAAGCGGTTAGGGTTTTCATTGGTTTCCTTTCGTTTTCTTTGAATCTGATTTCGATCCAGGAAGCGGCAAATCGGGGATGCCGAAATGACCGGCGAGATTGGCCAGCCCTGACAGATCGATGGGGCCCTCAATGTAAATCACGGTCAACTCCTTGGGCTCCGCCACCAGCAGTGCAAGTCCGCCCGTTTGGGTCCCACCTCCATCCGACTTGGAATAGATTTCGGTGCTCTCGGTCTTCTCGTGCACGTTGATGAAAGTGGTCCAGCCCGCCTTGCGAAGCTGGTCGCGAATCGGCTGCAAATCCTCGACCTTATATTGCCCCTCTTCCGCGAAGGTGAAACTCTTGACGGTGATGTTCTTTAAGCCGGCGAGCATCTTCTGAAACCCTGGGTTGTCCGAGTCGCCTTTCTTGGATAGAAAGCCGGCGGCCAGCCGCAGCATCGACGCGTCCAGCGTGATGTCCACGGACTCCTTGGCCTTGGAGGCGAGATTATCCAGTCCGAACTGGATCTGTGCGGCCAGCGGCACAGCCGCCGCGGCAAATGCAATCAGCACAACAAATGGGGTTCGTTTCATTTCATTCCTTGTTCAACACGTTGTTGTTCAAAATCTTATTTCGCGCCGTATTCAATTTTTCCGAGGCGATGCGCAGCGCCTGAATCGCCTGCCTTCCGGCGCGTTCTTCCTGAATTCTTTCCTGGCGCACGGCGCGGTATTCGATGGAGACCGAAAGCACCAGGACCGAGGTGGCCGCGAGCGTGGCGGCCGGCCACAGACGCCGGAGCCCCGGCTGAAGCGCTTCCCGGCGCTCCGCCCGCGCGGACTCCGCTTGATGAACAATGCGTTCGGCGAAGCCCTCGGGAGGATCTTGACGCCGCAAAGCGCCTCGAATTTGATCTTCCAGATTCTCGTTCATATTGAAATCTCTCCGTAGCGCGACAGTTTATCGCGCAGCAACTTGAGCGACCGCTGCAGGTGGCTCTTGACCGTCCCCAAGGGCATGTTCAAGACATCCGCAATCTCAGCCGCCTCCATGTCTTCCTGATAGCGCAAAATCATCACCAGCCGCGGCTTATCCGGCAAGCTGGCGATCAACTGGCGCAGTGCGCCGGACAGCAGAATATCGCCTTGCGCCGCGGGAGCGGCCGGCTCAGGAGCCTGCTCCATGGGCCAAAAGAATCGCAACCAGGTTCGGCGCCGGCGCTGCCGGTCGATGGACCGGTGTGCGGTCGCGCGCCGGAGCCAGTTGACGATGTGCGCCGGCGAATCGAGTACGGGCAGAGTTCGATGGAGCTCCAGGAAAACGTCCTGGGCGACTTCCTCCGCTATCGAACGGTCCCGGAGAAAAGCGTAGGCCATGCTGAAGACCATGGACTGATGCTGCCGCACCAGCGCGGCGAACGCGTCTGCCTCACTCACGCTAAAAAGCTCCCGGGATGGCAAGGGCGCCGATTGGCCCGGCATGGCTTGCGCTGCGGCTTGGGCTGGCATCGCTTGAACTTTTGCCGCTTGCGCGGCTATCGCCTGCTTTGGCATCTCTCACTGATGAATACGCGCGAGCCCGGCTTCGGGGACGCACTTATTTAGGGAAAGAATACGGGATGTGGACGTTGCCACCGGTCTTGGCATTGGTTCCCGTGGGCACGGAGTCAATCCTTGATGACGATCAGTCTTGCTAAACAAGGCACATGCCTTGAAATCAACTGCGGGAGCGTCCGGCCTATATCGGAGGCCTGCTCTTTCAGGACGTTTATGAACAGGTCCGGGTTCAGATCATACTGACGCTCAATGAACTCGTCAGCAGTAAGGCACTCCAGGTCGAATTCCGCCAGCACTTCGTTTGGGAAGTGCTTCTTGTTGTTGCTGACTATACAGTGCGCCCCGCATCTAACTGCAGCCGCAAGCACGTGACGATCCTTGGAGTTGTTCTTCATGGAGCCGACGAGGTGTTCGTACCCATCCACCGCGGCATCCGGGAACGCTTCCTCCATCTTTTGTATTCGATGCTCGATCTGGGTTGCCGTAAAACCAAACTTGCGAAGCGTTGTGCTGAGTTCCTTGAGAATGTCCTGCGACCATCGAAGGGTGTAAAACGATGCTGGCTCGTCTGCTAGTCTGAGGAGCGTATCCGCTACTGGCATCGGAGCCAGCACGCATGTGTCCAGTACTGAGACATATGGGTTAATCCTCGTCTTGCTTAATCCTCATGCAGCACAGCCGGGATCTTATCGTACAATCCCTGCGCTGCTTCCGTCTGGGCTAATCGTCGAAGGATCTTGTGGCGCTGTTCGTCGCGTTTGGCCTTGTACCGCAGGAGATCCTGAGCGTATATGCGCCGGTGCGTTCCGACCATATGGTAGGGGATCTCCTCCTTCTTCAGTAGATTTACAAAGAACTGCCGTGATACCCCGAGCATAGCGGCGGCGTCAATCGTCGTCAGCTTGGCTTGGTTCTGGACGATGTATGCGGACTTCCCGGCATTGAGCAGTCCGATCAGTTCGACCAAGAACGAGTAGAGCGAGTCCGGGAGCAGGCGAGCTTCCCCGTCGGGACTGACGAGTTTTGCCTTTCCCATTCGAATAACGTCGTAGAGTTGTTCGATTTCTTTTCGATCAGTCTCGGAGATTGGAACAGCCGGTCCCTTCTCCTTTCCAGAAGTCGGCAACCGGCCCTCCTCGGTCGCTTCCTGCATTAGTCGCTCCTCCCCAGTAGTTTGACGCAACATGTGCTACATTCGCTACAAATGATTTAAACGTCCTACCGACATTATGGCAAAAAGGGCATTGCCGTCAAGGGTCTAGTGCGGTTTTCCACACGATTCTAAGGACCTCTTCCTGTGACGTGGATGTAGGAACAGAAGTTGCGCTTCCAGTGGACAGGATCAACTCTTCAAAGAATATTCACCGCGCGGGCGGCAAGCAGAGCCAGGGTCGCAAGGGAGATGGAGGCCTGCACCATCATCAGCAGCTTGGCCCAGCGCGAGAGCACGGGCACGTCGGTGGGGGAAAATGCGGTGCTGGTGTTGAACGCCAGGAACAGGTAATCGACGAAGCCGGGACGCCAGTTCTCATCACCCATGGCCTTGCGCACCTCCGGATCGATCATCATTTGCGGAAACAGAAACGCCCCATCCGTATGCGGGCCCACCAGGTCGCGCTGATGCGGGCCGCCCGCGTCCAGACGCCAATACCAGGAAGCGAAGATCAGCAGGTTGCTGAACCACAGCAGCGACGCCGAAAGCAGCAACTGGCTCGGCGATTCCTTGTGCGAGGGCAGGCCTTCGATCAGCAACGTTAAGGACGCGACCATCGCCAAGGTGACGACTCCGAGGGCCGCGTAGCTGAAAACCTGCGCGACGTGTTCCTTCCCCAGGCGGTTCAGGAGGATGGCCGGCGCCAGCAGGCACGCCACCAGAACCAGCACCAGCCAATCCGGGCCGGGAGTCAGGGCCGGCGGCAACGCCAGGTCGAGAGCGCCGATCGACAACATGGCCACCAGCGCGGGCCAACGGGGCTCCGGCGGCAGCCTATGGGCACGAGACATGCCTTCCATTGTGGACTGACGGCCATCGCCGCACAACAGAACTTTCCTGACGGCGCCGCTGGAATCGCGACTTGCGGCGCCCTATTTCTGCTTGGCGGCCGCGGCGTCTTTGAGCGCCTTCAGGTGCGGAAGATCGTGATCTTCCTCGTGACAAGCGGCTTCGCGAAGTTCGAACTTCGGTTCATGCTTCACCGGAAAGGCGATGGTCCACGGCTGGGTATACACGACCGGATCGGTGACGGTCGCTTCATAATTGAGAGTGTCGGGATCAGCCGGGGTAAATCGTTCCACCAGATGCTCGGCGTAACTCACGATCTCGCCGCCTTCATCGAGCCAGGTCTTGCCGTTGAAGTTGGCCGTGTCGATCACCAGCGTGTCACCTTCCCAATGCCCCACGGAATCGCCCTGCCACAAACGCATGTTGTCCGGAAGGTGCGGGCGACCGTCCAGCGGGACAATGCGCCAGGATACGCGTTCGAACAGAAAGAGCAGGTAATCGGGTGTTTGAATAATCTCCAGTCCCTCGGGGACATACATCGATCGAGGAAAGCCGGCGGGGAAACAATGCGCCGTCGGATCGTCATACCCGCGTTCGGCCAAGTTCCGGCTGACCCTTTCCTCGACGGCCCATGGCTGCATCGGAAGTTTCCCGTCCGGTGGATCGACGATGAGGGCCGCCGGGGCTGCGGCTGGCGGAGTTGCGGCGGCTCCCGAGGCTGGCGCACCTCCCCGGCCTCCGCCGCGGGCGCGTCTCTCTAATCCCTGGTTCGCACCTCTCGCCTTGGATTCATAGAAGCCCTGGATGTCGGGCTTGCCGTCGGGCGTCCGGCGAAGGTTCGCCACAGCCGCGGGCGGTGCCGCGGGAATACGCGATGAGGCCGCAAATGTCAGCGGAGGCGCCTTTGCGTTACCGGGATACCAGGTTCGCTCCTCCCGCGTGAACGCGCCGCTCACCTCTTCGAGCTCGGATTCACAGGAATACTCGAAGAGCCGGTCCCGATCCGTTCGCCGACGCAAAGCGATATGGATGGTCCAAGGCTTGGTGAAAACCTTCGAGTCCTCCATGGTCGCTTCGTATTGAATCGTGTCGTGGTCGGTCATGCGATATCGCTCCGTAACGTGGAGCGCGTCACTATGAAAGTCGCCGGCCATGTCGAACCAGGTTTTGTCGTTGATGTTACTCACGTCCACAACCAGCGTGTCGCCGTCCCAATGGCCTCGCGAATCACCCATCCAGAAATCGCTGCCGTCGGTGGGATGCGGAGTCGCGTCCGTGTAAATCAGGCGGTAGTCCAATTCCCATTCGAAAGCCATCGCGATAGCTTTGGGAGTCTGGAAAATCTGAAACGGAAAATCCAGATACATGACTCGCGGAACGCCCGGCATGTAGCACTTCGAAAGCGGATCGGCTGACTGCCGATTCTGAAAGTTTTCGGCCTTCTGCTTGGCGGCCCACGGCTGGTACGGGATTTCACCGCCGGCGACAACCGACCGGCCGGCCAGCATGTTGAGGCTGGCTGCGTGATCCTGAAGATCGGCCGCGGCGGTGCTGGAGGCCTGCCAGAAGCCTTGCAGGTCGGGTTTGCCGTCGGCCGTCCGCGGCACAGGCTGTTGGTGTGGAGCAGGTGCGCCCTGCGGAGTCGCAATGAGCGCGGAAGACAAGGCAATTACGGCGATGGTGGTGAGACGGTATGAGTGCATGTGAGAGCTATCTCCAAGGTTGCGCTTTTCGAGGATTCCTGGAATCGTTGTCCACTGCCCGGTGGAGGCACTACTGTCCACTGCCCGGTGGAAGCCCTACGACAAGCAGTATATCAACCATCGGCGGCGGGAGTGGGTCCGTTTTGAATCTTAAGCAGAATTAACAACGCGGTTGATCCGCTTCTGGGTTCATGCTAGGATTCTGATTTCCACCGCTTAAGGGTAACGCTTCATGGAGCGCGATCGGATTCTTCACGCCCTACAAGCTGAGCTGGAAGCCGCTAAACAGAGCCGTGACGCAGCTTCGCAGCGCTTTGACGAAATAATCTCCCACGTGCCGAGCGGCATTCCGTACCCTGATAATGTGGAGCGCATACGACAGGCGTCTCGCGAATACACCAGCACCCAGCAAGCGGTGATGTTGGCCCTAAACCGTCTAAACGAGTTCCTGGCTCATGGAACGGTCACCGAAGTAGTGCGGAAGCCAGCCGCCGAGGAAACTGCCAACCCGCCAGATAGCAAGACTGGGTAACATCTCAACCGTCCCTCCGTGTAACAAGTTCTCTTTAGCGGGAATCTACCAGTTGTCATGGCGTTCGAGCCCAGCCTGGAACCGCTACTAGACAAGACAAAATCCTCACAGCTCGATTTCATGAATATAGAATTGGAACTTTGTGCGATGTGGATTCGAGTGGCCCTAGATGCACGAAAGGAAGAGGAAATAGAGCGTTTCGCTAATGCCAAAGCAAATGCTGTGAAGGCTTCCGAAGCCGTTGGGCGTTTGATTCACCACATAGAGGAGGGGCGTCGGGCGTCCATCATTGAACGACTCAGTGACCTTGACCTGGTCATTGATGGGCTTTGATTACCGCGGGACGCCACGAGTTCACTGCCTCGATCACGCGCACGATCTCGTCGTCGCTTAGATAGGGATGAATCGGGAGGCTGACTTCGGAGGCGGCGATGCGGCGCGCGGTTGCGCAATCGTCGGCGAAATCGAAAACGGCGTGGGCCATGACGGGCTGGTCGGGAATGATCACGGGGTAATGCTCGGAGGTCTGGACGCCGGAGGCCTTGAGATGCGCCAGGAAGGCGGGCTTGCGATCGGGAGGAACCAGGACCGGGAACAGATGCCAGCAGGATTCCGAACCCTCCGGCGCGCCCGCGCAACGCACCTCGGGGTGAGAAATTCCGGCGAGGTAGCGGCCGGCAATGGCGCGGCGGCGGTCGATCCATCGGTTCAAGCGAGGCAGCATGGTGCGATGCAGCAGTGCCGCTTGCAGCTCGTCCAAACGGCTGTTGTAGCCCACCACCGAATGCTGGTATTTGGCGGTCTGGCCGTAGTCGCGGAGGGCGGCGGCTTGCGCGCGGTACTCGGGATTAGCGGTGAGGATGGCGCCGCCGTCGCCTAGAGCGCCCAGATTCTTGGTGGGATAAAAACTGGTCGCGGCGAGCTGGCCGGCTGTCCCGGTGGCTTCGTTACGGGAGCGGGCGCCGATGGATTGAGCGCAATCCTCTATGAGGTGCACGCCGAATTCCTCGCGCAAACCGCGTAATCGAGCGACATCGAGAGCATGACCATACAGATGCACGGGCACGAAGAAACGGATGTCGGGGCGGCGCCAAAACAGATCGCGGCAGCGGTCCAGATCGAGCAAGCCGTGATCGTTCGTGTCGACAAATACCGGCACTCCGCCCACTTTCAAAATCGCGAGCGTGGTAGCGAAGGCCGAAAGCGGCGTGGTCAGCACCGGGTCGCCGGGCATGCACCCGAGAATCTTGAGCGAAATTTCGATCGCGTCCAAACCGCTGGCGACTCCCACGGCGTGCTCGACGCCCCAATGCGCCGCGAGCGCGGTTTCGAACTCCCGCACTTCGTCTCCGAGAATGTACCAGCCGCTTTCCGCGACCTTGCGGAACGCGGCTACGGCGTCGTCCTGGATATCCAGCCACTGCCTGTGGAAATCATTGGCGGAGATCATGGAACTTTCTTCCGAGTTCAAGTAAGAACTCCCGGTCCCTTTCAAATAAGGACTTCGCGGTCGAGTTAGCGTCTCTTCAGCGTACTAACAACTTGCACGTTGTGGCGCGCGAATTGCCCTTTGATGAGAAGGACGAGTGTTCGTCCGGAGGCGATTTCATGATGAACGACCCCGATTCAAAGTTCGAGAACCCCAGGATCCGTCAGGACAGAGACGATGACGAACGCTGGGCCGCCGCGCACCGCCATCACCGTTTCCTCACGGCGGCTTGTGTACTTCTGGCCGCCGCCTTGATTGGTCTGGCGTGGTATACATACCCGATGTTGCAGACACACGATGCGTCGCTCCGCAATCTACCGGGTTTGACTCAAACCGTCGACAATATCGGTGACCGACTCAAAGAGGCAGAGTCGAAAGCAGTCGATTCCTCGAATGGACAACGATCGCTGCGCGACCAGGTCGCCGATCTGAGCCGGAGCCTGCGCGCACGTCTCGAAACCGTGAGCAAGCAGGCAAGTCAATCCGCGGAGGACGCCTATCACAAACTCCAGGCGCGGATTGATACGGAAATCCAGGCTCAGACGGAAAGGCTCGCGAGCGTGAACGAACGCGTTTCGCGTCTGGAAACCTCGCGCGACGCCGATCAGGTCCAGATCGCGCAGTTGAAGCAGGAGTTGAACCAGGTGCGCGACCAAGTCGACCAGCGCGCCGCACGGCAATCCGGCGATCTGGAACAGATCCGCCGGCAAGTGGAGGAGAACCGCTCGGGCGAGACCCAGGAGCTCGCCGGGCTGAAGCGCGAACAGGATCGCGACCGGCGCAATATCAGTGCAGTCTCGGACCAGATCGCCGTCCGCAAGATCCCGTTTGAGGCAACCAAGAATCGTAGCAGCGATTTGGGCGAGGGCATCACGCTGTACATCGACAACACCAACACGGAATACCGCCGCGTCAGCGGATGGATGTTCGTGGCGAGCGATCACCGCAACATCTGGATACGCAACCAGAGCGTCCAGGAGCCGGTGATCTTTTACGGCTATCAGGATGGGCAGAAGCGCGAATTGGTGCTTACCAATGTGACCAAGAACTCCGTGACGGGCTATCTGCTGCTGCCGAAAACGACGAATCAGACGGCGAAGCTCGCCAGCCCCGCCGATGCCAACATCGGAGCGACAGCGCAATAACCGCCCACGTTCGCTGTCCCCGCTGAGAGCGGGCAGGATGCGTCCCCCTCCGGACGTAGCGTGCTCGACTCTCTCCAACAGACCCGGTCCGCCTCCATTCGGGCCGGGTCTGCCATTTGCCGTGAGCAGAACGTGCGTTATTCGGAAATTCCTGCGGGATAAGCGGGTCCAACGAGCTCGAAGTCGTTGAATACTAACAAACGGTTCATCGCGTGCTAAGGAGGGTGATGTGCGACTGTCAATCCGACTCAATCTTTGCCTGATCTTCGCCGTGGGCGGCGTGTCCCTGGCGTTCGCCTTGTATCAGACGCAAAGTGAGGTGCACGGGCTTCGCCGCGACCTGGACCGTCAATCCGCGGTGCTGGCGGAGAGCCTGGAGAAATCGGCAGAGCCGCTGGTGGCATCGCACTCCTATCGCGACCTGCAACGCCTCGCGGACCGGTTCAAGGATCATGAGCGCCTGGCGGGCGTGGCGATGTATGATGCCCAGGACCGGCCGCTGGCCATCACCGCGAATCTCGCTTCGCGGCTGCCTGAGTTGCCGGGAGTCGTGGTCTCGGCCACCATGCAAGGCATCGCTGCGGGCGAGTACTTCAAGACCGCCAGCGGACTGATGCACGTATTCGCGATGCCCCTGAGCGGCGATCGGGGCGGCGGCGATACCGGCATGGTAGGAGCGCTGGCGGTGTTCCACGATGCGGGCTACATCGAAGCGCAGAGCGCCGATACCTTGCACCGGGCTTTGGCCAGCGTCGCGATTCAAACTCTGCTGATCGTGCCGGTGACGCTGCTGGTGCTGCGCTGGGGCTTGGGCCAGCCAATTGAGAGATTGGCGCGCTGGCTGGGAGACGTGCGCACCGGGCTCGCCCCTGCCGGCAGCGCCCCGGATCTGCCGGAGGAAGATGTGTTCCGCCCGCTCAAGCGCGAGGCTGCGCGGCTGGCCACCAGCATCACCGTGGCGCGAGCGGCGGCGGAGGAAGAAGCACGCCTGCGCTATCACGCCGAAGCGTTGTGGACTCCGGAGCGTCTGCGTATCGCCGTTGAGAGCAAACTCGGCGGCAGCCGCCTGTTCGCGATCTCCAATCGCGAGCCCTATGAGCACGTGCGGCACAACGGCTCGGTGGAATGCCAGGTTCCCGCCAGCGGCCTGGTGACGGCGCTCGAGCCAGTGCTGCGCGCCTGTGATGGAACCTGGATCGCGCAGGGGACGGGAAACGCCGACGCGGAAGTTGTGGACGAGCATGATCGTCTGCGCGTGCCTCCGGAACATCCCGAGTACACTCTGCGCCGCGTCTGGCTGACGCCGGAAGAGGAGCAGGGGTTCTACTTCGGCTTCTCCAACGAAGGTTTGTGGCCCCTGTGCCACATCGCACACACGCGTCCCGTGTTCCGGGAGCAGGATTGGGAGGCGTACTACGCGGTCAATCGCCGCTTCGCCGACGCCTTTATCGCGGAAGCCGCCAACGAGAAGAATCCCGCCGTGCTGGTACAGGATTACCACTTCGCGCTGGTGCCGCGCATGATCAAGGAAGCTCGACCGGACGCCCGCGTCGCCATCTTCTGGCACATCCCCTGGCCCAATCCGGAGGCGTTCGGCATCTGCCCCTGGCAGCGCGAGCTGTTGGACGGCCTGCTGGGCGCGGACCTGATCGGCTTCCACATCCAGTCGCACTGCAACAACTTTCTGGAATCCGTGGACCGCGCGCTGGAGTCGCGGATCGACCGCGAGCATTTCGCGGTGAACCGCGGCGGGCACCTCACCTATGTGCATCCGTTCCCCATCAGCGTGACCTTCGGCAAGAACCACGACCAGCAGCCCGAGCCCGGGGACGCTTATCTGGAGCGGGCCAGTCTGCTGCGCCAGGCGGGATGTCCGGGAGCTACGCTGCTGGGCATCGGGGTCGATCGGGTGGATTACACCAAGGGACTGCCGGAGCGCCTGCTGGGCGTCGAGCGTTTCTTCGAGAAGTATCCGATCTATCGCGGAACCTTTACCCTGGTGCAGGTGGGGGCGCCGAGCCGCACCCATATCCACCGCTACCAGGACCTCATGGAAGAGGTCAAAGCGGAAGTCGAGCGGATCAATAAGCGCTTTCAGACGCCGGAGTGGAAGCCCATCGTGTTTTTGGCGCGGCATCATAGCCATCTGGAGATTCTTCCGTACTACCGCAGCGCCGACGTGTGCCTGGTGACCTCGCTCCACGACGGTATGAATCTGGTGGCCAAGGAATTCGTGGCCGCGCAGACGGGCGAGAGAGGTGCGCTGATTCTGAGCCGTTTTGCGGGCGCTTCGAATGAGCTGGTGGACGCGCTGCACGTGAATCCATACGATACCGAGGCGCTGGCGGAGACGATCCACCGCGCGCTGGAGATGTCTCCCGAGGAGCGCCACGCGCGCATGAGCCGGATGCGCGCCTACGTTCGAGAGCACAACATCTACCGTTGGGCCGGCAACCTGATCTCGGAGCTGGCAGCAGTGCGCGTCGAGGATTCTCCGCCGTCGATTCCTCAAGCGGCTCCAGCGCGGAGCGAGGCAGCCACCGGCGTCCTGGTCTAATGGGGATGCTTCCTTTGCTCGACAATTGGCGCGCGGTTGCGCGGCGATTGGACGAAGCCTCTTTCATCGCGCTCTTCCTGGACTTCGACGGGACCCTTGCGCCGCTCCAGGAAGACCCTCGCGCAGCAGGCATGAGCCGCACCGCCCGCGCCGCGCTGATGCGCCTCGCGGCCAATCCCGGGGTGCGTGTTTGCATCATCAGCGGACGCCGGTTGGCCGATCTTCGCGAACGAGTGGGAGTGCCGGGCGTCCGCTATCTGGGCGTGCACGGGAGCGACACGCCAGAGATGGCCTTTTCTCCCGCAGTCCTGCGGATCGTGGCCCAGGCGCGCGGCGCAGTGGCATCGCGGCTCAACGGCCACGGCAGAGGCATTCAAATCGAAGACAAGGGCCTGGCCTTCTCGGTACATTACCGGCGCGCGAGCCCGCCTGAAATAACTCACGCCCGCAAGATCCTCGACCAGGTGGTGGAAGAATTCGCGGGAGCGCTGTGGGTGGTCCCCGGCGAACGTGTCTGGGAAGTGCTGCCGCGGGAGATTCGCGGCAAAGGCCCCGCCACGCGCAGGCAATGGCATCTGGCGCCGGCCGGGGCGCTGCCCATTTACATCGGCAACGACGGCACCGACGAGGCAGCCTTCGGCGCGCTGGCCGAGGGACTAACCGCGCGCGTGGGACCCGCGCGGCAAACCCGAGCTCGCTACTTCCTGCGGAGCCCAGCCGAGGTGGCCAGGTTTCTCGAAAGACTCGAGGAACTGCGTTCCTAAAGTGGTGGCTGGAGTATAATTGCCAGCGAGGAGTGGCTTCGGTGCTCCGCATGAATGTGCTCCGACGGAATTGGGCGGCCGTGCTGGCGTGCGGGATGGCATTGTCCACACAGCAGGCTTCGGCCCAACCAATGTCCGGCCAACAAACCTCCGGCCAGCCGCCGCCCGGTCAAACGACAGACCCTCGCCAAAGTGGAGGCAGTAACGCAGGCATGCCTCGCGGCACATCCGGCGGAGATGCATCCGGCGGAACGCCCGGCGGGGGAACACGAGGGGATAGAAGCGGCTCGACGGGACCGATCTCCGGCCGCGTGGTGCTCAGCGACGGCGCGGATCCCCAGGGCGTGGCCGTGGAGCGGTTCTGCGGTCAAATCGTGAATGCGAAAGCCTATACCGATTCGAATGGCCGATTCACCATCCAGCGCATGGCCGCTTCCAGTGCCACCACGGATGTAAGCGTGGGCGCGACGAAGGACTCGGCGCCGTGGAGCTGTGAGCTGCGCGCCTCCTTTGCCGGATACACCGCCGATGCGCTGCCGTTGGGCAGCCGCCGTGTGACCGACGGTGGCGACGCCGGCGTCATTATGCTGCGCCGGGTGGGCGCGAAGCTGGCTTTGACCGTCAGCGCCACCACGCTGCTGGCTCCCAAGGAGGCGCGCAGGTCTTACGACAAAGGTCTGGAGGCGATCCGCGGCCATCAGCCCGACAAGGCGCAGAAGGACTTCGCGAACGCCGTCAAGCTGTATCCCCGCTTCGCGGCGTCTTGGTTTGAACTGGGAAAGGTGTACGAGCAGCGGAGTCATTTCAGCGAGGCCCGGAATGCCTACGGCAAGGCCATCGCGGCCGATGCCGAATATCTGTACCCGTATGAACGCTTGTACCGCCTGGACGTGCGGGAATCGAAATGGCAAGAGGCCGCCGATACCTCCGCCAAAGTGCTGCGCCTGAATCCCTACGAGTTCTCGGGAGCGTATTACTTCAACGCGGTCTCCAACCTGAACCTGGCGAAGCTGGATGCGGCGGAACATAGCGCGCGCGAGTCGGCCAAACTTCAAGGCGCGCAGGCCGAGCCACGCGGCAACTACGTGCTGGGCGTGATTCTGTGGCGCAAGGGCGACCTGGATGGCGCGGCCGAGACCATGCAGGCTTTCCTCGCCAATCCGCCCGCGGGTCCGGAGTGGGCGAGCGCGCGGAGGATGTTGGACGATATTGAGCGGCAGATCGCCAGGAGGCAAGCCCGCGCTGGGAATTGAAGTTTGAAAAGTAAGATTAAGCGGCGGAGGTGCAGGCGTTCCGTTCGCCCATGACATTGGCGAAGTGCGCGACCACCAGCGACATGTCTTCCAGCGCCCGGCGAGCTGCTTCCGTCGAGAAACGGCGGCTGACCCGGTACCAGGCATCCATCAGACGATAGTTCATGGCCAGCATGCGCGTCTCGATGGAGGATTCCTCGGCGCTCGAATGGGTGGCGTTCTTCAACAGATAGGTGATCAGCGCGTAATCCTGTTCCAGGGCCGCATGCAACGGGTCAAAGTCAGTGATGGAGCGCTCATGCAAACGGGATTGCACATTCAGGAAGGAGAGCTGGTTGGTCGCGGCTACCTCGCCCGCGTAATCCATCGCGGTCTTGGCGCTCACGATCAGCAAGCAGGTGTAACGAAACCAGTAGCCGAACAGCAGAACCGATCCCGCCGCGATCATCGCCGTGATTGCTACTTCAAACATCGTTAAGAATACCTGTGCGGCGCTTGCTCGCCGTTTCCTTAAACTCTCTTGGGCTATTGGAAGGTTAGCATCTGATTACTCGAAGCGCAATGGTTTGGATGAGTACTAAGGGTGTTTTTCTCCGCACTTATGCCTATTCCGCAAAAAGCATGTCGGGCGGACCCTGGTGCGAAGCCAGAAAATCGCGATAAAGCGCCGCGTAACTAGCGATAACGTAGTCCCGAGGCGCGAATCCCAGTTGCGCTGCTGTGCGGTCAATCCAGTACCCTGGGCCCTCTAGTTCCAGAAAGACTCCTATAGGAGTTTCATCAAGTTCCACGAGGCCGGGTTCCCCAGGAGCTTGAAAAGTCGTACGGTATTTTTCGTAACGAAACGAGGGTACAAACCCCAGCCGATCGAGAATCTGGTTGAGAACGACGCCGTTGGCGGCGGATGTTTCCAGCTCCTCGCGGGATTTGTGCAGGCCGCCTGCGAGAACGGGGCCTTTGTAAGTCAAAATTGCTCCGCCGTTCTCTGATCGAACCCGGAGCAGCCTCCCGCTCTGGCGCAACGCGCGGTCGGGAAAATCGAACACTTGGTCGGATTGACGGGTGCGCGGCCGAATCATGCGATACCCGCGCTCCTCGAGCAAGAGCCTCGCCGGCCCGGCGCCGTCTTTCATCGGAAGCTTGATTTCGGTTTCAATCGGCCCGGGCATCTCAATAAAATGATACGACTCAAAAAATGATACGCTGGCGCGCGAGGAAAGTGCGGGATAATAATCTGCACGGGCGCGTAGCTCAATTGGATAGAGCATCAGCCTTCGAAGCTGAGGGTTGCAGGTTCGAGCCCCGCCGCGCCCACCACGGCTCCCGCGGACGAGTTTCCGTACCTACTGCGCTTGCGGCACTGGAACTTCGATGTTGAAGCTGTATCCGAATCCGCGCACGCTGCGGATGAAGGAGACGCCTTCGGATGCCTCGATCTTCTGCCTGAGGCGCAGGACATAGACGTCCACCGTTCGATCCGTGACGGCGCGATCATGGCCCCAGACGGCGTCGAGAAGCTGCTCGCGGCTAAAAACCACTCCGGGGCGGCTCATCAGGAATTCAAGCAGGCGGAACTCTGTCGCGGTCAGGGCGATCTCCTGGCCCGCCAGACGCACCTGGCATCGCGATCGGTCCAGCTCCAGTTCCCCGGCCTTGAGCAGCTTGGTCGTGGGCTGCTGGCCGCGAAAATGGATCTTGATGCGCGCGATCAGCTCGCGCACGAAGAAGGGTTTGACGATGTAGTCGTTGGCGCCCAGCTCCAGGCCCACGATGCGATCGGTTTCCGAGGCGCGGGCGGTCAGAAAGATCACCGGGATGTGCTGGAGCTCGGAGTGCGCCCGGATGCCTTTGCAAATGTCCAGGCCGTCGGAGTCCGGCAGCATGATGTCCAGGATCACCAGATCGGGCCGCTCCCGGCGGCACAGCTCGATGGCGCCTTTGCCGCTCTGGGAACCCACCATCGCGAACCCCTCCTTGTCCAGGTTGTACTGGATCAGGGAATATAGGTCCGCGTCATCTTCAATGAGCACGATTTTCTTCATCTCCCTCACAGAGTAACCGAGGAAACATTACAAATCTATTACGATATGGTGAACTTCCGCTAACCGGGCCCTAACTGTAAGTAATCCGTGATGAAGTGGTGTTAGGATGGTCTTCCGGATAAACCTTTGCAGCCTAATTTTCGGAGCACGATCTTCCAGCGCCTGTTCTGGTGCGCCTTCCTGGCGATGGCGCTGGGAGTAACGGCGGCCGGCATAGTACTCGACTGGCCTTTGCATCTGCGCCTGACGATCGAGCTGCTTGCGGGAGCGGCGGTGATCTCGGTTGGGGTGGCGTTCGCCCTGTCCCGCCCGGTGGACCGGCGGATCGCGCGGATGAGGAAGTTTGCCGAGGGCCTGCTCGAAGCCAGTGACCAACCGGGGAGCGGGAGCATGCTAGGCCGCCTGGGTGTCGACGAATTGGAGGCTCTGGACCGCTCCTTGTTGCGGATGGCCGGGCAGACGCGCGTGCTGGTGGAGCGGGCCAAAGTGGAATCCGCGCGGCGCGAGGCGATCCTGGCGTCCATGGCTGAAGGAGTTCTGGCAGTGGACCAGCATTTGCGCGTGACCTTCTGCAATCAGGCTCTGGCGCGGCTGGCGGGGCGCTTTGCATCCTCGAACGTGCCATCTGGGACTTCCAGTACGACTCCGTCAAGCGGGATGCCCCTGATCGAACTGGTGCGGGACACGACGCTGCACGAAACCCTGAGCGAGGTGATCCGCACCGGCACTCCCGCCAAGCGGCATCTCCAGATTCCCACGGCCAACGGGCGGTCCTTCGAGTTACAGGCCGCCCCGCTGATCTCCGGCAACAACCCGGGCGATAAGCCAGGAGCAATCGCCATCCTCCACGACATTACGGATCTGGAGCGCCTTGAAAATGTCCGCAAGGATTTTGTGGCCAATGTTTCGCACGAATTCCGCACCCCGCTTGCGGCCATCTCGGGTTATGCGGAAACGCTGCTGGATGGCGCCATCGACGATCAGGAAAACAACCGGAAGTTTCTGGAAATCATCCGCTCCAATGCAATCCGGCTCAACAGTATCGCCGCCGATCTGCTCACGCTGTCGGAGCTGCAAGCCAGTTCCCAGAACACGGAACATGTTCCCGTGGGCGCGGCCATCGAGAGCGCCCTGTCCACCATCGCGGCGGAGGCGGCTCTGCGCGGCGTGACCCTCGAAAAGGGGCCGGTTGACAACCTCGTAGTCTTTGGGTCGCGCTACCGGCTGGAGCAGGCGCTGGTGAATCTGTTGGCGAACGCTGTGAAGTTCAACCGTCCGTCCGGCAAAGTTCGGGTGGAAACCAAATGCAACGGGTCGAGCCTCGGCATCCTGGTTTCAGACACGGGGATGGGAATTCCGTCCAGCGATTTACCGCGAATTTTCGAGCGGTTCTATCGAGTGGACAAAGCGCGCTCGCGCCAAGTGGGTGGTACAGGACTTGGATTATCCATCGTAAAACACATCGTGGAACGTATGGACGGGCATGTTTCCGCCACCAGTCAATTGGGCAAAGGATCTGTATTTACAATCACTTTACCACTGACTTAGGGCCTGTAACGCAAACTTAACACGATCGTCACGCTTAGCTCATTGCCGGAAGCTATTCTTTGCTTCCGGCTTTACCGCAGCACGCTGTAACAAAAACAAGAGGAGCTACCCCTAGACATGAGCTTATTTGTTGGCCGGCCCATCCGGCGTTCGATGATTGGAATCGGTGCGATGAGTGCGATCGTGGTCCTCGGCTTGACCGCGTCGGCTTTTGCCGCGGATGAGACCGGCGCTCCCGCCAATGCCCCTGCCAGCGACGTAAAAAATGACGCAAAAGAAGTCCAGGATTTGAAGCAGCAGCTCACGGATCAACAGAAACAGATCGAAGAATTGCGGTTGATCATGCTCGGGCAAAAGAAACAGATCGACAATGTGGAGGCAAACGCCGCCGCGGCGCCGGTCGAGCAGACGCCGGCGTCGAAGAACGTAGGTGACGTGGCCAGTATCGCGCCCATCGTTCCGCCGCTTCCCGCGGCTCCCGCGCCGAAACCCGCGCTTCCTCCGGTGCCGGCTCCGCCCCAAAAGGAGGCTGAGCAGGCGCCCGGGTTTAACGGACTCTCGCCCTTGACGATGAAGATCGGCGATACCCTCATCACGCCAATCGGGTTCATGGATTTGACCAACACGTGGCGCAGCACCAACGCCGGAAGCAGCCTGCAAACCAACTTCGGCAGCATCCCTTACAACAACGGTGTGACCGGCCGTTTGACCGAAGACAAGTTGAGCGCGGCCAACTCCCGTATCGGATTCCGCACGGACACGAACGTGAAGGGCTGGGACGTCATGGGCTACTTCGAGGCCGACTTCGTGGGCGGTATCGCCGATCAAGCCTACAACACTCAGGTTTCCAGCAACAGCCTGCTGCTTCGCATTCGCCAATACTATGTCACGACGCGCCACAACAAGTTCGAATTTCAAGCCGGCCAGTCCTGGAGCATGCTGACTCCCAACCGCGTCGGTATTTCGCCGCTGCCCGCGGATCTGTTCTACTCGCAAGTCGTAGACGTGAACTATATGAACGGCTTGACTTGGGGCCGCATCCCCGGCGTTCGTTTCGTGATTCATCCCAGCGAGAAGGTGACGTGGGGCCTTTCGCTCGAGAACTCCTCCCAATACTTCGGCGGCTCGGGCGGCGGCGGTCTTCCGACCCTCCCGGCGGCCTTAGCCACCTCGATGGCGGGCGAACTCGATCAAAGCGTCCAGAGCGGCATCAAGACTCCCAACGTCGCTCCCGACATTATCTCCAAGCTCGCCTTCGACCCGAGCTCCAAGGTCCATTTTGAAATCGACGGCGTGGAGAGCGAAACGAAGCTGTTCAACCCCAGCACGCAGGTTTACAACACGAAGGTGGGCGCCGGCGGTTCGTTCAACGGAAATATCATGATTGCTCCCGGCTTCCGGATGATCTGGAACACCTTCTGGAGCGATGGTGAAGGCCGGTACCTGTTCGGCGTGATTCCGAATTTCATCGTCCGCGCCGATGGCAGCCCGTCCCCGATTCATGCCGGGTCGACGGTCGACGGTTTTGAATACACGCACAAGAATTCACAGTTCTACGCCTACTACGGCGGAATTACCGGCGAGCGGAACACTGCGCTCGACGCCAATGGTACGACAATGATCGGCTACGGC
>Ga0070733_10000466_pt1 | contig 33076 bp, 28 predicted proteins | sample Coa_R1_9_FD_66450 | JGI IMG/M metagenome (GOLD analysis project Ga0070733, IMG submission 66450) | Surface soil microbial communities from Centralia Pennsylvania, which are recovering from an underground coalmine fire - Coalmine... | ecosystem: Environmental > Terrestrial > Soil > Unclassified ...
TCCGCCCAAAACCGCCCTTTCCGTATCTCACGACAGACGCATCCTTCCCCCGACACCCCTTCCATCCAACCGCAAGCCTCCCGAACCCCGCTCAATTATCGCTCAAACCTCGACTTTGACGGGGTCCTGGGCCGGATGCGAAGGGTTCCCCGCGGAACGCATTTTGAGGAAAGGGGACAGACCGGGGGTCCGTCGGAAGCCGGAATCCAGGTGGGTGACCGGGCGATCGGCGCTCGCGCGGGAAGCGCTATGCCCCTGGGTCGATAATTGTTGCCTCGAACCGGACTTTGGTTTATGATCCTTTTCTGCCTCTGCCCCGGGCCGATCTTCGGCCCGGGCTTCCGGAAAGGAGCTCATGATCTCTTCATTGCCCCGCCGTAAGATCATTACGATCGGCCCCATGCCCGCTGAAAAAGGTGCCTATGCTCTGGCCCGATATTCCCGATCGCCCGAAACCATCGAGGAGAGCATCCGGTGGGTCCACACCCATTCCTCTGAAAAATTTTGGGAACAATACTATTTTAAGTACGGCCACGCCTCGATCGCCGACCTGGGCCACATTATGGTCTGCTTCGAAAACATCTCCGAGCTGGCGGCGATCGAACTAGAGGACGAGCCGCTCTGGGATGGACAGGCCAAGTCGACCCGCTATCAGGACTTTTCCAATTTAGGGTATTTCATTCCGGATGAATTGGCCGGTTCTCCGCTGGAGCGGATCTACCGTGAAACCGTGGGATCCTTGCTCGAGACCTATACCGCCCAGCATCATAGACTCAAGGGGCATTTGGCGGAGCAACATCCCCGTCCCCAGGGGATGAACCCGGAGGAGTACCATCGCGCGATCAACGCGCGGGCCTTCGATCTGTCGCGCTATCTGCTTCCACTGGCGGTTCCAACGAATATTGGGCAAGTGGTCAATGTGAGAACCCTTGAAAAACAGATCGGCCGGCTCCTTTCTTCTTCGACGCCCGAGTTGATCGATATCGGGAGGGAATTGGTGGATTCCTGCTCGGTCGCTCCCCTCAATCTGTGGACAGAGCTGGTGGGAGGGGGTCCGGCGGCCGAGCCGGTGGCTCCGACCCTCGCCCGACATGCTCGGAAGAGTGAGTACTTGGCCCGGACCTATACGGATTTGGGCCAATGGGCCGCGGAGAGGATACGCCTTGACTCGATTGATTCAGCGCCTCCTGTGGACCTGATCGCCCCGCACCCACTGCTCGAAGAGGTGGTCACGACCCTGCTCTATCGAGTCACCCAGGCTCCTTACCGGCAAATTCTGAAGGTCGTTCAGGGCTGGAGCGAGAAAGAGCAGCACGAAGTGGTCGAGATCGCCCTCCGGCGCCGGGGTGAAAAGGATGACCTGCTGCGGGAGTTTCGTTCGGGTTATCCACTGATCTTCGACCTCCTGATGGACGTCGGGGCCTTTCGGGACCTCCACCGCCATCGTCGCTGTCAACAGATTCGTCAATCTTGGACGGTCTCGCTCGGATACGAAATCCCGGAGCCGCTACGGCTCTTCGGTCTGGAGTCTGACTATGATCAAGCGATGGAGGGAGCGGGGCGCGCCTCCAGGGCGCTAGGCCCCTCTCCCGCCGCCGATTACCTCGTTCCCTTCGGGTATCGGGTTCGTTGTCTCTTCAAGATGGATTTCGCGCAGGCCGATTACATCTGTCGGCTCCGCTCCGGTGTAAAGGGCCATTTCTCCTATCGGCGCATTGCATGGGCCATGAAGGAGGCCTTGGCCCTCCAGTATCCCTTCCTCGCGTCAAAAATCGTAGCCGTTCCGCCCCACGTTGAAGACCCTCTGACCCGGTGACGGTGGGGGAAAGAATTAAGGCGTTGACATTTCTCGAGGAATTTCTTACAGTGAATCAGAGCGTTCGGAACGGGCGACGTTTCAGAAGAGATTGTTTGGGTAGGGTTTTCTCGGGCCGACCCCTTCCCGGGGTAACGGCCGTTGCCGAGGTCGTCGGCGGAAAGCAGGGACGTTAGGAATGATTACCCATCCGGAGCCGTTCTCAACAGCGGCCGGCGGCAAGAGGATCCTGCTTGGGGACGAACAGCCGGTGCAGAGCCTCGATCTCTATCGATCCAAAGGCGGATTTGAGGCGTTAAAGAAGGCGCTGGCGATGTCGCCGGTTCAGATCATCGAGACCATCAAGCGATCCGGTCTCCGGGGCCGGGGCGGGGCGGGATTTCCTACGGGAATCAAATGGGATGGGGTCTCGAAGAAGGAGCGGGACATTCTGGGTCACCCGGCGAAGAGATATCTCGTCTGTAATTTCGCGGAAGGCGAACCCGGTACCTACAAGGATCGGTACCTCATGTCTCGGAATCCCTACTACCTCGTCGAAGGAATGGCGATTGCGATCCACGCGATCGGCGCGGCCGGGGGCGTGATTTGTATCAAGGAGATTTTTTTAAAGGAGATCGCGATCCTCCAACGGGTGCTGGAAGAGTGCGCTGCGGCGGGATATCTGGGGGAAAATGTCCTGGGATCGGGGCGCAACCTTTCGATCGACCTGGCTCGAGGTCCGGACAGCTATCTGCTGGGGGAAGACCGGGCACTTCTGGAGGTGATCGAAGGGAAGCCGGCCTGGCCCCGCTGGAAGGGTCTGATCCCTGTTGAATATGGGCTCTATGGGCAGCCGACCTGCGTCAATAACGTCGAAACTCTCTCGAATATCCCTCATATCATCCAGAACGGCCCGGAATGGTTCCGATCGATTGGAACAGCGGACACCCCGGGAACGATGATCTTTACCCTCACGGGAGATGTGAATCTGCCCGGGATCTATGAGCTTCCGATGGGTACATCGCTCAAGAGTCTGATTTACGATTGCGGCGAAGGTCCGAGGCTGGGACGGCGGATCCAGGCAGTCTTCTCGGGTCCGACCAATGCGGTGATTCCCCCGGAAAAGTTGGACACCCCACTCGATTTTGGCTCAATGCGCAAGATCCCCTCCGGCATCGGATCCGGAGGGTTCACCGTCTATGACGATACCGCCTGCATTATCAAAGCAACCGTCAATTTCTCGAAATTTCTGGCCCTGGAGTCTTGCGGCCAGTGTCCCTCCTGCAAGACCGGCACCTATCGCATTACGCAACGCCTTAAGAAGCTGGAAAAGGGGACCGCGACGGTCGAGGACGTGGAGGGAATGCTGGAGGAGTGCGAGGGGATCAAGGGACAGGGCCACTGTTATCTCGTGACGGAGGAAGGGATCGAGGTGGGAAGTGTCCTTTATAACTTTGCCCACGTGGTGGAAGAACACCTTGAATATGGCTGTCTTAACACACGGGAGCTTCCTCTCCCGAAGATCAAAGACTTTGATCCCGTGACCCGCACCTTTACCTATGATGTCGGATTTTTTGACCGGATGGCGGAGCGGCTCCTTTGGGACGTTTGATGGCCGTAGCCGTGCCGTTCGGCGGGGCGGGAGCTGATCGCTTCGAGCGTCTCCGTCCCTAACCGTCTTCTCCGGTTCGGCTCGATCATTCACCCGTCCGCCGAATCGAATCACCGGAATCCTCATAGGCAACGACGCTCTCCATCGGGGTACGCCCGTCCGCAGCCCATCCTCCGGCCAGGTAAATGCGCCCTCCCAACGGCACCGCGGAGGCGGCTGCTCGAGGCACCGGCATCGGGGCGAGGGTCTCCCAACGTTCGGAAGAGGGCGTCAGACAGGCCCCCCGGGCGTGAATAAAATCGGTACTGTAGCCTCCGAAGAGATAGAGTCGATCCTGGTCGACGCATGATGCGATGGCCGCCCCCGGCCACGGGAGACGCCGGTCTGATTCTTGGGTCCACGCGTTGTGTGCGGGATCGTACCGTTCGATAAAATCGAAATTGTGAAATCCATTTGGAGTAAAGGCGACCCCGCCGAAAGCGAGGAGCTCTTCCTTAAGAACGGCCGCCGAGAGGGCAAACCGGGGAACCGTCACAGGAGCGATCTCGGTCCAAGTCGGCTCCCCCGGAGACCATCGCTCGGAAAAACCAAAGCCCGGATCCGTTCGCGGACCCCCCTCGGTTGCCCCGGGGTGATGACCCCCCAGAATATAGATCTTCTCGTGGAGATAAGCCAGAGCGGGATAATCATGGGGCATCAACAGATCGGGTCCGCTCTCCCACCGGTCGGTCCTCACGTCATAGATCTCTACGGTTTTTAGAAAGCGGAATGTGCCGCTCGGTTGTTTAAAGCCACCGCCGATGACATAGATCTTCTCGCCCAAGGTCAGGGCCATGGCGCCCGAGCGAAACGTGGGCATCTCCCTGGCAAAGGTCCACCGGTCGGTCTGGGGGTCATAAACTTCAACGCTGTTAAGACTTCTGAATCCGGGCCCCCCGCCCCCGATCGCATAAAGCCTTCCCCCCTGAGCAGCCGCGGCAGGATGCGATCGGGCGACCTTTAGCGAGGCCCGAACGGACCACCGACCTCTTTCTGCCATAAACGACCTCCAATCCGGTCGGCTTACCTTGCCGATCGATGCCGTATCAAGCCAAAGGCTCCTCAATCCGTAAGGGGCGCGCGGTGCTCGCGGCGTGCAGCGGACGAGATCAGGGATCCAGCGGGGTCGCTGAAACCGAGGAGGGCGGTCCGGCTCGGACAGACCGCAGGTCTGGAGTCCAGGATCGGTGGAAGGCCGACCCGATCGTTGCCCTACTCCTGCTGGGAGCCGCAGAACCGAGCGGTTCGCGATCGGTTCTTCACCGGACCTTCGCGCCGGGGGGGACCTCTTCCAGAAAGGTGGCCAGCGCCGAGACCTCCCGATCCCCGGCCGCCAGAATCATCCCGTGAGACTCGACACCGAAGATCTTCGCGGGTTTCAGGTTGGCGACCACGATCACCCGCCGTCCCAGCAGCTCAGCCGGGGCATACTTTGCGCCGATTCCCGCCACCACCTGCCTCTCTTCCGACCCGAGGTCGACCCTGAGCTTCAGGAGCTTGCTCGATCCTTGAATCCGCTCGGCTGCCAGGATCTTTCCAACTCGAAGTACGGTCTTGCTAAACTCCTCAATGGTAATCTGGCCATCCTCCATGGTCGGCCTCCGGGCCGCCTCGTCAGGCTCTCCCGTTGCTGCGCCCGAGGAGGCAGGCTCGATTTGCGGGGTGCCCGCCGGTCGTTTCTCAATCCTGGGGAAGAGTGATTTGCCCTTCGCGATGCGAAGCCCGGGGGAAAGCCCACCCCAACGGCTGTCGCCTTTCCGTAAACGACCCTTTCCTAGATCAAGTGGACTGCCCATCTGGCGGTTGATTTCTTCTGCGGTGTCCGGCAGAAAAGGATAGAGAAAAAGTGAGGCGACACGGACCGCCTCCGCGCTGTGATACAGGACGGTGCGGAGCCTCTCGTGCTGGGCCGGATCTCTGGCGAGGACCCAAGGGGCCGAAGTCTCGATATAGCGGTTGGCCAGATTGACGAGCTCGAAAATTGAGGCGAGGGCCCGGTGAAATTCCAGGCCGGAGAGGGCCCGCTCGACGGCGTCTTCCAGACCCTCTCCCGTCGATTGGAGGCGGCGTTCCTCCTCACTGGAGCCCCCGGGAACGGGGATCTGTCCAGAGGCGTATCTTTCGATCATCGTTAGGGTTCTGGACAGGAGGTTTCCAAGGTCGTTTGCCAGATCGCTGTTGATCCGCGTAACGAGCGCCTCCTCGGAAAAATCCCCATCCTGTCCGAAGGGGACTTCCCGCAGAAGAAAATAGCGCAGGGAGTCGACCCCGAAGGTGTCGGCGATACGGTGGGGATCGACGACGTTTCCCCGTGTCTTCGACATCTTTTCATGCTCGATGGTCCACCAACCGTGGGCGAAGAGGGTGAGGGGCAGGGGAAGCTCCAGGGCGAGCAACATCGCCGTCCAGTAGACGGCATGGGTCGTCAGGATATCTTTTCCAACCAGGTGAATATTGGCGGGCCACCATTTTGAGAAGGTCGCGTCGTCGACGCCGTAACCGGGGACCGTAATGTAATTCACCAGGGCATCGAACCAAACGTAGGTGACATAATCCGGATCAAAAGGGATCGGAATCCCCCAGGGAAGGCGGGACATCGGGCGGGATATGCACAGATCCCCCAACGGCTTCTCGAGAAAACCGAGGACCTCATTTCTGCGGGCTTCGGGCAGGACGACGAGGGAAGAGCCTCTCAGCGCTTCTCGAATCCGGTCCTGGTATTTCCCCATCTTAAAAAAGTAATTCCGTTCGGTCAGCTTTTCGACAGGACGCCCGCAGTCCGGGCAGTTCCCCTCCAGGAGATCCTTTTCGGTCCAGAAGCGCTCATCCGGAAGACAATACCAGCCCTCGTAGGTGTCGGGGTAGATTTCTCCTTTCTGATGGAGTCGATTTAGGACTTCTTGGACCACCCTCCGGTGGCGTGGCTCGGTTGTCCGGATGAAGTCGTCGTTAGAGATGCGGAGCTTTTTCCAGAGGGCCTGAAAGCGCACGACCAGTTCATCCGCGTGTTGTTGAGGAGAAACCCCCCGTTTGGCCGCCGCTTGCTGGACCTTCTGTCCGTGCTCGTCGGTTCCGGTCAGGAAGAGAGTCTCCTCTCCCCGAAGGCGGTGATAGCGTGCCAGGGTGTCTGCCGCAACGGTCGTATAGGCGTGCCCGATGTGGGGAACATCGTTGACATAATAAATCGGAGTCGTGATATAGAACGTTTTAGGCGGGCTCATCGTCTCGTTTCCTGTCTTTGCGCCGAACATGTTGCCAGGTTCAATCGGAAATTTCAACCGGAGCCGCTCGCCTGGGGCGATGAGTCCCTTTGAGGAGCTGTTCCCTCAGCTCTGATAGGAGGACATCGAGCGCAAGTTGGCGGTTGATGTTGCGGTTTTGTACGGCATGAACTCTTTGGGCCGACTCGAACAGTGCATCGATTGCCTCATTGGTGAGGCAGGGTGCCTCTGAACCGTTTCCGCGCACCGTTTGGATTCGGAGATCGCGAAGCCAACGGGAGAGGTGGCGCAGGGCCGAACGGAAATGTTCCGGGTCACGTCCAAACTCCTCGGACAGCGCGAAAAGGTTAGAGCGGCTCCGCAGGTACTCCGAGGAGGTCAGCCTTCCCAGGCGTTGAGCCTTTTGTTCTGCCTGTTGGGCATCGAGAGACAAGATCTCCGCCGGATTCCCGTCCGCGGCCTCGACCCGGATCTGCGCCTCGTGGGGATCGGAACCCTTTTGAATGAGCCTCTGCTCCAGTTCTAAGGGGGAGGGGGCGCGAAATGGGAGTTTCTGGCAGCGAGAGCGAAGGGTATCTGGAAGCAGGTGCAGGCGATGGGCGATCAGGATCAGGACAACGTAGGAAGGGGGCTCTTCGAGAGTTTTGAGCAGCGCGTTGGCTGCTTCAAGGCTGAGGCGGTCCGCATTGTTAAAAAGATAGATCCTCCGCTCTCCGTAAAGGGGCGCAAGAGAGAGCCCTTCCTGCAGGGCCCGGACCTGTCCGATCTTAATGCCGGCCCCTTCGGGTCCGATCTCCAGATAATCCGGGTGGGTTCCCCCTTCGAATTTCCTGCAGGAATCGCACTCCGGCTCCTCTTTGGATCCCGACGGGCACAAGAGGGCTTTCGCGAAGATCCTTCCGACGGTCCGCTTCCCGATGCCCTCCTCGCCGTAAAAAAGATAAGCCTGTGAAAAACATCTTCTCTCCAGGGAAGCGCGAAGAAGGCGGAGTGCATAGGCATGGCCCAGGATCGATTCAAACATGTTGAGGGTCCAGACGGTTATGAAACTCCTTTTGGATCTCCTGGGCGACCACATCAAAGGGACGAGCGGCATCAATTCTCCGGAATGTTCGGGGTGCCTTCTCCGCCATCAGGAGATATCCCCGCCTCACCGATTCATGAAACTCGGCCCTTTCCCGATCGATCCGGTTCATCTGGCCCCGTTGTGCTAACCGATCTAAAGCGACCGAAACGTCGAGGTCCAGTAGAAAGACCAGCCGGGGCGTTACCTGATCCGATGCGGGTAAAGAGGCTGCCTCCACGAAGTCAATTTCCAAGCCCCTCCCATATCCCTGGTAGGCGATCGTTGCATGAATAAACCGGTCGCAGAGCACAATCCTTCCCTCGAGAATGGCCGGACGGATCACCTCGGCGACATGCTGTGCCCGGCTGGCCAGGATCAGGTAGAGTTCGGCTTTGGGGACGATCTTCGGGAAGGCCGGGTCGAGCAGCAGGGAACGGACGCGGTCTCCCAGCAAGGTTCCCCCGGGTTCTCGGGTCTTCAGGACTCTTTGGCCCCTTCCGATCAGATGATCGGCCAGAAGGCCAAGTTGAGTGCTCTTCCCGCTCCCTTCGATCCCTTCGAAGGTGACGAGAAACCCGGGTGACGGCTGATTCGGTCTCTCGCAATCCTTCATTTCAGGGTTTTCGGATGAGGGCCCGGAGGGTTCATCGAACGGCTTCTCCATCCCAAAACGTGTCGGCCCGCGTACCGACGTCGGTGTGGCGGGCAGAAATGCATCCGTCGGAACTCGAGGGCGCGCTCTACAGGGTCGATAACGAGGGGTATCGTACCCCGTTCGTTTGCATAAATGCAAGACGACAGGATCAAAGGCACGGCTGCGCCCCTCACCCAGCATCGATTGATCGCGGGACCTGGAGGGACTGGCCCGCCCGAACCTTGCGCGGCCCGCCGCAGGGTTTCCCCTCGTCTAAAAATCTTGCATTGCGGGGGAAAACCCACTATTATTTATAACTTAGCATTGTATTTGGCCCCGGAGCCCCCATTGAGGTTCCTCTCGCAGCAGTTCAAGCGCTACTTTGTCACCGGTTTGGTGGTGATCATTCCCATTTGGGGAACCTACCTGATCCTAAAGACCCTCTTTTTGACGCTGGACGGGATCACGGCAGGACTGCTCAAGGAATACGGTCTGTATTATCCAGGTCTGGGGATTCTCCTCGTCCTCGCCCTCATTTTTCTCGCCGGGGTGGTTTCGACCAATATCATCGGCCGTCAGATCGTCCTTCTTTGGGAGCGGATGCTCAATGGACTTCCCATTGTCAAAAGCATCTACAGCCTGGTAAAGTCAGTGGTCGACACCTTTTCCTCGCACGGAAGTGAAAAATTTAATCGGGTCGTTCTGGTCGAGTTTAGGAAGGGAGGCTACACGATGGGATTCGTCACCGGCGAGGCCCGCAGGGAAGCCCGGGAGGCTGAGGGAGAAAGGATGGTCAATGTCTTTGTACCGACCACCCCGAACCCCACGGCCGGATTTGTTCTGGTGGTTCCCGAGGCCGATTTGATCCCGGTCGAGGTCAACGTTGAGGAAGGGATGAAGATGATCCTCTCGTTGGGGATGTATCAGCCGAACGGGGAGGCAACGAGCGCGGAGGCCCGCTTCGAAAAAACGAGGCCCGTTAGGAAGAAGTGAAGATGAAGGGGATCGCCGTGGTCCTGGCCGCGGGACAGGGAAAGCGGATGCGTTCGCAGATGCCGAAGGTTTTGCACCCGCTTGCCGGGGTTCCCATCCTCGTTCGGCTTCTGGAACGTCTAAGGGCGTTTGGCTTCGAGCGGATCTTGGTCGTCCTGGGCCAGCAGTCGGACCGTGTTTCCCAGGTCCTCGAGGGACTGGGTGTGGAGATTGTTCTTCAGGCCGAGCAACTGGGGACCGGACACGCCCTGCTTCAGACCCGTTCCTCCCTCTCCGGATTTCAGGGGACGCTGATCGTCGCCAACGGAGACACCCCGTTGATTCGGGAGGAGACACTTGAGGCGCTGATGGGCGAGCACGTGAGGCGAGGTGCCGAGGTGACGCTCCTGAGCGCCACGCTGGATCATCCGAGAGGGTATGGACGGGTCGTGCGGGGCCGTTCAGGTCGGGTGGCGCGCATCGTAGAGGAGAGAGACTGCAGCGATCGGGAGCGGATGATCCGCGAGATTAATACGGGCATCTATGCATTTGAGGCCCCTCGAATCTTTACGCTTCTCTCCAAGGTCCAACCGGACAACGCCCAGAATGAATATTACTTGACGGATGTGGTTCGGGAGGCGATCCGCCGGAAGATCAAGGTCGCCGCCATCGAGGCGGCCGATCCCACCGAGGTCCTTGGGATCAACAGTCGGTCGGAACTGGCGTTGGCCGAGCGGGAGATTCAACGTCGGATCGCCGAACGGTGGATGGAAGAGGGGGTGACGTTCGTGCGTCCCCAGGATGTGCTCGTCGGGTCGGAGGTGAAGATCGGCCGCGATACCGTCCTCTATCCCGGGACGGTCCTGGAGGGAAAGAGTGTCCTCGGCGCGGGCTGTACCGTTCGCGCGAGCCGGATCGTCGACAGCACCCTGGGGGAAGGGGTGATCGTCAAGGACTTCTGTGTCATCGAAGGCTCCTATCTGGAACAGGGGGTCAGCGTGGGACCGTTTACCCACCTGCGGCCGGGGACCGTACTCAAAAAGGGGGTGAAGGTCGGCAACTTCGTCGAGGTCAAGGCGTCGCAACTGGGAGAGGGGACGAAGGCAAACCATCTGAGTTATATCGGCGATGCTACGGTGGGAAGTCATGTCAACGTCGGAGCCGGTACCGTGACCTGCAATTATGACGGCTTTAAGAAGTTTCGCACGACGATTGCCGACGGGGCCTTCATCGGAAGCGGGACCCAGCTGGTCGCCCCGGTCGAGGTCGGGGAAGGGGCCGTCATCGGGGCCGGATCCACGGTGACGCAGAATGTTCCTGCGGATGCGCTGGCTCTTTCTCGAAATCATCAGGTCAATCGGGAGGGTTGGGCGAAAAAGAGGAGATTGAAGAACTCGGGGAAGCGGGAAGGCGGCCCGCCGAGCCGCTAAAGGGATCCGGTGTCTCATCTCCAACGGATTTCGGATGTCCTAAGCAAGAGTGAAAGGAACTCAAGATGTGTGGCATCATTGGATTTGTGGGGAATCGTCCAGCCCTTGCGCTCCTGGTCGACGGGCTGAAACGGTTGGAATACCGCGGTTACGACTCCGCCGGGGTGGCGTTCTTCATCGGAGGCCGCATCGAGGTGCGCCGTTCCGCGGGGAAGCTGGTCGAGCTGGAGGCCCTCTTGGACGGGGATGGATTTCGAAACAGGGTGGTCGATGGACTCGGCATCGGCCACACCCGATGGGCGACCCACGGCCGTCCGTCAGAAGAGAACGCTCATCCGCATCGCTCGGGCGAGGTGGTCGTGGTCCATAACGGCATTATTGAAAACTACCTGGCGTTGAAGCGAGAACTCTTTGCCGAGGGTAGGAGATTCACCTCGGAGACCGACACGGAGGTGATCGTTCACCTCATCGAGCGGGAACACGCGGCGGGAAAACCACTGGCGGCGGCGGTCCGTGCAAGCCTCGCGCGGCTAAAGGGTTCTTATGCCATTTGCGTTCTCTCGGAGCGAGAGCCGGACCGGATCGTGGCCGCCCGCAATGGTTGTCCACTGGTGATCGGGATCGCGCCCCACGCCTATTTTGTCGCCTCCGACATCCCGGCTTTCCTTTCCCAGACCAGGGACGTGGTCTTTCTGGAAGACGCAGAGGTGGCGGTGTTAACGGCGAATGCGTTGGAGGTGACGGGTTTTGACGGGTCGGTGAAGGTCAAAAACGTACAGCATATCAGTTGGGACCCGATTATGGCGGAAAAGGGGGGATTCCGACACTTCATGCAGAAGGAAATCCATGAGCAGCCCCGGGCTGTTTCGGATACCTTTCGCGGGCGTATTTTCCCGGAGAGCGGGGAGGTCGAATTGGGGGAGATTCCCTGGACACCGGAGGAGGTACGCAAAATCGAGCGGCTGTCAATCGCCGCCTGCGGGACCTCGTGGCACGCCTCTCTCATCGGAAAATTCCTCATTGAAGAGTTAGCCCGTCTTCCCGTCGAGGTGGATATTGCCTCCGAGTTTCGTTATCGCGACCCGCTGGTCGGCCCTGAACATCTCTTCATTGCCGTCTCACAATCGGGAGAGACCGCCGATACGATGGCGGCCCTGAAAGAGGCCAAGAAAAAAGGGGCCCGCCTTCTCTCGATCTGCAATGTGGTCGGAAGCAGTCTGGCGCGTGAGGCACAGGGGGTATTGTTTACGCATGCCGGTCCGGAAATCTCCGTCGCCTCGACCAAGGCCTTTACGACCCAGCTGGTGGCCTTCTATCTCCTGGCCCTCTTCTTAGGTCGGAGGCGCTCGGTACTCTCCAAAGAGCAGGTTGTCGGGCGGATGATGGAGTTGATCGCTCTCCCCGGGTTGATCGAGCGGGTTCTTGAGCAAGAGGGGGAAGTGATGCGGATCGCGGAGCGGTTTTCCCGCAGCCGCGATTTTCTCTTTCTCGGCCGGGGAATTCAATATCCGATTGCACTGGAGGGGGCGCTGAAACTGAAGGAGATTTCCTATATTCACGCGGAAGGCTATCCCGCAGGGGAGATGAAGCACGGACCGATCGCCCTGATCGACCGTGAGATGCCGGTGGTGGTTCTGGCCCCTCGGGACGGCGTCTATGAAAAAATGATCGGCAATGTCATGGAGGTGAAGGCGAGGGGCGGCATGATTCTTTCCATTGTCGAGGAAGGGGATATGGAGGTGGCGGGTCAGTCAGATGCCACGATCTCGATCCCTAGGGCGCCGGCCCGACTCATGCCCCTTCTGACGGTGGTGCCCCTTCAGCTGCTGGCCTATCACATTGCCATCCTGAAAGGGAGCGATGTCGATCAGCCCAGAAACCTCGCGAAAAGCGTGACGGTGGAATAACCCTTAGGCCGTAGGAGCTGGGGATGCGGTTGCGGCGAACTCGCTCTGGGGAAGGATGACGGGATGCCCCTCGATTTACTGACCGATTTGAATCCCCCACAGCGCGAAGCCGTGATGAAAACGGAGGGCCCCCTGCTGATTCTGGCGGGGGCGGGGAGTGGGAAGACTCGGGTGATCACCCGCCGGATTGCCTATCTCATCGCCGAAAAAGGGGTCCCACCCCACCGAATCTTGGCGGTGACCTTCACAAACAAAGCGGCGGGGGAGATGAAAGGGCGGGTGGAGGCGCTGCTCGGGGATCGTTCAAAAGGGCTCTGGGTGAACACGTTTCATGCCGCCGGCGCCCGAATCCTGCGCCAGCACGCGGAACGGATCGGCTTCTCTCGGGATTTTGTCCTCTATGATGCAGCGGATCAGGTGAGTCTGGTCAAAGAGTGCGCCGAGGAGCTCTCGATCAATCATGAGCTCTATCCTGCGCGCACCCTCTTGGGGCGGATCGGACGGCTCAAGCACCAGCTCATCACCCCTCTGGCGTTTAGTCGAACCTCGGCGCCCTTTGGCTTGGAGGAAAAGGTCTCTCGGGTCTATCTGCGCTATCAAGAAAAACTCCTGAAAGCCGGAGGTCTCGATTTCGACGACCTGATCGGGGGAACGATCCATCTCTTTGAGAGCGCGCCCGATCTCTTGGAAGAGTATCAGAATCGCTTCCGCTACCTGATGGTCGACGAATATCAAGACACCAACCATGCCCAGTACAGGCTGATCAACCTGCTGGCGCGTCGACACAATAACCTCTGCGTGGTCGGAGATGATGACCAGAGTATCTATGCCTTCCGCGGGGCAGATCTCGCGAATATCCTGAGCTTCGAGAGAGACTATCCCAGCACCCAGGTGATCACTCTCGGGCAGAATTACCGTTCCACCCAGAGAATCCTGGATACCGCCTCCAGCCTGATCGCGAAGAACAGTCGTCGAAAAGAAAAGCGGCTCTTCACCGAGAAGGGAGAGGGAGAGCTTCCCGTCTGGTGCAGGGTGGGCGATGAGGTCGAGGAGGCCCGCTATGTGTGTAAGACCATTCAGCGCCTGAAACGGGAGGACGGCCGAACCTATTCTCATTTTTGCGTCCTCTACCGGACCAATGCCCAGTCGCGGGTTCTTGAGGAACAATTTCTCTCCGAGGAGATTCCTTACCGGATCGTGGGCGGGCTTCGGTTCTATGAGCGAAAGGAGGTCAAGGATCTGATCGCCTATCTGCGGCTGATTTTCAATCCCAATGACAGCATCAGCCTCAAGCGGGTGATCAATACGCCGGCTCGAGGAGTCGGAGGCGTGACGGTCGAGCGGCTCTCTGCATTCGCTCTGGAGCGCGGGATGTCTCTTTACGAAGTCCTCCCTGAGGCGATGAGTTCCGACATCTTTCCGCCGGCCGCGCGAAGGGGGCTTGGGGTCTTTCATGGCCTTATCGAGCGGCTTCGCTCCGCCGCTTCCTCCTCTCCGGGGACTCTGTTGAAGGAGATCATCCGGGAGACCGGATTTGAGGAGGTTCTGCGGAAAGATTACGGGCCAGAGGCGGAGAGCCGGATTGAAAACGTCCAGGAGTTGCTCGCGGCGTCCGAGGAGATCGAGGGTCCCGACGGGCTTCGGCTCTTCCTGGACCAGGTGGCCCTGGCGAGCGGGACGGATGAGGAAGGGCAGGACCTCGAGGGAAAGGGGGGAAGCGTTACCTTCATGACGTTGCATTCCGCGAAGGGGCTGGAGTTTCCGGTCGTCTTCATCGTTGGGATGGAGGAGGGGCTCTTTCCCCATGCAAATTCCCTCACGGAACCGGAACAGATGGAGGAGGAACGTCGTCTCTGCTACGTCGGGATCACCCGCGCCGGTGAGCGGCTCTTTCTCACGAGTGCGTTTCGCCGGCGGCTTTACGGAAGCGCCCACTTCGGATCGACATCTCGTTTTATCGCGGAGCTTCCCCCGGAGCGAATCTCCGAAGAGGAGTTCTCCTCCGGGGAATTCGGGGCTGAAGCGAGGGGTGACCGGGGCATCGGGGTTCCCCAGCCGGCCTCCCTGCGCCAGAGCGTGGAAGAGGGGAGCTCTCCGTATCCGGAAGGAAGCTACGTTCGCCATCCGGTTTTCGGCGTGGGACGGGTCCAGCGCTCCGAGGAGAGGGGGGACGACTTCTTTCTGACGGTCACGTTTGGAAGCGCCGGAACGAAGAAATTGTCGCTAAAGTATGCTAAACTACAAAGGCTGTAACCGTGGCGGCCTATTCGAAAAGCGCGTCGGCGGCCGATGGCCGGATCGGTGCGACCCGTGTCGAGAAGAACATCCCCACCGGCCTGCCCCCCAAGGCGAACCCGATGCACAGGAGAATCCCGGCGGTTTTCCACGGAATTCCCTGTCGCGTGGGGCCGGCGCCTTCCTCGGCTGCCCCCCTGCGGCGGGAGTCTTTGAAAAGGGGTTAAGATCGGATGATTAATCGGCAAGAAGTGGACCATGTCGCTCGTCTGGCACGGCTTGCGCTCTCCCCGGAGGAAGAGGAGAAGATGGAAGCGCAGCTGAGCAAGATCCTCGAGTTTGTGGGGAAGCTCAACGCCGTCGACACCTCGGGTGTCGAGCCGACCTCGCATGTCATTCCTATTTTCAATGTATTTCGCGAGGATCTCCCCCGGCCCTCTCTCACGCAGGGGGAGGCCTTAAAGACCGCGCCGGATACGGAAGGCGGGTACTTTCGCGTTCCCAAAATTATCGAGTAACCGCGAAATGGGATTGGCGAGCGAAGAGAGGCCGTTGCCGCTCCGGCGGCAGACGGCGGTGCCCGGGCGAATCGTCTGCCTGACGGCCGAGAGCACTGAAATCGTCTTTCGCCTGGGTGCGGGGGACCGCATCGTCGGGGTGAGCGGTTTTGCCCTTTTCCCGTCCGAAGCGCGTCGGAAGCCGCGGGTGGGAGGTTACACCGGGATCCGTGCCGAAAGGGTCCTGGCCCTCAGGCCCGATCTGGTCTTGGCCTATTCCGACCTTCAGGCGGATGTGACACACGATCTGATCCGGGCCGGGGCAACGGTTCTTCACCTCAACCAGCGGAGCGTGGCTCAGATCCTGGATGCGATTCTTCTGATCGGTCGGCTGATCGGGGAGCCGGAGGCGGCCGAGCGGCTCTGTTTGCAGATGGCCGCCGAATTGGAGGATCGACCTACCGGGATCCGGCGCCCGCGGGTCTACTTTGAGGAGTGGGATCAACCCCTTATCTGCGGAATCGGATGGGTGAGTGATCTGATCGAAGCGGCCGGAGGGACCGACATTTTCCGTGAAAGGGCAGAATCGTCGCGGGCCGAGGAGCGGAGGGTGAATCCGACCGAGGTCGTCGAACGCGATCCGGAGATCGTTTTCGCCTCCTGGTGCGGAAAGCGGGTCTCTGCGGAACGGATCCGCTCGCGTCCAGGGTGGGACCAGATCACGGGAATACAGGAGAACCGCGTGGTGGAAATTCGTGCACCGCACATTCTGCAACCGGGGCCTTCGATTCTTCATGGGTTTCGGCAGATGCGGGAGACCATTCGCGCGTATCGAGAGACAACCATATCGAGGGTCTGATGTTACGTTTAATGCTTCGCTCCAAGATTCATCGTGCCACCGTCACCGAAGCCGACCTCAATTACGAAGGGAGCATCACCATCGACGAGGAATTGATGCAGGCGGCGGGAATTCTGCCGTACGAGCAGGTGATGGTCTCCAACATCAATAACGGCGAGCGGTTCGAGACCTATGCCATCGCAGGAGAACGGGGGTCTGGAACGGTCTGCCTCAATGGACCTGCGGCGAGAAAAGGGACAGTCGGGGACAAGGTCGTCGTATTTTGTTATGAATACTTCAATGAGCAAGAGCTCAAAAGTTTCAAGCCGGCGATTATCAAGGTCGATCCAAAGAACCGAAGGATTGGATGAACCGACCGATGCTCCATCAGCTGACGATTCATGAGCTGCACGAAAAATTGGTAAAAAAAGAGGTCTCTGCCACGGAGATCCTCCAGGCGGTGCTTCGCCGCGTGGACGAGGTGGAGGGCCGAGTCGGTGCCTACCTGACCCTGACTCCGGAGAGCGCCCTTTCCCAAGCGCAGGCCGTGGATCAGGCGCTGGCCCGCGGAGAGCCCATCGGTTCCCTTGCAGGGATCCCCATCGCTCTGAAAGACAACCTTTGCACTGAAGGGATCCGAACGACCTGCTCTTCGAAGATTCTCGAGAATTTCGTCCCTCCGTACGACGCCACGGTGGTCTCCCGCCTCAAGGCGGCGGGAGCGGTTCTGCTGGGAAAGACCAATCTCGATGAATTTGCGATGGGTTCCTCAACAGAAAATTCCGCCTTTAAAACGACGAAGAACCCCTGGCGCCTCGACCGAACTCCGGGGGGCTCCTCGGGAGGTTCGGCCGCAGCCGTCGCCGCCGATGAGTGCATCGCGGCGTTGGGCTCGGATACCGGCGGATCGATCCGGCAGCCGGCCGCCTGCTGCGGCGTGGTGGGTTTTAAGCCGACCTATGGTCGGGTCTCCCGATTCGGATTGATCGCCTTTGCCTCCTCGTTGGACCAAATCGGACCGCTCTGCAAGGACGTGCTGGACGCGGCGCTTTTGCTGGGGGGAATCGCCGGATACGATCCCCTGGATACGACCTGCGCGACCCATGCCGTCGAGAACTTTACCGCAAGCCTTCGGGAGGGGGTCCGGGGACTTCAGATCGGTGTTCCCCGGGAATATTTCGTCGCGGGACTCGATCCGGAGGTCTCCCGGGCGGTTCGTCGCGCCATGGAAACATACGAAGAGCTCGGAGCAAAAATGGTGGAGGTGTCTCTCCCGCATACCGATTTTGCGGTGGCGACGTACTATATCCTGGCGACCGCCGAGGCGAGCTCAAATCTCGCACGCTATGACGGCGTGAGATTCGGATATCGGACCGATGAAGCCAAGAGCCTTCTCGAAATGTATTCGAAGACGCGGGGGGAAGGTTTCGGCCCCGAAGTGAAACGACGGATCATGCTGGGGACCTATGCCCTCTCCTCGGGGTATTACGACGCCTTTTATCGAAAGGCCCAGCAGGTGCGAACCCTGCTTAAGCGGGATTTCGATCTCGCGTTTGAGCGAGTCGATCTTCTGCTGACCCCGACAGCGCCGACCGTGGCCTTCCCTCTGGGAGAGAAGATCGAAGATCCGTTGCAGATGTATCTTTCCGACATCTTCACGATCTCGGTGAATCTGGCCGGGATTCCGGCGATCTCTCTTCCCTGCGGATTTTCCGGCGAGGGGCTTCCTGTGGGATTGCAGCTCATCGGGAGGCCTTTCGGGGAGGCCCTCCTCCTGAGCGCGGCGCATAGCTTTGAAGAGGCGACCCCCGAATTGAGGCGCAGGACGCCATTATGAGCATACTCTATTTTGCCTATGCCTCCAACATGGAACCTGCACAGATCCAAGCGCGCTGCCCGGATCATCGGTTCTTTTCCGTGGCCAGGGCCGAGCACTATGCCCTGGCCTTCACCCGCTGGTCCAGGAGCTGGAACAGCGGTACCGCCGATATTCTCCCTACCCGAAACGGCGAGGTCTTTGGCGTGCTCTATGAGATCTCGCTCGACGACCTGAAGCGGCTCGACAAATTTACACTTTCTCCCCAGGCCTATGTCCGCGGCGATCTGGCGGTGAAGGCGGGTAAAGAATCCTTTCCGGCGATGACCTATTTCGCGGTTCGTGAAGGGGGATTTCTTCCTTCCGAAAAGTATCTGGGGCAGATCGTACAGGGGGCGGAATTTTTCAATCTGCCCAAAGCCTACATCCAGTATCTGAAATCGATCAAAACCCACGACGGATGATACAGATGGATCGGATCGATGCCCGATGCGAATTCCTCCCGCGGGCGGGAGGCTCGCCTTGGCTCTGAGAGGGCTTTCCCCTCCGTTTCCAAACCATCCATGATCAGGAAGTCTTTTCGGAGATGCAGATGCAATATGAGGCCGTAATCGGACTGGAGGTTCATGCGCAGCTGTTGACCGCCTCGAAGATCTTCTGCGGCTGCAGCACGAGGTTTGGCGCCGATCCCAATAGCCAGACCTGTCCGGTCTGTCTGGGACTTCCAGGATCTCTGCCGGTGTTAAATCGGAAGGTCGTAGATTTGGCGATTAAGGCCGGCCTGGCCACGCATTGCCGGATCGCCCCGTCGGCCCGCTTTGCGCGTAAGAACTATTTCTATCCCGACCTCCCAAAGGGATATCAGATTTCGATGTATGAGCTTCCGCTCTGTGAAAAAGGATTCATCGAGATCGCGCTCGACGGAAAGGTCCGGCGGATCGGATTGACCCGAATTCACATGGAGGAGGATGCGGGAAAAAATCTGCACGAAGGATTGGGAGAGGCCAGCCACGTCGACCTCAACCGGGCCGGTATCCCTCTGCTGGAAATCGTCAGTGAGCCTGAACTACGAAGCTCGGAGGAGGCGGTTGCCTACCTCAAGCGACTTCGCGAAATCCTCGTCTATGCCGGTATCTCGGACGCCGACATGGAAAAGGGAAACTTCCGCTGCGATGCAAATGTTTCGCTGAGGCCGGCCGGGGACAGCCGCCTGGGCACCCGGGCGGAGGTCAAGAACATGAACTCTTTCCGATTCGTGAAGAGGGCGCTCGAATATGAGGTGGATCGTCAGGAAAAGCTGCTCAGGGCAGGGAAAAAAGTCGTGCAGGAGACCCGGCTGTTCGATCCCCGGCAAGGGGTGACCGTCTCGATGAGAAGCAAGGAAGAGGCGCACGATTATCGATACTTTCCGGAGCCGGATTTGGTCTTGCTTAAAGTGGATTCAGCCTGGATCGATTCAACCTCGGCATCTCTTCCGGAACTCCCCGAGGCCAAGCGGGAACGGTTCGTGAACCAGTACGGGATCCCGGAGTATGACGCGATCGTCCTGACGAGTTCCCAGGCCCTTGCCGATTTTTTTGAAGAGACGGTCCGAATGATTGACCAGCCCAAGACCGCCAGCAACTGGATCATGGGCGATCTGTTGCGGGAGCTGAAGGACGAGAACAAGGAAGTGGGCCAGTCTGCCCTGCGGCCTCAGCACCTGGCGGCCATTCTCAAGATGATCGAGCAGGGTACGATCAGCGGAACGATGGCTAAGACTCTCTTCAAAGAGGTTTATCGAACCGGGAAGGACCCGCAGGCCGTGGTGCGAGATCAAGGGATGCTTCAACTAAGCGACCCATCGGCACTCACCCAGATCATCGACCGGGTTCTCGCCTCCAACCCGACCGAGCTAGCGGCCTTCCGAGGGGGGAAAGAAAAGCTTTTGAGTTTCTTTGTTGGCGAGGTGATGAAAGCCTCTCAAGGAAAGGCCAATCCAGCTAAGGTGAATGAGCTGCTGAAGGAAAAACTGGGCAGGTCCTGAGAAGGTTTCATGGGGTTGACGGGACCCTCTTCTATGGCTGAGGTCATTCGATGAGCGAAATCGTCGCGGTGCACGCTCGGGAGATCCTGGATTCAAGGGGCAATCCAACCCTCGAGGTTGATCTTTTGCTGGCGAGCGGAGCCAAAGGGAGGGCGGCCGTACCTTCCGGGGCGTCGACCGGAGAGCGTGAGGCCGTCGAGCTTCGGGATAAGGACTCCCGCCGTTACGGGGGAAAGGGGGTATTACGGGCGGTCGACCACGTTACGAAGAAGATCCAGCCGAAGGTCCTAGGGCTCCTGGCAGAGGAGCAGACCCGAGTCGATCAAGCGATGATCGATCTGGATGGCACGGAATCGAAGAAACAGCTGGGAGCCAACGCAATGCTGGGGGTTTCCTTGGCCTGTGCGAAGGCGGCCGCGGCGGAGGTCGAATTGCCCTTGTACCGGTACTTGGGTGGATTAGAGGCGAAGGAGCTTCCGGTTCCCCTGATGAACATTCTCAATGGCGGAGTCCATGCAGACAACCCACTCGATTTTCAAGAGTTCATGATCGTTCCGGCGGGGATGGAGCGCTTTTCCGACTCGCTCAGGGCGGGGGCGGAGATCTTCCATGCCCTGAAAAAGGTCCTCAAGGCAAAGGGTTACCCCACTGCGATCGGCGACGAAGGAGGATTCGCCCCGCCGATTTCGAGCCATGACGAGGCGATTCAAATTATCCTGGAAGCGATCCATGAGGCGGGCTACCGGGCCGGAGAAGAGGTCTTTCTGGCGCTCGATCCGGCAGCGAGCGAGTTTTACAGCGGCGGAAAATATCAGCTGAAAGGCGAGGGAAAGAGACTGTCGAGCGAGCAGATGATCGACTACTATGAAAAGATGGCGGACCAATACCCGATCGTCTCGATTGAGGACGGCCTCTCGGAGAGGGATTGGAAAGGCTGGCGGATGATGACCGAGCGGCTGGGGGATCGACTTCAGTTGGTGGGGGATGATCTTTTTGTGACCAACGCGTCGATCCTGGGAAAAGGTATCCGGGAGGGGGTTGCCAACAGCATTTTGATCAAGCTCAATCAGATCGGTACCCTGACGGAGACGCTCGACACCATCGCTCTGGCCAGGAGCGAGGGTTATCGGTCCATCATCTCTCATCGGTCGGGTGAAACCGAAGACACGACCATCGCTGATCTGGCCGTCGCAACGAATGCGGGGCAGATTAAGACGGGTTCTCTGTGCCGTACCGATCGAACTGCCAAGTACAATCAACTGCTTCGCATTGAGGAGGACTTGGCGGAGGGATCGCGGTTTTCAGGCCGGGCGCTGTTTGGCTTTCCGAAAGGGGGGCGATGAGAGAGCGCCAGGAGGCGGAGAAAAACAGGCGATCTTCCACCCTTCTCTTCTCGATCTTTTTGCCGTCGACCTTCAAAGACGGTTCTCCTCGCCCGACTCGCCCCGACCGATCGGGTTTCCTGTTTCTGCGGGGACGGGAGCGTCTCTTGCGCCTTATCCTGGGAGGGGTCCTTGCGCTGGTCCCTTTTTTTCTGGTTCCTTGTCTGCGGGCCGAGATGATGGGTTCTCCCGCTCCCCAGGGTCGGACCGGCTTCTCCGGCTACAGCATAGAATATGACGCGACCGACCTTAAACTCGATTCCGCCAATTCGCGCTACGGGGGGACGCTCCAGAACCATTGGGTCCTGTTCCGGACGGATTACGGCCTCTTAAAACGAGCGGATCTGTTCCTGCTGCTTGGAACCGCAGATGTGCAGTCGGCCCTGAGGTCTTTTTCGAGTGGAAGCGGCTTCGCCTTCGGAGCAGGGGCGCGAGTCAAACTCGTCCAATGGGGTGACCTGCAGCTTGGCACGGGCTTTCACGTCGTGCAGCTCTTTAGCCGTGACAGCAGCGCAACGGCACCGAAGCTGAGTTTTTCAAGATTTGGCGCCGATCTGGGAGGCGTCCTGGTCGGCCTACCTGCTTTCCGACCTTATGCGGGATTTCAATTGGCGGAAACTCAGGGGAGGTTCTGGGGAGGGCAGGAGAGCGCTCGGGTCACCACTCGGAATTGGCTCGGGCTCATATTCGGTGGAGAGTTCCGGCTCCCGAAGGGGTTTTGGTTGGGGATTGAGGGGAAGCTGATCAACGAGTATTCGGCCGGCGTGCGCCTTACCTTCAGACCTTAGGCTGATTGCGGGGATGCGGCCGTGGCTTGGGAAAACCGATCCCGAGGTGAGATTCAAAAGAGGGCGCTCCTGCGGCGCCGTCTCTTTCTGGGAGGGATACTCCTTGCAGGAGGTTACCTCCTCTTGTCCCTTCTGTTTGGGAATATGGGGGTCCTCAGCCACCGACGGATGCTGCAGGTCTACCGGGACCTCGAGATCGAACGGGCCAAGCTGATTAATGAAAATAGCCGCCTTCGACAGGAGGTCCAGTCCCTTAGGGGCGATTCCGATCTGCTGGAGCGCTTGGCCCGGGAACGGTTGGGAATGTCCCGCCCCGGGGAGACGATTTATCGTTTTTATAAGAAACCGAGACCGGACTGATTCAGCCTGTCGGGCCGATCAAGCCGTCCGGCTGCGTCTGCGCCTCAGCCCCGAGATCTCCTCGGACGTCTCTCCTGCGGACGGGATTCCGGTCTTTCTGCCCCTGCGGTGCTAAGATCAATTCCGGCGGGCCTCCTCCGCCGCATTTTTCCCGGCGGAATCTGGACGGCCTTCGAGGTCCAATGAATTCAAACGCGTTGTCTCGCTGCGGTTTCGTCCTTTTACTGGGGCGGCCCAATGTCGGAAAATCGACCCTTTTAAACCGAATCCTGGGCCAAAAGATCGCGATCATCTCTGATAAGCCGCAGACCACTCGAACCCGGATCCTGGGGGTAAAGCACCTCCCGGAGGGCCAGATCGTCTTCTTCGACACCCCAGGGGTACATCGCCCCAAGTTCAAGCTCAACCAACGGATGGTCCAAGTCGCCACCGAGACCCTGCGGGAAGTCGACCTCGTCTGTTTTCTCGTCGAGGCCGATCCAGGAACCGTTTCGGGAGGGGCCTTGATCGGTCCCGGGGATCGAGCCATTCTTGAACTCCTCGAAGGGATCAAGACGCCGGTCCTGCTTCTGATCAATAAAACCGATCGGGTGAAAAAACCGGCGCTTCTTCCGTTGATCGACGCATTCTCTCGGGCGATGCATTTCAGCGAGATTATCCCTGTTTCGGCCCGAACGGGGGATAACGTGGACCATCTCCTGTCGATACTCCTCTCAAAGCTCCCTGAGGGAGACCCTATTTTCCCGGACGAGATGGTCACCGACCAGCCGGTTCGGGTGATCGCGTCGGAACTGATCCGGGAAAAAATCCTCCAGAAGACGCGCGAGGAGATTCCCTATTCCGTGGCGGTGGCGCTGGAGGATTTCAAAGAGGAGGAGGGAAGAGACATGATCTTCATTCGGGCGACGATCTACGTCGAGCGGGACTCTCAAAAGGGGATTCTCATCGGGCACAAAGGGGAGAAACTCAAGCAGGTCGGCACCGAGGCCCGTCGGGAGCTGGAAGGATTATTGGGGGTCAAAGTAGCCTTGGATCTCTGGGTGAAGGTGCGGAAGGATTGGAGAAGGGATGAGGTCTTTCTGAAGGAAATCGGATTGTAAACGAGTCGTGCGATGCCCGGAGACGCAGGAGATCGGCCCGCGCAGGGCGGCTGAATGGATCGCACCGGATATTTAGGGTTCGATATGGCTTTATTGACGTCGCCGGCGGTGGTGATCGGCAGCATGAGGTTGGGGGAGGCGGATAAGCTGGTCACCTTTTTTACACTCGGACGCGGAAAGCTCAAGGGGGTTGCCCAAGGGGCGCGCAGGGTGAAGAGCCGATTCGGCAGTGCGCTTGAACCCTTTAGCCATGTTTCCGTGGTCCTTTTCGAACGGCCGCCCGGGCAGCTCGCCCGGATTAACCAGGTCGATCTGGTCCATTCCTTCCAAGAGGTTCGGCGCGAACTGGAAACGATTAAGATCGGCGCAAACATGATTAACCTGGTAAACCGCCTCACCCCTGAAGCCGAGGCCAATGCAAAGATTTTTCGCCTGTTGGTCGAGGGTTTCTCTCTGTTAGATCATCGCCTGGATCCACCTCTCTCCGAGCTTCTTTTCGTGATCAGGTTGGTCGCCTTCTGCGGCTATCAACCCCGCTGGGATCGATGTCTGAGGTGTCAGCACGAAATTCTGGACCAATCCATCTCCTTCTCGGCCGGCCTGGGAGGAGCCGTCTGCGCGGCCTGTGCAAAGGGGGTGACCTCTCTGCTCTGTACCGTCTCTCGGGGAAGCTTGGCGTTCCTGCGCTCCGCCCAGCAGATGGACTTCGTGACGGCGCACCGACTTCGAGCGACGTCTTCGATGATGGCGGAGATCCGGAAACTGCTTAAATCCCAGCTGACCTACATCTTGGGTTATCCGCCGGTTCTAGCCTCGTGAGCGGCCGATCCTCATCTCTCTTTTGTGACGATTTTCGGACCATTTTCTTGACATAAAACCACCAATTTTGCTACGGTAACCCTGTCTTTTGCGGGGAACAGGGCATTAACGTTCAGGGAGTCCGATGATCCAGAAGGATCCTTTCCCTCAATCTTCTCGCGGAGCCGAGACCAAAAAATCGATGAATGTGCAGCAGGTTTTCTTGGCCCTACATCGATTCTGGGAGAAGGAGGGTTGTCTGATCGAACAGGGCTACGACCTGGAGGTCGGCGCGGGGACCTTTCACCCTTCGACCTTTCTGAGGGCGCTCGGCCCGGAGCCCTGGCAGGTTGCGTTTGTTCAGCCTTGTCGCCGCCCGACCGACGGACGTTATGGCCAGAACCCCAACCGGCTTCAGCATTACTATCAATACCAGGTTTTGCTAAAACCGGCGCCTGAAAATGTCCAGGATCTCTATTTGTCAAGTCTGCGCGTCTTGGGGATCGATCTCGGAATGCACGACGTTCGGTTCATGCAAGACGACTGGGAGTCTCCGACCCTGGGGGCGTGGGGACTGGGGTGGGAGGTCCGGCTCGACGGGATGGAGATCACCCAGTTCACCTATTTCCAGGAGGTGGGGGGGGTCGCGCTCCATCCTGTTTCGGTGGAGATCACCTATGGACTGGAGCGTGTTTCCATGTACCTGCAGGGGGTCGATACGGTCTTTGATCTGCGGTGGGATGAGCGGCGTTCCTATGGTGATCTCTATCTGGAGGGAGAGGTCCAATTCTCCCGTTATAATTTCGAGACGGCGGACGGGGACCTTCTCCGACGGACGTTTGATCTCTGGGAAGCAGAGGCGAAGCGATTGGTCGAGCGGGCCCTCATTCTCCCCGCCTACGATGCCTGTATCAGGACCTCTCACCTGTTTAATCTCCTGGACGCGAGAGGAGCGATCTCGGTCGCCGAGCGAACCGCCTACATCGGTCGGGTGCGCGCGCTGGCGCGGCTCTGCGCCGGAGGGTATTTGAAGCAACGCGAGGAGAAGGGCTTTCCATTGTTGCGGGGAAAGAACGGGGTGGGGCTTGCGACGTGATCCGCGAAGGTCCGGGCTCCGGGGCGATTCCGTCGGCCGTATTCCCCTCCTCATTGAGATCGGCTGTGAGGAAATTCCGGCGGGCGGGATGGACGAAATCCTCGAGCAGATGAGGGAGAAGGCTGGCCGGCTCCTCTCGGACCATCGGGTCGGTTATGATGAGCTTCGGGTCTTCGCAACGCCTCGGCGGCTGATTCTGGTGGCGGAGGTTGCGGCGGAACAGCTTCCGTCGGTGCAGGAGACGCTTGGACCGGCCAAGCGTATCTCCTATGATGCCCTCGGGAAACCCACTGCCGCCGCCGTGGGATTTTCCCGCTCTCAGGGCATCGATCCCGGGGACCTTCAGATCCGCTCGACGGAGCGTGGCGAATACGTCTGCGCGGTTAAATCGGAACCGGGAGGCTCCAGCGCCGGGGTGCTGGCGCTGTTGATTCCGCAATGGCTCTCCTCTTTGGTTTTTCCACGGTCCATGCGCTGGAATTCGAGCGGCGTATCGTTCGTCCGACCCGTCCGCTGGGTGGCTGCTCTCCTGGGAGGTAAGCGCATCCCGTTTGCCTTCGCGGGGATAACAAGCGGGCGGCTTTCCCGAGGGCATCCCATCCTCTCCCCGGGGAGCTTCCCGGTGAACTCGCGAGAACAGTATTTCAAAGAGCTGAAAAATCGCTTCGTCGATTGGGATCCGGAGCTGCGCTACGAAAAGATCAGGCGAGCGGTTTTCTCATCGGCCCGGGGCAGGGGGGGCGAGGTCCCAGATGACGAGGATCTCCTCCGGCAAGCGGTTCACAGCACCGAGTGGCCGACCGCGATCTGGGGGGAATTCGATCCCGTGTTCTTATCCCTCCCTTCCGAAGTGATCGTCTGCGTCATGCGCGAGCACCAAGGCTACTTTCCCGTCCGCTCCCGGGGGAAGCTGCTTCCCTTCTTTGTCCTGGTCAGCGACGGGGCCAAGAGCCCTCGAACGATCCGCGAAGGAAACGAGCGGGTCCTGAGGGCGCGGTTGGTCGACGCGGTCTTTTATTTTGAAGAAGACAAAAAGGTCAAGCTGTCCGACCGGGTCGAAGCCCTTAAGGCGGTCGGATTTCTCCCTCGCCTCGGGTCGATGTACGACAAGACTCAGCGTTTGGTAGCGCTGGTCAGAGGCCTTGCGGAGTTGATCGACCCTTCCCTCAAGGGCGATGTCCAGCGGGCGGCGCTTTTGTCGAAGGCGGATCTCCTGAGCGGAATGGTTCGGGAGTTTCCCGCCCTCCAGGGGATCATGGGCCGGGAATACGCCCGGCGCTGCAATGAGTCCGAGACGGCGGCCCGAGCCATCGGCGAGCAATACCTTCCGCGTTCTTCGGGGGATCATCTTCCCGAGACCCTTGCCGGAAAGATCCTGGCGATCTCCGATAAGATCGATACCATCGTCGGCTGTTACGCTCTGGGATGGATCCCGACCGGATCGGAAGACCCCTATGCCCTGCGGCGCCAGGGACTCGGCATCCTTAGGATTGCGATCGAGGGGGGGGTCTCCCTTTCGATCTCAACGCTGGTTCGATCGGCCATCGACCTGTTTGACCCGAAAATCCTTCAGTCCCGGGGGGACCTTCAACAGAAAGTCGAGCGGGCCTTCGTGGAATGGATGCGATCCTACGAGCGGACCCAGGTCCCGCCCATTCCCTCCGATCTGACGGAGGTGGTTTTGGCCACGGGAATAGACGATCCCAAAATGGCGCAACAGCGAATCTTGGCCCTCGTCGTATTCCGGCAGATGGAAGGATTTCAACCGCTGATTGTCGCCTTCAAACGGGCCGCCCGAATTCTCCCTCCGGGTTTTGCCGCACCCGTCGATACGGCTCTCCTGGAACAGGAGGCCGAGATCAAACTTTATGAACTTCTGCTCCGGATCGAGGAGCAGTGCGAGATCCGCTGGACCGAAGGGGCCTACCAAGAATATCTGCAGCTGCTGGCCGATTTAAGGGTCGGTATCGACCTGTTTTTCGAACAGGTGCTCGTCATGGCCAAGGAGCCGCGGGTGCAGGCAAATCGGCTGGGCCTTTTGCAGCGTGTCGTTTTTCTCTTTGACCGCTTCGGCGATTTTCGCAAGGTGCTCGAGACAGGCTGAGGTTCCGTTCTTTCCGGGGCGTCATTTTCCCCGCGTGTGTGCGGGCAGGAGGGGCGATTTTCAAATTACGGAAAGAACGCTCATCTGTTTGGAGCCTGATCTTCCTGGCCCTTATTTTCGGATGGGCGCTGCCGGCGGGGGCGATCATCGGCGGGGCGTCTCCCGTCAATCCGGAGAGGATCGGCGGGTCGGTTATTTATGAGGGCCCTCACAAGGGAAAGATCATCGTCGAGGCGCATGCGCGGTCCGATTTCGCGGACGCGCCGGTGTCGAGCACCGTGCTTGAGGGGCCCGGTGAATACGAGTTGAAGGTTAAAACGGGATTCTATTACCTGAGGGCGTTTGTAGATCTGAACGGAAACGGGGTCTTCGACGCAGGAGAGCCTGTCGGAGAGTATGGTTCCTCGAATGATAAAACACAGAAGGCGGTGGTGATTCTGCCTCTGGGTTCGAAGATCGGGATCGACATCAAGATCCCCCGTAGCAAGCAATAAGCGCCGGGGCATAAGGAGAGAATTTCAGATGAGGACGAAGGGCAAGTTCGTCTATTTTTTCGGGGGAGGCCGCGCGGAGGGCCGCGGAGATATGAAAGAACTCCTGGGAGGCAAGGGAGCCGGGCTCGCCGAGATGACCAATCTAAAGATCCCGGTCCCTCCCGGATTTACGATAACCGCTCAGGCGTGTGTGGAGTACTTCAAACGGGGGAAAATTTTCCCTCCGGGGATGTGGGAGGAAGTGATCGTTCATTTGGCCCGAGCCGAGAAATTGATGGGAAGGAAGTTCGGTGCGGCGGAGAATCCCCTGTTGGTCTCGGTGCGTTCCGGGGCGAGGGCTTCTATGCCGGGTATGATGGACACCGTCTTGAACGTGGGATTGTCCGATCGCAGCGTCGAGGGCCTCATCCGAAAGACCGGGAACCCCCGGTTCGGGTATGATGCCTATCGGCGCTTCGTGTCGATGTTTGGCAATATCGTCATGGATGTGAAACGGGAGCGCTTCGAGAACCTCCTCGATCAGAAAAAAAAGCAGTCGGGGGCGCGGCAAGATACCGACCTTCCCGCCGAGGCCCTGCAAGAACTGGTGGGGAAGTTTAAGCAGATCATCTTCGAGGATGTCGGAAGGCTCTTCCCGGAAGATCCCATGGAGCAGCTGCGCATGGCGGTCAACGCGGTCTTCAATTCATGGTACGGCCAGCGGGCAGCAACCTACCGGAGGCTGAACCAGATCCCGGACGATTGGGGGACGGCCGTCAATATCGTTTCCATGGTCTTCGGAAATCTCGGGGACACCTCCGGAACGGGGGTCGCATTTACCCGCGATCCGAGCACCGGAGAACGCCGATTTTTCGGAGAGTGCCTCTTGAATGCGCAGGGTGAGGACGTTGTGGCGGGGATCCGGACCCCCCTTCCGATAGAGTCCCTGAAGAAGAATATTCCTGGGGCCTACCGGGATCTGATGAAGATTTATCATAAGCTGGAGAGGCATTATCGGGACATGCTCGATATCGAATTTACGATCGAGAGCGGAAAACTCTACATGCTCCAGACCCGGATCGGAAAGAGGACCGCCGGGGCGGCGATCCGGATAGCCGTTGAAATGGTACGGGAGAAGCTCATTACCAAGCGCGAGGGGTTGCTCAGAATCGATCCTGCACAGCTGGATCAACTCCTCCATCCGATGATCGATCCGGACGCCAAGTTTCAGGTGATCACCCGGGGCCTTCCCGCCTCACCGGGTGCGGCGATCGGAAAGGTGGTCTTTTCCGCGGATGAAGCCGAGCGGATGGCGGAGCGGGGCGAGAAGGTTATTCTGGTTCGGGCCGAAACCTCTCCGGAGGACATCGGCGGCATGCACGCCGCCCAGGGGGTCCTCACCGCCCGGGGCGGGATGACCTCCCATGCCGCGGTGGTCGCGCGCGGTATGGGGAAGTGCTGCGTCGCCGGGGCCGGCGAAATTCAGATCGATGAGGAAAAACGCCTCTTCACCGCGGGCTCGTTTAAGGTCAAGGGAGGGGAATACATTACCCTCAACGGGTCGACCGGAGAAGTGATCCTCGGATCGGTTGAGCTCATCGAACCGAAACTTTCGAAGGAATTCAAGATTCTGATGGGCTGGGCAGACGACATCCGCCGCCTGAAGGTCCGGGCGAACGCGGATACCCCGCATGACTCCCGGGTGGCCCGCGAGTTCGGCTCTGAAGGGATCGGGCTCTGCCGCACCGAGCACATGTTCTTTGAGAATGGCCGCATCGCGGCGGTCCGCGAGATGATCTTGGCGGATACCCTGGAAGGGCGGCGTCGGGCCCTGGCAAAGCTCCTTCCGATGCAGAGAATCGATTTTATCGGGATCTTCCGGGAGATGAAGGGGCTTCCCGTAACCATCCGTCTCCTCGATCCCCCGCTCCATGAGTTCCTTCCCCACACGGAGGAAGAGCTCGAGGGGCTTTCCGCCGAGATGGGGGTACCGGTTGATGTCCTTCGAGCGAAGAATAGGAGCCTTCAGGAATTTAACCCGATGCTGGGTCACCGCGGGTGCCGGCTCGGAATCAGTTACCCTGAAATCTATGAGATGCAGGTCCAAGCGATCTTTGAAGCCGCCTGTGAGCTTGCGCGGGAGGGAGTACGGGTCATTCCGGAGGTCATGATTCCCCTGGTGGCCACGGCGAGTGAACTCGCCCTCATGAAAGAGCTTTCAATCCGGGTAGCCCATGAAGTGATGACCCGTTATGGAAAGAAGATCGCATATACCATTGGAACAATGATTGAGCTGCCCCGGGCGGCCCTGGTCGCCGACCAGATTGCGAAAGAGGCCGAGTTTTTCTCCTTTGGAACCAATGATCTGACCCAGACCACCTTCGGATTGTCGCGGGACGACGCCGGCCGATTCCTTCCCGCCTATATCGAAAAGAAAATCCTGCCGCAGGATCCCTTCGTCGCGATCGATCAGGAGGGGGTCGGGCTACTCATGCGGATCGCGGTGGAGAAAGGGAGAAAGACGCGGCCGAAGCTCAAGGTGGGGATTTGTGGAGAGCATGGCGGGGAGCCGAGCTCGGTTGAGTTCTGCCATCGAATCGGGCTCGATTACGTGAGTTGCTCACCGTTCAGGGTTGCGATCGCCCGACTGGCCGCTGCCCAAGCGGTTTTGCGTGAACAATCTCCGAAAAAAAGCCGAACCACCGATCCTTCGCACCGTGCGACGGTCTAGTCGGGACGCCCATGCCGGCCTTGACCTGCTCGGCGGGATCCGACCTGGACGATATTGAGTTCTAGCGGTTTTAGCGCACCACAAAAGAACCGGATCCCCGCCCCTGAGTTTTGCCGCCCGGCTGATCCCCACGGCCGATGAGGCACCCGCAAGCCGGAAGTTGGAAGCGTCGCATGAAGATTGGGACATTCTCGGTGATCTTTTGCGTTTTTCCTTCTCCGGCCTCCTAAGTGCAACGACAGCCTTCTTGTATGGTGATGAGCCAAAAGGAGACGGATCGAAGATTCATGAGGCGGGCCTTGAGTCTGGCCGCCCGTGCAAGAGGAAAGACCAGCCCCAATCCGATGGTCGGGGCGGTCGTGGTTCGACGCGGCCGGATCGTCGGAGAGGGCTTCCATCCCGCCGCCGGAGAGCCCCATGCCGAGGTGCTGGCCCTGCGGGAGGCGGGCGAGCGGGCCCGGGGAGCGACCCTCTATGTCAATCTGGAGCCCTGCTGCCATCTGCGAAAGCGAACCCCCCCCTGTACTCCGATGCTAATCCAAAGCGGTCTGATCCGCGCTGTCGTGGCGATGGAGGATCCCCAACGGGAAGTCTCCGGAAGGGGAATCGATCTGCTTCGAAAAAACGGGATCCTCGTCGAGGTCGGCACGATGGAGCTGGAGGCGAAGAGGCTCAATGCAGCCTATACCCACTTCGTAGAACGAGGTCGGCCGTTTGTGATGTTGAAGGTTGCCGCGACCTTGGATGGATGGATCGCGGCGCCGGATGGGAGCTCCCGCTGGATTACCGGCGAGAAGGCGCGCCGCCGCGTTCACCGGCTCCGGGCTGAGGCGGACGCGGTTTTAGTCGGAATCGGCACGGTCTTGGCCGATAACCCACTCTTAACCGCCCGGATTCGGGGAAGAAGAGATCCGATCCGGATCGTCTTGGATACGCACCTGAGGATTCCGTTGTCGGCCCGCCTCTTGGAGAGCGTGGGTCCCCGCACGATCATTGCGACCGTTGAAGGGAGCTCATCGCTCAGGTTTTCTGAGATCGTCGGGAGAGGGGCGGAGGTCTGGACCCTGCCGGAGCGGGGGGGGAAGGTCGATCTCTCTGCGTTGATGGAACGCCTTGCAGAGGAAAAGGTCATCAGCTTACTGGTGGAAGGGGGAAGCGGTCTGTCCGCCCAAATGCTTCGCGGGGGATGGATTGATCGGCTCCTTCTGTTTTTCGCTCCGAAACTGATGGGAGGGGCAGATGCCCGCCCTATCTTTGAGGGGCGGGGAGCCTTCCGTCTTTCAGATGCGGTTCGCCTAGAGGATCTGCGGATCGAGCGATTGGGTGAGGACCTATTACTTCAAGGGATTCCCGAGATGAGCGCTCCAGATCGAACCGAAGATCCAGACCCCTCCCCGCAAGAGGCTCGACGGAAATAGAGCGGTTGGCGCAACCGAGCCGTCAAATCGCCGCAACGGCCGAAATAAAAGCGGCGAAATTCTCATCAGGCTATCCTGGTCGAGGACGGCCTCTGAGACGCCGCCGTCGTTCCTTCCCGGGAGAAGGGAAGTTCCGTCCTGGACGTCTATATATAGGCTGGGCACTCGATGGGCGCAAGACGACCCGTTCGCTGGGCACAGAAGAGCATCGAGACGGATTGCTATCGGTTGTGCTTCTGAAGGTATAGGCCCGCTTGTTCCACGAGCCTCGAAAGCTCCGCCCCGTCATGTTGGAATTGTGCGGCGCGATAGCTCAGAACGACCGCGGATAAAAAGATCGCCCCGCAGAGAGCAACTCCCGTAAAGGTCTTCCAGGGCTCTCTGAAGGTGAGCGTGATTACCAGGGCAAGCACCCCCAAGGAAAAAAGAAGTGCCAGTAACAGATCGATCAAAAAGAGGATGATCATTTTTGCTCCTTCCGATCTGAAAGTCCTCTCGATGGCCTCCTGAGGAGGAGATGCAGCTCTGGAGAGGGGCTTTCTTGAATGGGCATCGGGCTCCCCTCTAAGTTTATCTCTGTGAAGTCATGATATCCATTCGGTGCGCCCGCTGTCAACCCGGTGCCCAGCCGCCCCCAGGACCCCGTCAAAGTCAGGTTTGAGCGATAATTGAGCGGGGTTCGGGAGGCTTGCGGTTGGATGGAAGGGGTGTCGGGGGAAGGATGCGTCTGTCGTGAGA